>OGQP01000442.1_pt1 | contig 28212 bp, 40 predicted proteins | sample 1553251 | NCBI WGS metagenome assembly OGQP01 (sample SAMEA2580016, study PRJEB22360) | human gut metagenome | biome: human gut; feature: human-associated habitat; material: faeces | place: Denmark | collected 2008/2010 | reverse complement strand
GCGCCATCGTTGTCGTAGAAGGTGTTGTTGATCACATATATCGTCGCATCGGCAGATTCTGTCACATCGATAGCTCCTTGATTGGAAACAGAACTCTCTATATCGGGAGTATAGACGGCTTCGGAGGTATTGCCTACAAAGGTACAATTGACAACCTTTACACTTTCCACATTGGAGTATCCCACAGCTGCATCGGAAGTCGAAATCGCTGTTCCCGCTCCCGGCACATCATTGCGATAGAAAGTACAGTTTTCTACCAGCAGCGACCCAGCATCGCCATTGTTTACACCGGCTTGTATAAGGGCGGCACCCGTACCATAATTACTGTACACATAGTTGCCGTCGAAATAGGAGTTGCGCACGGTCACATCTTTGGCGCGAGCGCATATACCCGAACCTCCTGAGCCCGACTCGTTGTCGATAAACTGGCAGCTGTCTACCACCAACGTATTACCGGCAAAGTAAAGGCCTCCGGCCGGTTGATAAGTAACTTGGCGACCATTGAGGAAAGTAAGGCCTTTTACCGTAAGGTTGCAACCGGTCGCGGCACGCATAATACGAGCGCCCTCACCGCCGTCCTTACCAGCTTGTAAAGCGGCGCGAAGCGTCGTATTTTCCCCAATAATAGTTACGTTTTTGTTCTCACCGAAATCCAATTGGCCGCCCGTATCGAAAGTAGTATTGGCTTCCAAATAGATAATGGTCTCTTCGTTCTCTTTTACACTGGCTACCGCATATTGCAAGGTTTTATAAGCGGTTTCCCACGAAGCGCCGTTGTAACTGTCGTTACCCGTCGAGGCGCTCACATAGATTTCTGTGGCCGCAAAGGCGTTCATACCGAAACAGCCGGCCAACAATCCTACAAATAATACTTTTTTGTTCATACGTTTTAATTGTTATCTTTGATTTATAAAATTACTTTTTTGGTGATTTGCGAAGTTCCGTTATTAGCTACGACCAACAACACGCCGTGCGGAAGGGCGCTCCCGTCGATGACAGCCGTTTGTTGCACCTTCATGGCAGCTACCTGGCGGCCGTCGATTTGTACCAAACGTACCTCGAAGGCGGCATCGGTATGATTCTCGACAACCACGTTACCGGCCTGTACATAGACCGTGAGTTCATCGCTCAATTCGTTACCTGCTATACCGGTGGGATCGTCGTCATCGACATACTCATACGCACCTATATCGACATAACCGTCTTCACGGGTAGTGCCCACGACGTCGAACTCGGGCACGATGTTCTCCTCGGCAACCAAATATTCGTTGGCACCGGCATTCACAAGCGGGCTCGTTTTTTCCATGGCCAGATAGGGCACGAAGTTATCGTCGCTCAACTCTGCGACCAATCCAGCCGAAGACAACATAGCGGTCAAGTTGTCGATATCCTCGACAACAGGGTCACCAATATTGGCCGCACGGGCGGTCGACAACACGTTGCCGTTCTCACCATCGGCCAATTCGGATACAAAGCCATGAGGTTCCAGCACCACGCAGTAATTGTTTTGGCAAACGATGGTACGGCCAGTAGCGGCGGGGGTGATCACAGCACTGCGCAAGCCCACGACCACGTTGTTGACAAAGTGCAAAGCGTTGTCGCCAGTCTCGGCGATATTGACCACCGAGGTTCTGCGATACACATCTTTCATCATATCGGCTCCGCTCTCGGTTTCGTCTGTTTCCTCTCTCAAATCAAAATAGAAACTCAAACCTCAAAAGCAAATATAATAAATTTCTCTCAAAGTACTCCTATGTATGCAGAAATAAATCACAGCCTTCCATAACTCCTCGCCCACATAGAACGTTGGATAACTGACATATCCTCCCTTAACTCATTCAGCCTCTGGCAAAAAAGTATTACAGTGTTATACCTGTCCTTAAATAACTTATCTATAACCGGAGACGTTGTCGGAGAGGACATAACAGATTGAACCCCCGCCAACTCCCGAAGAACACGAGAGCGAATCCGGGTGAGCAAATACTCTGCCCCTACCAAAACATCGAACTTCTCGGAAAGAGACAATTTCTCATCCCTCAACACTTCTAATGAATCATCTAACTCATTAAACATCCCTTGAAGAATCTGGTCAACCTTATGAAACTGTTCCTTTAAGGTCGACGATTGTTGCGTCAATGTGATATTGCTTTTCTCCATATCTCTAATTGCTCTTGTTCCCTAATACGAGTAGGGGACTTAACCTCCCTAACCCACGGAATACCTAACTCGTTCAACCGAGTCCCTAACATCACAAAATCCGTATAAGGATTATGCCCCGATTCGAATATCGTAGTCTCGGAATGCTTATCTAAAAAGGAGTAAGGTTTAACCTCTGACGGAACGGCATTTAAATGTAACATCAAAGGGAACGTACATGATTCCACAAACTCATTAACATACTCTAAACCTAACCCATTAGAAGCAAACAAATGCTCATTATCTAAACATATCCCGAAACACCCCGAAAGACCCGATTCCAAAATGGCAAGACGTATAGTATCCAGAGGATTAGCCGAATAATCCGTTCTAACCGTGTTCTCTAAGTAAATCTTCTTACCCCCTCCCGGTAACTCATTGGAAAGAAGATACAACGAAAGACTTAGCGATTCCCTGACCCTGAAACTCTCCGAAGAATTAATATAATTAACCGAATCAAAAATAGGGGACACTCCCGATTTGCGAAGATACTCAACCCTGTCAGACCTCTCCAAAACCCTCCGGGGGTACGGAACATCCACATGGCTCACCACCCCTAAAAAATTCGGACAAGGTAACTCCAAAAGACCCCGTAACTCCTCCGCAACCGCCTTCTTAACTGACGAAGTGAAATACTGGAACTTACCTACTTGGTAAATAAAATCATAATGGCAGATAAACCTAACCTCCGGGAACCTCTCGCAAAGCTCCCTAAACATCTCAACACTACCCCGCTTTGTCGGAAAAACCTTGTGATTCAAGGTTAATTGAACAGTACCAAACTCCGAAATACTCTCCAAATCCTTAACATGATTAAGGGAATAATTTTTAAAAAGAAAATCCATTCTTAACTCTTAGCCAATAAATTAGCATACAAACATAAATTGCAAAGCTCCGGAAAACGTTTCCTATAAAACGGGTCGATTCCGTCATAAACGCTCAACGCTTTTAAGGAGTTACCCCGAAGCAAAGGCAGAAGGCGAACTCCAGCCCTCTTATAATAAACTGAATTATTCCCAGTAACAACCTTACTAATAAAAGTTTCCATTGCGGAGGACACTAACCCAACAGACCTTGCCTCACATTGAACTAAAAACTCCCGATAAAACTGCCCCGACCCATAAGCCTCGAAAAGACTTCCTATCTCACTCTCCGATTCCTCCCAAGTTAACCCCGTAAACATAAATCGCACGCATTCATCAATAAACTCGGAACCTTCGGAATTGACTGTCTTTAAAACACGTTTGCGAGACCCAAACCGAACTTTCGCAAACTCCAAAACCTTATCCTTGATGACCTGTTCATCCCAAAACTCGTCAAATATTCGATTGGAAATGAAAACACAATCCTCATACTGGTAATTCAAACGCTCCCGCTCTACCTTCGTAGTAACCTCTCTCCGAATTATAAACTTGGAAAACTTACCCAAAGACGTAACACATGAATACTCCGGGTAAAGAAACGAGAGAACTCTCTCATACTCTGGAGCTATGTTTATAACCTCAACCAAAACCCTCCTATAAATTATTTATCAAAGTTAACTGAAACTTAGTCCTCCGAAAAGCAAGTAACTTCCTCTCATAAGACAAATCTAAATACTGCTCAACGGAGGAATAATCTCTACTCGACTGAAAATATAAATCCTCCGAAATCTCCCTCTTTAACAAAAGAGGCTCTTTGATAACTTCGGTAAACCTTGAAAGTAACACTGGGTCAGACACATCCTCCGAAGAATAACAATCAATAAGAGGATTCTCTTCCAACAACTTCAACAACTTCATCCTCATAGCTCGGTTAAATAAAGCTAAATCCCCGATAATAACTTTATTACCCGGAAAGTAACCTTCCTCAAACATTCGCAATTCGGCAACGTTAGCTACGAAATTAACCCAACCAACTTTATGTCTAATATAAAGACGCATAACAACACATACGAAAAAAGGAAGAAAAAGGGCGCCACTTTGCGCCCTTATAACTATTCATTTAGGGAAAACTCAACCCTCAGAACTCTCCGAAACTTTGGCCTTCAACTCAAACTCTGTCTCGAAAAGCTCTGCCATGTTAGCCTCCAAATGTTTATCGTAAACGGGCGACTTCGCTCTCCAACCCTTCCCCCTCATAAGTTTCAAAACCAAATTACGATACGTGGCCGGATTATTCGCCAAAAGCTCTATAACCGCCTCCCCAATGGAACTCTTCAAATCTTCCGTAAATTTAGCCTCCGAAGAAACTTCATTCACCATTCTTGACTTAATGCGGGGATGACCCGCATTAAAATAACTCAAAACTAATCTACCCTTCATAATTTATCCTTAAAATAAATTGAATTAATTTAATCTGACTGTAAACCCTCCTCCTAATATAAACTGACGCTCCATATTGGCACTCCGGGCATAAACTTCCCCATGACCTGATAGCATATCCGCATGATGCAAAATGAAAGCTTCTATCGTGGCAGGCTCCACCGGGGAACCCCATTCCTTCTTCCCATGATGAGATAAAATACAATGAATCACATTCCTTTTCTCATCCTCCGTAAGAGGGAAATGGATGCCATGCTCCGAAAACCACCTTGCAGAAGTGAAAACATGACCCTCTAACGCAATACTCTCTTGATAATTACCCTCTTCGTCATATTCCCAAATCTTTCCATAATCATGATACAACGCCGCTACCCCGCAAACATAAGGATTAAATTCATGAGGAAAAAGACCGGACTCGTGAAGCGCCCTAACGATATTCAACACCTGCACAACATGAAGAAGTAACCCTTCGGGATAATTGTGATGAACACTATGCCCTCCAAAACGAAGGGAGTACTTTTCATACAAATCACCCAACTCTGCATCGAACTCTGGAGACTTATCCGGAAGAAGGGCTGTAACAGCCCCCTTAAACTCTTGTAAAGAGGGAATATGAGGAGGCAGATATGGTTTAAACAACTTACGAACATCGGAACTTATATCCTCCGGAGCAAAAGACAACTCCAACTCACCCTCCGTAATATTGGGATACTCTGCATTCAAATTAATGGAACTCATCACAATTCGACCCTTCGCAGACCCCGGAGTAAACTTCGACGTAAAACATGTCGCCTTCCCCGATTCCCCCTTCTCCGTAATAATATCCATTTTCAAAAAAGGACTCCCATTTCGAGCAACCACACTCTCACAAGATTTTATATAACACCACATAGAAATAATAAAGATAATTAATTTAACACTTTACTACTCCATACGAGGCATTCTTTGGAAAATTCATTTTTCCTCTGGAGATTCCCCCTTACTCGCCTTGGACACAGCCTCTGGGTCTATCTTGAAAACGTCTGTAACTTTATCAGACATAAATTTCCTCAACCAACGGAATAGCGGGTGATTAGAGATAATAGCCGCATTTTCGAGAAAACTCCAAAACTCACAAGCACAGATAAACCCACAAAACAAATTGGCTAACTTTATATCAAACAACGTTATAACCCTCTCGTCCAAAAGCCACGCCATGACGATACCAACAACCACAAAGACTAACTTGTAAATGGTATGCCACATCTTTGAGGAATCGAAACCCCATTTAGATAACCTCCCGGAGCGCTTCGCCCGAACTCGACTTGCCCACACCCCGACAATGAAATCTATTAAAATGAAAGCAACTGATATTATGGCTAAATCAGATATTGGAGCAAAATAAGAAAGACACATGCCTATAAAAATAGAAACCCCTTTACCCAAAGTACCCTGTTCTAATAGACTTATCATAACCTTACCCTCCACATCTGGTTACTCTTTACATCAACTAATTCATACTCTGACCCCGTTTGGTTCAAAAATAACCTACTTGGAGACACATTCGTGAACGGCGTCGGAAGCTCTAAAGTAAAAGAATCAGAATTACTTCCGGCCACAACGCTAAACTCCGCGGCGAAAGTAGAGGAATATTCCGTGTTATACCCATGAAGAGTTAACGAATACTTCGTCTGGTAAGTCTCTTCTCCCACGACCGGTGAAGTCTCTTGAACGGCTTCGACATAAAATTCATCTGAATCATTCGGATAAAACTTTTGGTCAAACTCTGAAACTTGCTCTACCCTCCACCCTGACGGAGCTTTAAGCGTAGGCATAGGATACGATACAACCTGAACAACCAAAGTTTTATCATACCAGACGAAACCTGTATCTCCCACATGAACAGATAAATACTCCTGAACATTCGGTCGAAACCCCTCCGGCCAATAATCACATATTGTGTAAAATTGAAGCGGGGCACTACAAACTCCGAAGAGGGGAATGTTTAACCCATTACTCAACGGAACTTGCGTCATGGTAACGCTTCCTCCTATTGGAGGAGTAGGACATTGAGTTTCATCCGAAGGAACACACGGACACTGTGAAACACAAGGACTATAATTATAATCAGACATTACTGTACAACTTTATCCGAGTTCGCGGGGTAATCATTAATAAATTTACCTACTTTAACAACATTCGTAATGGCATTCCGGTCAGAACGATACCTACAAGTAAGAGTTAAAACCCCTGTTGGAAAATCCTTTAACCAATCCGGCTCAAACTGAACACCCCATTGGTCTCCCCACCTCTTTAAAAGAACGGTCGCTTCCGAGTACTCCGCCTCAGATTTAAATAACTGAACACTCTTCCGAGGCGACATCTGGGAAGTATAAACCTCAACGGAAATATCATAATCTTGAAGCAAAACCTTCTGACTTTGAAACATTAAAGTCATAAGGAAAGCTACACTTTGTGAGGCATATATGGGATTGGGAACCGAAACACTCCTTGCATTCATCTCTAAAATAGAACTTTACTACATGTATAGAGCAAAGTTAGGGGCGGAGAATTTTACTCCTCCACCCCTAACCACAATGTCATGAACAAATTATGAAGGGAAATTAGCTTAGGTCAGACTCTATACCAACTCCCAAGGGAATATATACCCTCCGGAAATTACCTCCTTCATGGACGACCCAACGGAACCCCACATAGCACACTCCTGATGAGCAATTTCGGGCAAACCCCAAAGATTAAATTTATTTATTATCCCGGAAACCGTAAAGTCCACTTGACTAATTTCCTGACTTACATACTTCTTGGCCGAAGAAGACGCTCCTTTTAACTCAACCGAAACAGAAAGCGGCGAAGGCTCTCCTATTTCATAGGAAAGCTGCACAGCAGCTTCGTCGGCTAACCCATAATTAACTATTCTTTTGGCATAGTTTCGAGCACCGTAAACTCCTACTCGGTCAACTTTGGTGAAATCTTTGGCTACAATTCCACCTCCACCAACCAAACCCCTTCCTCCTTGGTCATTGACAATCTTACGAGACACTTGACCTGAATCGGCCGCCGAGCCATAAAGAGTAAACGCTCCAGTAGGATTTAAATTTATTTTGACACCCTCCACATCAATATTTAGATAATCGGACACACACTCCAAACAATCCTCCACAACGGGCGATATCGCCTCCATAATATCATCTTTATCCCAAAGAACAGAATGAGAAAGACACAACGTGACCGTTCTAAGCCTCTGAGGAACACCTTTGTAGTACTCCACAGAACAAATACATTTCATATCCGAACGAAGCCCCGAAAACAACGGGTCGCCCCCTCTCCAAAGACCCCATAACTTCCTCATGAAAAATTTTGCAATAAAATAGGGGACATACGTATTGTCAGGAGAGTATCGGGACGCATAACCATACATGAAACCTACATCCCCAGCCCCAATTCTGGAACCCTGCAAATCTACCCCTCTCGATATATCCGGACTCTGCTCTGTAAAAATTTTATGAATCTCCCAACCGGGGAAACCCATTTCCTCCAAATACTCAGACCCATACCCAACACTTTCCAAAGCCCTGAGTATAACCTTATCCTCTTCCTCCGAAGAAAGACGAGCACTCAACTCTCCCCCAAGAACAATAACATTATTCTTTATCAGCCCGTCACACGCAAACCTAACCTTTGGATTAGACTTCCTTAACTCTGCATAAAGACTTTCAGCAACCAAATCACAAACTTTGTCGGGATGCCCCGGACTGACCGCCTCAGAACTTAAAACACTCGTCTTTAAACTCATAAAATAAAATTATTTAGAAATATTTATAGGAACAACACTAACCTCTACCCAAGAATTAAACGTGTGATAAACGGTAGCCCTCTTACCCTGTTCAAGATTCTCAAAAATATAGAGTTTCGCCTTCGGCGAACTTATCTCCTGAATCGACCGAAGGACGAAACCCTGACTTTTAAGATTATTCAAATACAAAGCCACACACCGAGAACGAAACATCACTCGTTGGGGATTAACCACTCCCGGTAGGATACAACTACCTTACCCTTAAAACTCTTTGGAATAAAAAGAATAAACGAATCCTCTTTGGCTACCCCACTGGGGATATATTTTGAAATCTCCCCTTCCTCCTCATAACTTGGGAAAACTTGAACGGAAGGGAGCAAAACATTACCCCGCTGAAACGGAAGAGTGAATTTCCAATGCGCTATTCCATACAAAGTGACAGCCTCTCCGGAAACACCCTCCAAAGCATAATCCGAATTAACCCCCTCAACCAAATTAAGAATAGTATCTTCATTACGGAAAACAAGGTAGACTTCCTTCGTTTTCCCATGTAAAGAATCAAACAGAGTTTCAATGTTGACCACCTCAACATCCTCCGACACTGCCTCCGGAACGGTAACGGACATTTCGGAGGAACGCCTTGGAGCTTGGGCAGTCCTAACTAACCTTTGTTCCAAATATTGGCTGAGAGTATCCGAACTTATACACATTAAAGGAACGGAATCTACATAATTGGAAAAATACCCAATCAAATAAAACCTCGCATCCAAACTCTTTACCTCCTGAGCATCAGAAATTAATTGCCCTTGCGTGGCGGAAGTTATCGGGATAAGTGCCATAAACCTTTATTTTATCAAACGTATGTATTCTGCCGTATTCCGCAGTCCTCTGCCCTATCACAAAACCTGTGATTCCAAAAAGACCCTCGTATAAACACAATCCTCCGGACATTTGTCCTTCCTCCTCTCCTTCATCCTCGGATGTGATAGCCGAAGAGAACGGGAAGATATATCCTGTCCGTCAAGCTCCCAAACCGAATTGTAAACCTCCGAATGAAGCGTCGGAATCCCTTCATGGTCTAAAATGGTAATCTTCCGAGCCATTTCCAGAGGAATACCCGGACAATAACTAATAACATGAGGATGTTTACTCCCGTCTGCCTCTTCAATATAAATAGAAAACTCCAACGCTCCAATAAGACCCTTCCGAGACGTATCCTCCTTACTCATTTTGAAACCCGTAACAAACGCCTCTATAGTATCCCCTAAACCTTGCTTGGAAAGCGCTCCCGAAACCGAACGCTTAATCTTGACCCAACTCGTTTTAGAACGATTCTCTGACGCTTCGTAAATTCCCTCTCGATTCCAACATACAACACCCTCTTCCCCCATACCCAGAAGAGCCTCCAGAAAAGCACTCTTCTCCTCCGGAGAACCTTTACAAATCTTGACGGGCGCCATATTGAAACCCATGCTCTGACCCATTCTCAGAGCATTATCATATTCGTCAATCCCCTCTCCTAAAGAAGCCTTGACAAAATTCTTCCCATTAATATAAAGAGGGTGAATCAAAGTAAACGTATACCAAGATAAACCCGTTCTCTCCAAATATTGAGCCTGAATTGCTAACGCCTGCTCTTGCTCCATTTGAAGAAGTGACGTTGCCCCGGCTAATTTTGTCTCGGCTTCAATGTTATATTCCGGGAAAACGGAAACGTCCCCCTTAAACTCGCATTCGCAATCTACCACATAAAACGTCCCACGTGGAACGGAAACACTCTGGTAGATTTGACCCCAATACTCCAGAATACTTCTATCAACCTCTGAGTAATTTCTCGACACCATGAACACCCCCGGTGGAAAACCTGACTCAGGAACATTGTAAGCCATTAACCAACACCGCAATCCGTCCTCTTTAGAGGAAAACACCCATTTCCCGGAATTAAATAACTCCTCCTGTTCGGCAGAACTCAACTCGTCATAATGATAACATAAGTTAGGTGTATCAACCAAGCACCGAAATAAAATAGCCGGATGAATGCGGGGTAAAATATCCTCCTCACTCCTTAAACTTCCATACTCCGAAGGCTCAATATTAGAATAATTCTTAACAGCCCCTATCAAACGAAGAACTCTATCATAATCCCTCTTGGCAAACGTTCCACCTCGCCCGGTCGGCCGTAACAAATCAGCTATAAACTCCTCCGGAAACTGACCCGTTACCTCGTTAAAAACCTCCAGAAGTTTGTCCTTTTTCATTCAACTCTCTAATAAAATCTAACTTATTCAATTTACAAGTAACCCTCGGAGAAAGAACGCTCCAGAGAATCCCGGCAAACCCTTCCTGGAAGCCCCCCTTAAGAGGAGCATCTATTAAATCCCTTAAAATATCCAGATACTGTTTCATGACTTCTAAACCCCTTTAAAACAAAGGGGGACAATCAGGCCATCCCGGATTGACTATCCCCAATAATACTAATAATATGACAAACTCTATAAATTATGGAAAACGTTACTCTAAAGCGGAAAGGGAGGGATTCGAACCCCCGGCGCCCCTTCAAAGGGCGCAACGGTTTTCAAGACCGCCGCAATCGACCACTCTGCCACCTTTCCTAAAGGTTGAGCTATCCGGACTCGAACCGGAAACAGCAGAACCAAAATCTGCGGTGTTGCCAATTACACCATAGCTCAATTTTTTTAAAAGAGGAGGGAAAGAAACCCAAGGAAAGAATACTCCAAACTCCCAAAGTAACCCTCGAATCCACATTCAGTTAACTTTGCCTTCCCCAAGGGATAAACTCCCTCCCCTACAAAATCCCACTCCCAAAAGGAAGTAGAATAACTTTCATGTAAGGATAATCCTCCTTAACGGACGCTCCTAACTCAAGAACATCCCTCCGGGAACCCTCCTCTGAAACACTCCGCTCTACAACTCCAGTCCAAACCTTAAATAAATCCCTGACATAAACAAAACAAACCGGAGACCCTACCTGAACATAAGGACATTTCTCCTCACCTACCACCGGGTCATGACCAAACTCTAAGACCCCCTTCGTGAAGTCCAAACTAAGACCCCTTTGCAACGCTTCCCCACCTTGCTCGGAAACTCTCTGGATAACTTCCTCCTTGGTTACTAACTTACAGACACCCGGAAACTTGTCGTTCAACGAAAGGTCTGCAATTCCACAATAAACTACCATTGCTCTCCCTCCTAAACCTATATTCTGAAAATCTCCCCTTCATGGTTGACCAGAAACCCTAAGCTCCTCACAACCCCGTCCCGCATTTCACAATAATCCCAAAAAACCACGCCCTACACGATTCTCCGGCAAAGCCTCAACCCCAAACTTCTTGGGAAACTTGCCATACTTCTTCTCCAACTTTTCAATACTACGCTTCATAGCCTTACTCGGCCTTAAACACTTCACTCCCATAACTTAATTAATTTAATTTGGTTAACGTCCTTAGAGAGGCTTAACCCTCCCCTCTTTCACAAAGACAAAGATAGATAATTAAATTTATTTCTCCAAATCCCCAAACATAAAAATAATAAAATTATAAGGGGTAAGGTCTTTTGACCTTACCCCTTTATAAGACCCTATCAAACTCTGTCACCCTTCAACCGGGCTACCAAACCTTTGGGATAAACAGGCTCCCCGGAAACGTGTAACGTAGTTTTCTTTATCTGGTCAATCTTGGACGCACTCACAAAATTCCCTACCGCAACTTTGTCATTCAACGTTAACTGCTCCGCAAACTTTATCCCATGAGTGAGAATGTTGAAACAATCATAGTAACTCAACCCACTCGGAAGCGCATGAAGAAGATTACGATTGATTTTGTCTATCTCAACCCCTCCCTTCAAATAATGTTCCCTGATTGGCGCTTCCGGGTAACATTCATCTGCGTGTTCCTTGGTAGTGACCTTGGCAAGCAACTTCTTCATATCGAAAAAGTTAGCCACACTCGCCGGGAAAAACTCCCCTCCCCTCGTAAACTTGTCCGTCAAAAACGCATCCAAACTAAGACCCGACATAAGAACAAAAATACCCTCAATTCGCTCCTCGTTAACCCCGTCATAAGATTCATGACGGTAACTCCGGTCACTTACAACACAACCATTCGAACAAACCAACCTTACAAACTCAGAACTCGTGGTAACCCCTCCCTCCGGATTCCGCGTTATCCGCATCCTCCTCCGGTAAAGGTCACCTAACATATTATCCGTTTTCGCCTCCGGAAAATCAAACTCAGCAGAAAACGCAAACCCCACTTCCCGAAAAAACGGCTTCATCCCAACTTTCGCCCCGACTCGCTCAACCCCGTCCTTAAAGACATCCTCCTGAACAATCGCGGCCTTCGGATTCTTGACCGTGACAACTTCACCCTCCGAAAACACAACCTGAACTTGATTGGTAACCTTACTAAGGCAATCCTTCACGGTCGTCATTTCAAACATCCGGTCAATGGCCATGGTCGACGCTGGAACTTTATAATAAGGCAACGCCTCCCCTACTAAGGCATCGTTCAACACAACCCCACTTTCCAGCTCATAACCATTCAAAACCCTCTTCCAATTCGCAGGATTACTGGTAATAACTTCCAATTTCTTCGTTTCCATAACTTTGTAAATTTTTGTTTAACCCTTCGGGAGAACCCCTCCCGAACTCTACTCTACAAAAGTAGCTAAATAAATTTATTCTGCAAAAGAATTATGGAAAATTTTCTATACTATTCGTAACCCATTCGCCTCGGCAAACCAAACATCCTCTTCACTCCCGGCATAAACCCCTACCCGGTCACCTTCAACATCGACCCCACTCATCTTCAATAGCTCTCCCCAGCTCCCTACTTCCGGAAACCTAACTCGACCCTCCCCTCCAACTCCATTTATAACCTGACAGGGAACTGACCTTTGAAACACCTCTACTATCTCCCGGTCACCCTCCCCTACAAACATAACCCTAACCCCCTCATCCATAAGATAAGGAAGCAAACCCTCATAAGCTGTAACTCGGACGCCCCTCCCCTCGAAAAACTCCACGTAAGGCACTATTACTAACCTTATCGGACTCCTATCCGTAAAACATTCACACGTCGTTTCCCCCGAAACCGTCATCTGGCTGTCCAACCCACACCTACTAACCACCTTCCCGGGACTTTCGTAGTAACGACAATGTTTGCAAACCCTACCCTTAGTAAACATAAGTCTCGTAATTCTGTATAAATAACTGATACCTTACCCCGGAAAACTCCCCCGTCAAATAATCCCGACAAACATAGTCCCCCCTCCTCACTACATAAGTAGCCAACGGAGCAAATATCAACAAATTATCACCCCTTAACTCATACTGAACCCCATTCTCCCTTAACCAATCTTCTACTCCCCTTTGGGAAGCCTCATCACAACCCCAAACCATAGCCTCAAAGGGAACCGGACGGGGAACATATTGCATAGGTTGCATAACTCATCGTTTTTATATTACAATGTGTACTTACCCTGACCCTTTTACAAAACCGACAACTTCACCTTGACCCATTCTATCAAATCACTCTTCCGAAGGAAAAACTTATCCATAACATAATCTTCCCTCCTCACAACTCCGTCACTCCCTTTAACATCTACCCCAACACTATAAGTAACACTCCGGACTCTATCCCCGTCCCAACTCTCAACCACAACCCGGCTAATCACGCCCTTCGTCGGCTCATTACCCATGAAAAACCAAACCGGAACCCCTACCCCAGGATAACCCGCTTCCTTGGAAGGGACAACCCCGTCAATTCCAACTTTATCCTTACCCGCATCACGCTCCTTCCTCTCTCCCCAAATGAAAACCCTCTTCCCTTCCCACTTGGGATTCTTCTTGACTAATTCCTCAAGAACCCTTCTCGATATCTCATCATAGGCCTCTCCCTTCGGGTCAAACCGGAACCTTAAACCCGACCTTTCACCTTCCTTCCATAACAACCCTCCTAACTCGGCACAAACTTTCGAAACTAAATTCCTCCCAATCCCACCTTCCTCAAAATAACTCATCAGACTCTTGTCCATAACCCTAACCCAAGCCCCCGGCAACGAACTCAAAACCCTACTCAAAACCTTTACATCCTCCTCTGAAATCCTTCCCATAACTCTAAACCCTCCTTTAAATTTGTTTACTCTTTACCCTCTTGAAATCTTCCAAAACCTTCCTCCTCTTCGAAGGTGACATCCAATTTAAACTTAACCATACCCTATCCCTCTGGGATAAACTACCCTCTACAAACATCCAATGTAACAAAACCTCAAACTTCTCCAGAAAGCCTTCTCCCCTTCGTGCTCCACACCGGGGAACTCGACCTTGGTCAAGTATCTCACCCCATAAACTTCGTGACCCTTCTCCAACCATGGCTCCCTCCCTTCGGGGTATCCTATACCCCTCACCCTTTGGACAACCATCGCCCATTTTAAACTTATGAAACACAAACCTTTCATCCCCTTCCCCCTTCGGGACAGTCTTCACCTTGAAACCCCTCTGCTCCTCAGGCACAACCCTGACTTTTCGCTTCCGGGTAACCCGTTTCTCTGAAACCCCCTTCGGGGTAGCCAATACCCCTTCGGAACACCCAACACTACCCCCACATAACCTAAACAACTCTTCAAAAAACACCCTACTCCCCTCTGGTAACTCATCCCTCTTGGCCTCATAATCCCGAAAAACCTTCCTCCTCTTCGCTTCCGTAAGACCTTCAAACTTCTTGACCCACCACGCTAAAACCGTCGGGTCTTCCAAATTACTCGCTAACCACTCAAACCCTTCGGGGTATCCTTCTCCCCCTTCCTTGACATCTAACCTAAACGTAACCAAAACCCGGTCTCCAAACTCCTCCAACAAATTCTGATACCTTACAAACGGTACTTTATCCCCTCTGGAGTAATCAATTAACTTCCTTATAACACAACCCTTTACTAAATACTCTATCGACGTTACCTGAGGATTATACTTGTCCAACAAACTTTGCTCGCGACCCCGCACTCGCACATCATTCCCTTCCTCATCCTTCAAAACCTTTCCCGTAAGGTCTTTCACCCTCCTCACCCTGGCTTTCGCCTTCATGAAACTTTCAAAAATGTCTTGACCTAAATCCCATAAATCCCCCTGAAACTGACGATAATAATAAGGCTGGTGAACTTTTACATACTTGTGAACTAACTCCCACACCTTGACTTTAACATCCCCTAACCTCACTCGCTTAACCTCCCTCTCTCCCCCTTCATCCGTGAGATACTCATACCAAATGGTTTGGTCATCCAAACCCTCTCCCCGTAACTCGGACTCTAAATCAACCCCATTACGAAATAAAATACATCCCTCAGGAACCCTAACATCACTATTTCTCCCTCTTTCCATAAGCCTTTTTTAACCTTATTTCTTACTCCCCCCAAAAATATAAAATTAAATTTATCCTTCCAAATTTTTGCCCGGAATTTTTCGGAACCCCTCGGGATAACTTTCACCCTAATTGCGCTACGCGCAGAGGGCAAAATTTGGATACAACACACCTTGGAATTTTTTCTGAAAAACAACACACCCGGAAATTTGTATGTTACACATCCCTCATGCTATGCACCTCGGGATTTTTCGGAAGTTTATGTGCGTAGCACCTGAAACAACACACCTCGAGAAGTTTCCCAAATCGAAAAAAGAACGCGGCGCGGAACGCAACCTCCCATATAAACCCCGCACTCCCACGTTCCAATCTTGTAATATTATTAAGCAATATTGGCTTATTGCTCAATATTGCGAATATTACAATATTGTAACTTACGCTCATTCTATGAATTTTTGAGGGATTTTCAGAAAATTTTTTAAAGTTTTTTGAGGGGTGAATCCTAAACCCCTAACCCTGAACCTTATAAAGTAAAGGGGTGCGAACAAACACCCCTAAACATTCAACACAGCCCTTGGCGCAGAACACCTATTAGAAAGTAACCACCTTAAACGTTCCTCTATCTCCCCTCTGACCTGAACGGAACTTGACCCTCCCCTCTCAAGAAGTAAAGTCTCTAAATAGGGAATTATCTCGTTTAAATACAGATACTTAACCGGGACATTATCCCAACCAGTTTCAGAGACCCTTCCCTCAGAAAACTCTGAAAGCAACTCTGTAAATAACCTTAACCCCTTCCCCTTTACCCCAAATTCCAGAAACATGGCGGGATGAGCGCTTAAACACCCAACCCCTGATAAATCAAACAAAACCTCGGCGATAAACTCCGAAGTAAACCTTGAACTCGTAACCGGGGAAAACAAAGGCGCCAACCTTTCATGAAAACCCTTGGCATCAAACCCTACATAATATTTTACACTCCTCACAAACGAAAGAACATCACCCGAAAACTCATGGGTGAAAACTATTACTTCCAACTCAGAAGGAGAGCCTTGAACCAGAAAACATAAAGCCTGATTAGGGAAAGTCCTGCAAAATAAAATTAATTCAGGTAGGAGTACCATTCCCGGAGCGAGAAGGATAAACTCATCCTTCTCATCCCCGGTAACGGACGACGCTTTTAACTGCACCCGTAACTCTTCCCAAACATCCATTAAATAAGATTCCGGGAACTCTGTTAAATTCTTCACTCTGGAAAAAGTCATAGAAAAGCCCTCCACTATCCCTTTAAAATCTCACTTAGCTCCTCCGGGAAAGCAAACTGATACTCTGAGAGAGTGCACTTATTTTCTACCAATTCATCATAACTCCTCTTGAAACACTCGAAACACTTCCCAAAACTTTCCTTTAAGGAAAGTCTATCATCCTTAAGGGTGACTACTCTAACCCAAACTGCAAAAATAGAACTAAAGGAAACTATTGCACCCAACCCAGAAGGACACTCCATAGTCTCCTCATTCAATTTATCGCAAAGAGACCCTAACACAAGGAACGATAACTGACCTAAGGAACCCTCCTCTAACTTCGAAACATCTATTTTAGTGAGAGTTTCACTTCGACACGCAACACATCCCAAAAAATGGAACAACTCCGCGAGCTTTGACCCCTGCTCCTCAAACTCCAAAGAAAAAAAGTTATCCCCTACTTCCAAATTAGATAACACTTGACAATACATTTCCTCCGAAGGCGGAAGAATTTCATGAAGCCTCGATTCTATATCCAGACCCCCGGAAAGACCCACCTTAAAGAAAATTGACTTAAACCCCTTCGTAACCCCTTCCTCCTTTTGAGGAACATTTAACAAACACCATAGGATTTTGCCCTCCTTCAAACCCCTAACCAGACCTTTAGGATAAATAAACACACCTTTATCCAAACCATAAACTTGGTCGTCAAAAGGAGGGGCAGGAGCATCACCCGCAACCTCAACTATTTGAGCAACCCTCTTCTTTACCTCTTCAAAAGGCAAAGAAGTAGTATTCACTATTTGCATACTTAAATAAATTTAATAAATTTTACCTTCCTAACAAACTAAACTCTTTAACCCCTCAGAACTTTGCATTGATTCCGACAAATCCATTACAAAATCACAACTCTCTCGAAGCCCTTCATCAGGAAAATGAACTCTTAACAACGACAAAGAACACCTCTCTTCAACCAAGTAATTGTAACTCTTTCGCAAACACTCAAAACACCTAATTAGGGCTTCCCTCTCACCGACGCCCTCACTCTTGGCCACAAACCTGACCCAAGAGCAAACTAACCCACTAAACGGCTCAACGGCGGTAAGGGGAACACTCACCTTTAACTCCTCATCAACCCCGCCCAAAACCGATACCAATAAAGTAAGCACCACTCTGCGTAAAGGAGTATCCTCAGACCCTGACGGAACCTCTATCTGAGAAACTCCCTCTTCCCTCACACAAACATACCCTATAAAGTGAAGTATCTCGGCAAGACACATACCTTGACCTTCTAAGTCAAGTAACGGCGCCATTTCTCCAAAACCCTTAAGTCTCTTTAAAGTCTCCTCACTCGGATTAAACGCTTCCTCGAAAACTCTTTGTAAGCTCACCTCCGGGGTCTCACCCTTGAGAACCTTAACGGTAAACCCACACGTACACCCCTTAATTTCCGCGGCAAAACAATAGGCAACCCCTTCCTCCAAACACCCAACTACCAAATATTGAGGAGCTACAAACACCTTGTCAGTAACCCAACAAACCTTATCGTCATAACTCAAAGACGGTGAAAGACCCCGAACTACTTCCTTAACTTGCTTGAATTTGCCCAACATAACCTCGTCGGGCAAATTCGTTACTTTCAATATTTCCATAAAATAAAATTAATAAATTTTAATGCAGATACCCTGATTTGCCATAACTTCCTCCCACAAACTTACCGTCACGATAACCCTGAGCCTGAGCATAGTCATCCTTAACAGACATTCGAGCCGAACTTGACTTAATTAAGGAAAGCTGGGAATACTCCTTCACAACCGCATCCGGCGTTATAACCATTAACGCATTCGATTCCTCGTTGGCTTTTAGCGCATCGGAAACCCCTCTCAAAAATGCACCATAATAAGTATTCTTAAATTGAAGTTTGTAAGTCCTTGTTCCCTCAAGACTTTTCACAACCTGTGACGCCAACCGACGCATTGCAGTATAAACAAAACTTAAAACTTCCTCGAAAATCTCTACATCCTCCGAAAACCCTATAACGCATAACTGTGATTTGTTCCCCATAGTCCGAATATAGACCTTAACCCTGAAATGCCCCGCTAAAACAGACGCCGTACTCGTATAAATAGAATTAAGCGATTTAGTATCAGGGGAATCCTTCGAAACCGTAATAACTTCCACCTCTTCCTCACTTTGCAACTCCGAAACATGAAAACCATATTTCGCCTGCAACTCCTGCACCTTCATCAAAGCTGCTTGAATTTGAGCTGGGGAATCGTTATTTCCCGCCAACGCAAGTAACTTTCTAACCTTGTCAATCGCCTTCCGAATTTCCTCTGAACTGTAAGTTTCCATAACTACCCTTTGATTTAAGTTTGTATTGCAAAGATAGAAGAATAAATTTATTTCGCCAAGAGAAATCAAAAAAAAAGAAGCGTAGACAAAATTAGTTTGTCTACGCCCCTCACTCACAAACATGAAACCTTTTAAATCTAATCTGGAATAAACAAATTAGCTGAGAATATACGGATATCATTCCTCTCAAACACTTCGGAAGACCCCGACGCCAGAAGGTGAACTAACTCTGCATCCTTCTCCAAATCAAGGACTTGCGGAAACTTATTAGTCTCATACACCAACTCCATTGCCCCGACAAGACCCTGAACCTCCCTTTGAGTAAGAGGAGTAACTCCTGAAACACGCGTTCTAAGACGGTCAACATCACCCTCCGCCTTATAGAACACCAAGGAATTTCCGTCGTAAGTCCCTATAAGGGTCTTACCCGTAGACCGAAGTAACCAAAACCTACTCCTATCCTCTTCCCTCCATAAATAAATTATCTCCTTCATGACACTTCTCTATTTTGACGATTCTAACTTCCTCAATCTTTCCCTCTCCTCCCTCGTAGGTTTGGGCGCTTGTCGACGAATTTTTGGCTCCGGAGGAACGATACCCTTCTCTTCCTCCCACCATTGAGCTAATTGCTCCCTCGTCCAAAATATATTGTAATCCCCCCTCTTAGGTTGCTCTCCATTCATTACTCTACGGTTTAAAATTAATCTTATTCCATAGAGCAAATTTAATAAATTTAATCCATTCTGCAAACTCCGGAAGGGTATAAAAATAAATAATTCCCCTTAGACCGTAACCTGTAACACTGCTTGAACATCCGGATTCGTCACCGAAGAAAACGTTAGGGTCAACCCTTGTGGGGTAGGCGCTTTAGCCTCAAGAGAATTTACCCCTCCGCCACCACCTCCAGCCCCAGTGACCCATATTAATTGAGTGTTACTCATCTGGTTGATATGAACATAAATAAACACTACCCACCCCCGGACAAAACCTCCTCCGTAAGTAAAACCCCTCCGTTTCTGTGAAAGTAACCTCATCCTCAGAATAGGTAGTAAGATAATTTTGTGACAAAACACCCTGAGGGTCAGCAGTATAAATATTATAGGTTCCTACCTTAATATTTGCCCCCGTCAAAGGCAGAGGGGAACAATACAACAGAGCTTCCGTAGGATACGTACCTTCATAAATCGCCTCCGCTACTGTCTCAACTCTCTGATTCCAAACCTTAAACCATTCAAACGAACCCTTCGATATCTGAAACGCAATTCCGGGGTCATATTCTCGATTGTTACTTAACTGTGTTCGTTCCCACGAAATCCCATTATATAAAACTACAAAGCAACTCCCCGTGGTAACGCTGAAACTCGCAAACTCTATTCCTCTGGCGGTAAACGGGAGCCATTGTTGAATAGCATCGGAAACCCTTAACCTTATCCCATAAGGAAGCACACTGATAAACACATTCCCAATGGTAAACTCTAAATTCGTTAAATCAGACCCCTTAATACAAACAGAAACAGGCGCTTGAATACGATTCGAGAGGATTAACCTTATATTAGAATCCCCCCCAACTCTATACCAGACCTTTGTATTTCAGAACTCTGTGTCATTTACCACACCTCCGTTTACGAATTATAACACAACTCGCCGCCTGAACTTTAGTGTTAGGATTTGAACTCTGAACGTAACAGTCTAACTTCTTCGTCCCATACGGAATGAAACCAAGAAAATATCGCGGAGTGCGATAAACCATGACCGAAACCGTATCTTGCATCCAATAAGCTAAATCTACACTCATCGGTGACGTTGCGAGATTACCCTGAATTTGTAACCTTCCTGACAAAGTAAGATAATTATCTGAATACTCAAAAGGCCGGATAACCTTAGAAGAATCAACCTCAACCGGCTCTGAAACCACGATTCGAACAGTATCCTTCGTAACTAAAGCAGTTTGAAGCGAACTCTCTAACCTATTGACTTTTAACTCTAAATCTTTACACTTCTTCGCCTGTTCCGAGTAAAGACTTCGAAACTCATTCCTCTCTAACTCCAGAGTTTGCGCTTTCGCAAACTCCTTACCATATTTATCCTGTAGAAACGTAACTCCCTCGATTAAAGACTCTTGATTGGCCTTTAACCGGGAAACCCTCTCTGATTGTAGGTAATTTGAGTAAAGAGATACCCCTAACCCTAAAATCAAAAGAATAAATAATATGACCTTTAGCTTACGCACGAACTATTTCTATCTTATGAGGAGAACTCGACTTATCAAACATATCCAACAACCGTATAACCGTAACCTTGGAATTTGTCAAAAACTTATCCTTAATCGCCTCTCCAACAAGAATACACCCCGACGTATCCTCCACAGTGTTACCTTGATGAATCAAAACATTCGTATAATTCGGAACATCCTCTAAGTAAGGCATCACCCTCCCGTTAAAATACTTATCCGAAAACGAAGGAGACTTCCGAAGAACAATACTATACACTCCAAACGGTATAGCGGTCTTACCCGGTATTTTCTTATCCCTGACAGCATCCTCCAGAGTATAACAAAACAACTCCCCCTCCACAAACAACCTTCCAAAAGTAGCATCCGGAAGTAACTCGTACCTTTCAAGCCTCAGATTCATAGCAAATTACGCTCTTATCATTGTAAACGTTGCAAAAACAGTACTTGCATTAACATTGACGTTCCACACGTATATCTGGAACGTAAGCAAATTCTTATCATTATCATCCAACACCTGTTTGTAGGCAGGGGATACCGCGGGAATAGGGGTAAGAGTAGAATTTCCTGACCCTCTCAACACCGGAAGAAACAAATCCCTCATATCGTCGCGTAACCCTGATTTATTCGATGAATTTCCCTCAGGCCCTATATTCCAGTTATAAGTATATGAACCTGTTCCTGAATCTAACTCTGGAGTAGGAAAGTAAGAACTTGAAACGTATGAACCTGAACTTGCATTTGAGTAACCCCACCTTGTCGGTTTTCCCCAACTTATACCCACCCTGGAAGGCGTCTTGAAAGCAATAATCCCATTAGGCCAACCTTGAATAAGACTATCTGACGGATTAGGCATAAAATCATTAATGTTCAAATTAGCCCTTTGAACGGAGAACGAATAAAGGGATGTTCCCCCACTCTCATAAATCTTAACAGAATCTCCCTCAGAATTTTTATAGCAAATGTTATTCGTAAATGACGTAACCGAAGCAGCACTACTTGAATCGGATTTGCGACTAATTAACTGAAACGCAAATACTACAGTACTGGATTTTGAATCTATCTCAAATTTGTAATTCGTCCCTGACTCTTGGTTGCTATTAAAGTTACTCGGAGACGGTGTAACAACAGCGGACGACCCGGAAGTCCACGTTATTCTGACATTCAGAGAATTACATACAAAATAGTAATACCCTGCGGCTCTATACCTTTGCCTGCTAAAATCGTTATAAGTTAAAGAGCCTGACGAAGGAGTAGCAACGCTATAAACTGGCGGGAAGACAAATCCGTCCCCATTCGTATATTTATAAGGACACGAAGTAGCAATGGGAGCACTACTTACCCATACTACCTTAGTCTCCAGATTAGCAACTAATTGCGCCGCATTTGTCGTTAGCTTCGTCCCAACGTCCCACCCTGAAAGTGACCCAGACGGAGGAACAGGGTAAATATTCATATAAACAGCGGTGGCCTGCGCCGGGACATATTTAGCGGCTTCCGCCGGAATACGCCAATCAATTCCATTAGAGTTAAGCCATGAAGTATTAATTTTATTCAACATGGCCGCCCCATTCTGAGAAACTCCACGAATAAGTGCCCCGGTGGAATTGTTGCATAGGAACACCCCAACACAAACATTACTAAACACATCACTAAACCCAGAAAGCCCCGTTGCATCATCCCACGCCTCCCAAACAGTTTGTGTTTCCCCTGACGCATAAGTATATTTAACCTGAACTTGCGGTAACTGATTGGTAATCACCTTTATTCTGAAAGACCCTTGGGTAATCGTCGGGGCACTCCTCCAATCTATAAACGAAGAACTGGAACCTGGGGCATAAGCAACCGTATAGGTGGCACTCGGCGTAAGACGAATCCCCAAAAACTCATGGCGGGAAACTGAATCCCCACTTTGGGTAACCGTTGTGGTCAGGGTAGAATTAGAATCAACTCTATTCCTTAAAACACATTGGCAAGACCTTGAAGCACTACCTGTATTCTTTGAACTAATCGTAACATTACAAGTTATTTTGGCACTTGACGTTCCCCCTCCGGAAAGCGTTAACCCCGACACACTCGCCCATGAAACACTTCCCCCAGAGGAAGTTTGTAAGGCAACTTGCATACACTCCGCACTCGTCTGATACGGAACATTGTACGTTACGGTCACAGCCCCGGTAAAATCAGGAGTTTTCGTTATCGTACTATGAGCCTCCCTAGCTTTTATCCCTGTCTGATTGACGGTTAGATTCGCATAAACAGAAGCATCCGAAGAGGATTGAAAACGAATAACCTTACTCCTATCCTTCCATGAAAAAGTATTATTACAAGTTACCAGAACTTGTTGATTACCCTGAAACGCTGACGCCTCCAAAGTTATCTGATTCTCCGGTAACCCTGACCCTGAATTATCGTAAGGCCATTAATACTTGAACTCGCCATAAACTCTTTCCACGATTTAGAAACTACCTCAATGTATTAGAGGAAACAAAATCAAAAAAGGAAGGCTTCCCCAAATTCGAGGAGGCCTTCCCTTTAAAAATAAAAGTAATAAATTTTACTCCATTAGGATACTGTCCAAGCATCATTCGAAAGAACTTGAACACTCTGAGCGGTGCCAGCTTGAGGAATTGTAACGAGAATCTCAGTCTGGTCTGCCTCACCAACCCAGAGATACGGGTCGCCAGCCGATTGAGTAATAACACATTGCGAAGTAATACTCGACGCAGAACCCTGCACCACCAAAGTACACGTTTTCGACTCCAACGTCGTATTCTCCGGAACTTCCAAAGTAACCTCAAACGTATATTGGGCGGTCGCCCCCGGGTCGCCCGAAATCGCCGTTCCGGAAGTAGCGGAAGCACTATTAACCGTATAGGTAGTTACCGGCGAAAGCTCCAAAGTAGGAGCGGGCGAATCCTTGTAGGAAAAAGTAAGCGTAGCCGCATTACCTGTACCCGTAATCTTCAACGTTCCTCCTGTTTTGGCCGGGGACGCTGTAGACTGAATTTGAACAAACTCTGCCTTTGGATTCTGAGTTACGGAGACCGTACAATCTGCTGTTTTCGAATTTTCAACTATAGATTTATACGGAGAGGACGGACGAGCCACACGACCTGTGTGTTCGGTGGCGGAATACTGAATTTGACCATTACCTGACCCCGAAGCAGGGGTAATGGTCAACCATGAGGGTTTTGCCATAATAACAAATTTATCAATTAAAGAACTTTGCTACTATGTATTCTCGGGGGATTTATGGTCTCTCGTCCCCAACTGAAATGGGTCTCCAGTATTTAACAAAATCAACAGGAATTTCTACGGAACTCGAAAAATTATGCCATTGGCCGGAACAATCCTTAAACGATAACTCCCCACTCGGATGCTCCGCATCACATGAAACCAAAACCAATTCATTTTCCGGACACGGATGACGAACTTCCTCCACCCATAAATTGAAAACGTGGGAACCCTGATTCTCCGATTCCCACTCTTCAATAATCGGTAATATGAAATCTTCTCTCACTCTGTTGAAAATTTTTAGAAGTGTTCTAAAATTTCTGTAGAAGTAGCTTTGTGCCGCCCGCAACCTTCCCATTCGGAAATAATCGCATCCTCATAATGGCGGTAACTCTCACATAATGACCACCTTCCAGTACTCTCGTTTACCCACCATTGCATGTAGTCGTTCGCATCATTCAACGCAACCAGCCCTTTGAACATTTCTACGTTTTCGCCGCAATCAACGCAATGCAAAAGAGTAAAAGTCTCCGCATCATGAGCAACTCCAACACATTCCGTATCACAAACTACCCCTTGGGAATACTTTTCCTCCCTCGGAGGGAAAATATAAGTATATCCGAGATTGACACACCACCTGAGCAAATCGTCCCTTCTCTCCGAATCTGAAACTCGAACAAAACACGCTACTTTAAACATAACCTTTATTCCTCAACACTTTTCGATTCCTCAACACTTTTCGATTCCTCAACACTTTTCGATTCCTCAACCTTCGCCTTTACTTCCTCCGAACGAGATTTGCGAGTTTCAATTAGCTCCTCAACCTTCATCTTCGGTTGCTCCGACTCCAATATCTGAATTGTCTCACCCTCCTTCGCCTCCTCGGGTGAATTAAGCGCTTGAATCCGAAGGAAATCCGAAACAATGGGGCGAAGCGCGGAATCGTAGGACGATTCTTTCTCCTTATTTATATTAACCAACTCTTCATCCCACGCCTCCAGAAAAGTAACCTCATCCGGATTACCCAAAACCGGAACTTCCGGATTCTTAACCTCTACTTTAGAGTTTACATAAACAGAAAAAGCCGCAAAAAAATCCGCATTGGAATGAAGCACTACCAAAACCTTACCCTCCGAAGGAACACTCGAAAGAACCTCATAAACGCACTCCCTCGAAAAAGGCGGTGACGTCAACACCCTGAAAACCTGAACATCTGGCTCTACATCCAACTCACCCTGAAAACAATCCAGCTTTCGGGTACAATCCGACATAATGCAAACTCTCGTCGGAAGCTCAATTTTGTAATTCATACTCTATAAATAAATTTAATAAATTATATCCGCATCACTCTGAGAATAATCCTGCGCTTCCGCTCCGGAATACCCCTCCTCGTAAGGAACAAACCCAAACCAAATTAAGACCCGGCTAATGACCCACTCCCTTTTAGAGGAGAACGAGTAAACTTCCACCCCCTCCTCATCACTTCGGGATAACTCTACAAAACCCTCCGAAGAATACGATACCTTCCTCTCCGTTCCGTCCTCCATGGGAACTCGAACGGCATTCTCCTCCACAAATAACTCTAATGGCCTTATAATCGCCCCTTCTCTACCCAGACCTCGGATAACCTGCCATAACTGGTACCCGAAACCCTGAACTTCCTCCCCGAAACTCTTCTGAACCACTTTCCGAAAAAGTCTCGACGTGTAATTCTGAACAAACTTAAACTGTTCCTTCAATTCCTCTTCCCTTAATGACCTTGTAACCATAACCCTAAACAGACTTTGCAGACATTTGCGCCTCGTAAAAATTATCTCCGAAACCAACCTCAACCCGGAACGGAGAAACTAACTCCTTAATCTCATTGATTACCTGCTCTTCCTCCGCCCCCTTCGGAACTTCAAACAGCAACGAATCGAAAACTTGAATTAACGTGAAGCTCTCCCCTAACTTTTCCTGCAATAAACGAATCCTTGACTGCATCCAAAGACCCAACGCTGATTGAGTATAAATGGAAAACGCTCGATTAACCCATTTCCTATCCGAAAAATCCACCGGGGCAACCTTAACTAAATCTTCATCATCAAACCCATTCGGACAAACATACCACCCTACATTTTTAACGGTCGAGATAATATAATTATTTAACTGCGTCGATTCCTTCCGGTAATAAACTATAAGAGAAAGTAACCCCTTCGCCTCCCTCTCCGAACATCCTAACCTTTTTGAAAGAGTAAACGACGTTAACCCATACATTCCCCCTATTAAAGCCTCCTTCATGACCTTCCGAGAAGACCCCTCCGGAAAATACTTAGAATAAAGTAAATAAACATCTTCCCCCTCTTCATAGGCGGAAATCGTACCCTTATCCCCAGCAAAGTAACTGTTCAAAATATACTCTGCGGATTTAATATCCAGATACACAAACCTATTCCCTTCCCCTACCGGAACAATAGCCTTCCTCGCCGCCCTCGGAGCTTGCGTATAAGAAGGGGCATAATAAACTCGGCAAGTGTTACCCTTGGCATGACCTTCCATTCGACCCAAAAACTCGTCCGGATTCTCCGCAAAGCGATTCTGACCCGAAAGCCTCTCATAGAGCTTTATGATATTATTCTTGGCCGTAGCGGTCGCGGAAGCATCCCCCGAAACCTCCTGAACAACTTCCCGAAGAACATCCAACCTGAAACGAATTGGCGTCTCATAACGAAACTCTTCCGAAACTCTCATACCTTTATATTATAAAGACCCTCCTAACTCAAAAGTAAATTAAATAAATTTATCTCACTTCCTTTTCACCAACTCCAAAAGTAACCCCACCTCTACCTTAATTCCCTTATTTCTCTTTCACAAAGATATGAAATTAAATTTATCCCTCCAAAGGAATTGGCAAAAATAAATATAATAAAATTAATGGGGTGGCCTTCAACGACCACCCCACCACAATTAGCAACTCCACTCAAAGACATAGATTAGCTCCCCTTCATAAATATAAGGTGCAACCCATTGCTCGAAACCTCCAAAGATAAACTCATCCCCAAATATCTCTTTAATGGTAGCCCCTCCCGCTGGGATATAATACAAAGAGTTTTCACTTCGGAGAAACTTCGCAAACCTCTCCGATAACTCCTTCGCTAACTTCTCCGGAGCAATCGAAACTTTTATATCACCCAGCTCTTCATCCCAGACAGCCTTATAAACTTGAACTATTGGCTCGGAACTCTCCGAAATAAACCTAACTTCCGGGTCGCCGAAATAATCATAGTAAACCGGAACTCCGTCAACTCTCTGATACAACCCTCTCTGAAAGACATAGTAAAGCTCTCCCTCAAACGAGAAGGAGGAAACCCACTCTTCATGAACACTCCCTACTTGGTCTACCTGGAAAACCTGCCCCATATTTCGACCTTTAGCCGGAACTACAAACAAGTCCTCCCCTGATTTAGCCCTTCCCTGAAACTTCTCCAAAACAGCCTCCTCC
>OGQP01000429.1_pt1 | contig 28976 bp, 20 predicted proteins | sample 1553251 | NCBI WGS metagenome assembly OGQP01 (sample SAMEA2580016, study PRJEB22360) | human gut metagenome | biome: human gut; feature: human-associated habitat; material: faeces | place: Denmark | collected 2008/2010 | reverse complement strand
CGTGAGGTTAGTAGCGCATCTGCGATGCGCTGTGGGCTGGGGTAGCGACGTGGGGGAGTGAGAGGCAGAGTCGTGAGGTTAGTAGCGCATCTGCGATGCGCTGTGGGCTGGGGTAGCGACGTGGGGGAGTGAGGCAGAGGCGTGAGAGAGAGCCAGGGTGAGTCGGAGGCGCGTTGGGAACGCGCTATTTTCAGTAACCCCACTCACGCGGAGCGTCAGCGGAGAGTGCGTGGGGGTATGGCGGATGTCCATGCCTATGCGCTTCGGAGATGCGCTACTACGGGAGTGGGGCGGAGTGGTCCGCAGGGCGGACCCGCTTTCAGTTAACCCCGGACAGCGCGTCCGGGGATAGAGTGGAGAGGAAGATATGCACCGCAAGGCGGTGCCGCTGAAGATGCAGGGCAGGAGTGCGCCAGCGGCGGCGCGTCCGCGACGCAGTGATGGCGCAATAGGCGATGAGGCCCGCAGAGCGCGGTCAGACTCCGCCTCTGGAGGAGTAGCGCATCTCTGATGCGCCGTAGGCTGAGGGCAGAGGCGGCTGGGGGCAGCGACGTGGATTGGAGGGATGTTACAAACTTGTGATGAAAAAAAGTAGAAAAATTTGCAAAGTCATTATGCAAGTAGTACCTTTGTAACGAATTGAAAGATAGAACGCTTAATTGATTTTAAGACTTGTAAGGAACAGACGGTAAAATGCAATGCAAAAACTATAATAATCGGAAATTTAATTAACAAACTAAAATAAAATCTTATGAAAAAATTTTACTTTTTATTTCTGTTCGCGCTGATTGCTTCCATCGGCAATCTGTATGCTGCGGAAAAAACGGTGACGTGGAATTTTGCAGGTCGTAAGAGTGGATCAGGTGCGACAACGTCTTGTGAACTGAAGGTGCAATCAGGGTCTGCTAGCGGGACTTGGAAGATATCAGCATCAGAAAAGTTTACTGCACAAACAGGAAGTGGCTCTACCTCTGTTACTTTGGGCTCTAAAAAAGCTCCTTGTACAGATGCAAAACTGGAATTGTCAAATTCTCCTATTCCGGAAGGTGCGCAAATCAAAAAAGTAAGTATTACAGCAAATACGAACTATGCTAAAGGTGCAACATTTGGCCTTCAAATTGGAGGTGTTCCGTCTGGAACGACTCTAACGTTTAACAAATCTAAAACGACACAAGAATTTACGGAGTCGAAAGTAGGAAATGTTGTTTTAGTTATAAATACATTGAATCAGTCATATGTATCGTTATATAGTGTCTCTATCACTTATGAAGAGGCCGCAGAGACCAAATGTGCCACTCCTACATTCAATTTGACAGCAGATGCAACATATACAGATGTGCAGGATTTGGTGATTACTTCAACAACTGAAGGAGCGCAGATTGAATATAAAATTGAAGGCGATAAACTTGCAGCCCCAATCACAGGTAAACAAGCGTCTCCTGCTACGGTTCATTTGACCGCAAATGACACTTATATGGTGAAAGCCACGGCAACAAAAGAAGGACTTGATGCCGGACAGGCTGAATTGAAGTTCACTATTGCCAAGAAAATGAACAAGCCTACATTCAATTTGACAGAAGGAGCGGTTTATGGAGAAGCAAAGGTGTTGAAAATCACATCTGACAAGGTAGGCGCACAAATCGAATATACTGTTTTCCACAATGGAAATATCTCTATTGCAAAAACAGAGGCTTCTCCTGTTAGTGTAACTCTCGATCAGAATGGAGAGTATACTGTGGAGGCTTTTGCTCTTGAAATGGATGATTATGCAAAAAGTGATGCTGCAGGATTGAATTTCAAAATAGAATTGGCAGCAGGTGTTCCTACATTCAGCGTTGAAGAAGGAACATACTCAGAAGCACAAGCAATCACTCTGACTCCTGGAGAAGGAGGCGCGCAGGTGTATTATACAATAAATGGAGGCACAGAGCAACCGTATATCGAGCCAATCAAATTGGAAGAGGATGGAACTTATAAAATCTCTGCTTACACTGCTGGTACCGAAGCGTTGGCAAAGAGCGCCACGGTGACAAAGACGTATGTAATCAACTTGCCTTTGGAAGAGCCTTATATTCTTTGTGAGGATGCAGCATGGCTGACAGATGGGGCAAAGGTTATATTCGTTGGTGAAAAAGACGATAAATACTATGGCATGTCTGTTGTCGATGAAAAATTCATAACAGGTGGACTTGTTACTATTTCGGGAAAAAATCTTACTAGAAAAGATGCTGCCGTAAAAGTGTTTGTTGTAGGTCGCACAGCGAAAGGAGTTACCTTTAATACGGATGCGGGGTATTTGGCCGCGGGCAAGACAGCAACCAAGGGAAACCTTTCTTATGCGGCTGGAAATGAAGAAGACTGCTTCCATTGGACAGTGTCGGTCGCAAATGAAGAGGCAACTGTAGAAAATGTAGATGTGACAGGAGACTATACGAATTTGCAGTTTAATACAAGTGCTACGAAGCCTCGTTTTGGAGCTTATAAAGGTCTTAGTACAGGAAATCTGAGCATCTATCTTCTCGGCTCTACCTCTTCCGTATCGTCGATGTCGGCAGAAGGTGTAAAGGTAGTAGCAGCTGAAGGCGGCGTAGAGGTTGTGGCAGAAGAGGCAGCCGAGGTGGCAGTCTATACAGCAGCCGGTCAGTTGGTTCGCCAAGCACGCGTGGCAGAGGGCAGCACACTCGTAAACGTTGCTCCAGGCTTCTACGTGGTTCGCGCCAACGGTACAGCCACTAAGGTGATTGTGAGATAATCCAAACCACACTTATACTTTTGAATCCTCCAGCCTCGGCTGGGGGATTTTTTTTGGTATGCTCGGTTGCCCTCGACGCGTCAGCGGCGGCGCGTCCGCGGCGCGTGTGCGTCGGTGCGTGTACCCCCGACGCTGTCGGGGGTTAACTGAAGGCGTGACCGCTTGCGCGGTCGGACTCCGGCTCTGGAGTAGTGGCGTACCTCCGGCACGCCGACAGCAGGGGCGTGTTGAGTCCCGGCACGCTGCGCTGCGCTCCGCGTACCGGGTTATGGCAGAGTGCCGTCGCTCCGCGACGATGAGTGCGGATGTCGGCGGTGATGGGGGTGGCGAGACCGCTCCGCTACGATGCGTGCTTATCTGGTGGCGAGAGGCGGGTTGATCAGGAAAATGTGGTCGGTGGCACGTGTGAACGACGTGTATAGCCATCGGTAGAAGTCGACGTTTGAGAATGCCTCCTCGGGGATGTATCCCATGTCGACAAACACGTTGCGCCACTGTCCGCCCTGCGCCTTGTGGCACGTCACGGAATAGGCGAATTTAACTTGCAGCGCGTTGAAGAACGGGTCTTGCTTCAGACGTTTGTATTTCTCGCTTTTGCGCGTGATGTGGGCATAGTCGTCCATCACACGCAGGTACAGATTGTTGTTTTGCTCGCGCGACAGCGCCGGCGACTCCGCATAGAGCGCGTCGAGGATTATTTTCGCATCGATTTCCGCATTGTTGTAGTCAGGAAACTCGAGCGTCACGTCGGCAAAGCGGAAGCCGTATTCCTCCGTCACCTCAGAGATGCGTTTCACCACCGCCACATCGCCGTTTGCGATGAAGTCGATGCCGTCGTAGTCGGCAGCCCAGAAATAGTTGTTTTTCGCCACGAGCAGCATGTCGCCGGTGGTTATTTCCGCGTCCATATACAGCACCCGTGCGCGTATTCCCTGGTTGAACATCACCGCCCTCTTGTTGCTCCTCGTGATGATTATTGTCTCAGCCGCGCCTCCCTCCTGCGCGTAGCATTCCTCGACCTTTTCCGACAGAAACTCACCGCTCACCACCTCCACGTCGTCGAAGCCGGAGATTTCGAGCGTCGGCGCCTCCAGTTTTCCCGAAGCGATAATCTGCCGTATCATCGTGGCGTTGTGCAGTATGCCCGACGAGCTGCGCTGTCGCGCCACCTCGGTCAGCGAGAAGCTGTAGACCGTAAGGGCGTAGCCCTGCAGCGTGGCAGGCGCGAGAGCCGGGCTGTCGGTGTAGCCCACCGGCGGCAGCTGAGCAACGTCGCCGAGCAGAATCAGGCGGCATCCCTCGCCGCTGTAAACGTAGGTGATAAGGTCGTCGAGCAGGCATCCCGTGCCAAACACCGCCCCTTCCGACGCGTTGTTGGCAATCATCGACGCTTCGTCGACAATAAACAGCGTGTTCTTGTGGTTGTTGCGAGCAAGGCAGAAATGCGAGTCCTCGGGGTTGTAGCGCCGGCTTTGGTAGATTTTGCGGTGTATGGTGAACGCACTGTGGCGCGAGTATGCCGCAAACACCTTCGCCGCCCGTCCCGTAGGCGCCAGCAGCACAGCCTGTCGGCGCAGTGCCGGCAAAGCTGCGACCAGCGCTCCTGCGAGCGATGTTTTGCCCGTTCCGGCATATCCGTTGAGCAGAAAGACCGAGCGATCGTCGGTGTCGGCGACAAACTTGCTCAGCGCGGCAATGATTTCCATCTGCTGGCTGTTGGGCTCGTAGGGAAGTTTGCGGAGTATCTCCGATCCGATTATGCGTTCAGTCTGGTTCATGTGTGCAAAGCTACAGAAAAGAATTTGATTTTAAAAAAAATAGTTTGAGGGACTCTATGGGCTCTAAAGACTTTAAGGACTCTAAGAGAAAATCAAAAATTTCAAGCTTGCTTGATTTTGATTTTCTCTCGCCTTGCACTATCTTTAAATAAGATAGGCTGCGATTCGGAAGAGCAAAATCAAATAAATTTGTTTTGCTCTTCACTCATCTTGCACTATCTTTGCAGTCTGAAATTAAGATAATTAGAAAATAATCATATAAATGTCGATAGATAACATCATTTCTGCGGCTACAGCCGAGGCGCTGAAGTCGCTCTATGGTTTGGAGGTAGAGGCTTCAACCATCGTGCCGCAAACAACGAAAAAAGAGTTTGAAGGCAACCTTACAATAGTGGTATTCCCGTTCTTGAAGGCGTCGCACAAAGCTCCCGACGCAACAGCCAAGGAGATAGGTGATTATCTCGTTGCCAACTGCGAGGCGGTGAAGGAGTATAACGTGATAAAGGGCTTCCTTAACATCACTGTAGAGCCGAAATTCTGGCTCGGAGTGCTCGACCATATCCACGCAACAAAAGACTATGGCTTCAAGACCGCCGACGACAACAGCGAGCTGGTGATGATTGAATATTCGTCGCCAAACACCAACAAGCCGCTTCACCTCGGCCACGTGCGCAACAACCTGCTTGGCTACAGCCTGTCGCGCATCATGCAGGCCAATGGCTACAAGGTGGTGAAAACCAATATCGTGAACGACCGCGGCATCCATATCTGCAAATCGATGCTCGCATGGCAGAAGTGGGGCAACGGCGCTACTCCGGAATCGACCGGCAAGAAGGGCGACCACCTTATCGGTGATTTCTATGTGGCTTTCGACAAGCACTATAAAGCCGAAGTGAAGGAACTCGAGGAGAAAGGCATGACCAAGGAAGAGGCAGAGGCAGCGTCGCCATTGATGCAGGAGGCTCGCGAGATGCTTCGCCGCTGGGAAGCCGGCGACGAGGAGGTGCGTTCGCTGTGGCGCACGATGAACTCGTGGGTGTATGCCGGATTTGACGAGACCTACAAGCGTCTGGGCGTAGACTTCGACAAAATCTACTATGAAAGCCAGACATATCTCGAGGGTAAGGAGAAGGTGCTTGAAGGTTTGGAGAAAGGCATCATGTACCGCAAGGAAGACAACTCCGTGTGGGCAGACCTTACCGCCGACGGACTCGACCACAAACTGCTGCTCCGCAGCGACGGCACATCAGTGTATATGACCCAGGACATCGGTACCGCCAAGCTGCGCTACCAGGACTATCCTATAGACAAGATGATCTACGTGGTGGGCAACGAGCAGAACTACCACTTCCAGGTGCTCTCACTGCTGCTCGACAAGCTCGGCTTCAAATGGGGCAAGGACCTTGTGCACTTCTCATACGGAATGGTAGAGCTGCCAGAAGGCAAGATGAAGTCGCGCGAAGGCACCGTAGTCGACGCCGACGACCTGATGGACGCCATGGTGCAGAACGCCAAAGAGATGTCGGCAGAGATGGGCAAACTGCAGGACCTTCCACAGGAAGAGGCCGACAAGATTTCGGCAATCATCGGACTCGGCGCGTTGAAATATTTCATTCTTAAAGTCGACCCTCGCAAGAACATGACGTTCAATCCGAAAGAATCAATCGACTTCAACGGCAACACCGGACCGTTTGTGCAGTACACCTACGCCCGCATCCAGTCGGTGCTCCGCAAGGCAGCCGACAAGCATGTCAGCGAAGCGTTTGACGCATCGGCAGTTGCTCTCAACGACAAAGAGATATCGCTCATCCAGCGTCTCGCCGACTTCCCGGCAATCGTAGCCGAGGCAGGGCGCACCTACAGCCCGGCGTTGGTTGCCAACTACGTCTACGAACTTGTGAAAGAATACAACCAGTTCTACCACGACTATAAAATCCTCGGCGAGGAAAACGCCGACCTGCGCGGCTTCCGCCTGACATTGTCGCGCACCGTAGGCGACATCATCCGCCAAGGCTTCTGGATGCTCGGTATCGAAGTGCCGGAACGCATGTAAAAGTGGTTGATTATGGATAATTAACAATGTCGGTGAACATAATGCTGAAAAATAGCGTTATCTTCACCGACAACTTTTTAAAAAACAGAAAATATGGAAAATTACAATCAGCAATACGGTTATGGGGCACAGCCAACCATAACGTTGACCCACAGCGTGTCGAAAGTGATGCGCAGCGTCTATATGCGAATGTTTCTCGGTCTGCTCGTCACCGCCGGTGTGGCAATCTATGTGGCGGCAAGTCCGGCGATAATGAGCGCCATTTTCTCAAGCAGTCTTACATTCTGGGGTTTGATCATCGCCGAGTTTGCCTGCGTGATAGCAATCACGGGAGCCATCAACAAGCTCAGCACATTTGCCGCAACCTCGTTGTTCTTCCTTTACGCCGTGCTCAACGGCGTGGTGTTCTCATCGATATTCTGGTTTTTTGAGCTCGGGTCGATAGCCTACACCTTTGTCATAACGGCAGGCGTGTTTGGCGCGATGAGCATCTACGGCTATCTGACCAGCAACGACCTTACAAAAATGGGCTCGTTCCTGTTTATGGCGCTTATCGGCTTGATTATCACAACGATTGTCAACATTTTCGTGGGCAGCAGCACCCTTGAATGGCTGATTTCGTTTGCCGGCGTGGCAATCTTCATTGGCCTCACCGCATGGGACACCCAGAAAATCAAACAAATGGTGCAGTACAGCGACTCGTCGCAAGTGGGCAAAATCGCCACAATCGGCGCGTTGACGCTCTATCTTGACTTCATCAACCTGTTTCTCTACATGCTCCGTTTCTTCGGCAACAGCAGAAACTAAGCCACAGGCATACAAAAACACAAACGCCCTCCGCAGGAATTGTCCCGCCGGAGGGCGTTTGCTTTGATGGCATGCGGCGGATTGCCTCTTCTTTTTTTGCTTTTGCGCAAAAGCAATTATCGGGATAAAGATTGGTGGTTTTGGCAGAAAATTGGCTAACTTTGAGAGCTGAAAAAAAGAAAATAGACCTAACACGTTACGACAATGAATAAAATTGTAGAGAAAAAGCATTTCTCGGAAAAGGTGGTGCAGCTTGTGGTAGAGGCGCCGCTGATAGCACGCTCGCGCCGTGCCGGGCATTTCGTTATTGTCCGTGCCGACGAGCATGGCGAGCGCATCCCGTTGACCATCGCCGACTCCGACACCACTGCAGGGACAATAACCCTTGTGGTGCAGGCTGTAGGCAAGTCGACAAAAAAAATCTGCGACAAGGCAGTAGGCGACAGTCTCCACGATGTGGTAGGCCCGTTGGGACAAGCCACCAAGATAGAAAAGGTGGGCACCGTGGTGTGTTGCGGCGGCGGAGTAGGCGTAGCGCCGTTGTTGCCCATCATCCGCGCCATGAAGCAAGCCGGCAACCGCGTGGTCAGCGTGCTCGCCGGACGCACCAAGGATTTGATTATACTTGAGGACGAGGTGCGCCGCTCAAGCGACGAAGTGGTGATAATGACCGACGACGGCTCCTACGGGCATAAAGGACTGGTGACCGAAGGCGTGGAGCAAGTGATCAACCGCGAGAAGGTGGACCAGGTAGTGACCATCGGTCCGGCAGTGATGATGAAGTTTGTCGCACTGCTTACAAAAAAATACGACATCCCTACCGTCTGCTCGCTCAACACCATCATGGTCGACGGCACAGGCATGTGTGGTGCCTGTCGGGTTACCGTAGGCGGCCGTACGCGCTTCGTCTGCATCGACGGGCCGGAATTTGACGCGCATCAGGTGGATTTCGACCAGATGATGATGCGCCTTCATGCTTACGACAACGAAAACAAGAACTGACATGGAAGAGACAAAAGATATGCGCATGGCAGAATGGCGCGAGGCACTGCGCAAGGCAAAGACAGTTAAGGAACGCACCTCGACACCGCGTGTGAAGATGCCCGAGCTTGCGGCAGACTACCGCGTGACGTGCAATGAGGAAGTGAATCAAGGGTTGACGATTGAGATGGCTATGGCAGAAGCCTCGCGGTGTCTTGACTGCGCCAACCCGCAATGCGTCACAGGCTGCCCTGTGGGCATCGACATTCCCGGATTTATCAAAAACGTGGAGCGCGGCGAGTTTGCCGAGGCAGCCCGTGTGATAAAAAAGACCAGCGCGCTTCCTGCAGTTTGCGGACGCGTCTGCCCCCAGGAAAAGCAGTGTGAGAGCCGTTGCATACACACCAAGATGAAACACGAAGCCGTGGCGATAGGCTATCTGGAACGCTTCGTAGCCGACTGGGTGCGCAGCCACGGTTCGGCCGACGAGGAAAAACCCGCCGCAAACGGCATCAAGGTGGCAGTTGTGGGCAGCGGACCCGCCGGACTCGCCTTTGCCGGCGACATGGCGAAGCGCGGCTACAGCGTCACGGTCTACGAGGCGCTGCATGAGATTGGCGGAGTGCTGAAATACGGCATCCCCGAGTTCCGCCTGCCGAATGCCATCGTCGACACCGAAATCGACGGTCTGCGCCGTTTGGGCGTGGAGTTCGAGGCCAACTGCATTGTCGGCAAGACATTAAGCTACGACGACCTCCACGCCATGGGCTTCAAAGGCATTTTCGTGGCGTCGGGAGCCGGACTGCCAAGGTTTATGAACATTCCCGGCGAGAATCTCAACGGAGTGATGTCGAGCAATGAATTCCTGACGCGGGTCAATCTGATGGGAGCCGCCCGTCAGGATGAAGACACCCCCGTGCTTCACGGCCACAATGTGGCAGTGATTGGCGGCGGCAATACGGCGATGGATTCCGTGCGCACAGCGCGTCGCATGGGCGCAGAAAACGTGATGCTCGTCTACCGCCGTTCGGAAGACGAGATGCCGGCGCGCCGCGAGGAAGTGAAACACGCCAAGGAAGAAGGCGTGCGTTTCCTCACGCTCCACAACCCATTGGAATATGAGGGCGACGAGAAAGGCAATGTGCGCCTGATGCGCCTGCAGCGGATGGAACTCGGCGAACCCGACGAGTCGGGACGCCGCTCTCCGGTGGCTGTTGATGGCGCAGTGGAGGATGTGCCCGTCGATTTGGTGATTGTCAGCGTAGGCGTGTCGCCAAACCCGTTGATTCCGAATGCGATTCCAGAACTTGAGGTGAGCCGCAGAGGCACCATCGTGGTCGACGAGTCGACAATGCGCTCATCGCTGCCCGACATCTATGCCGGAGGCGACATTGTGCGTGGCGGAGCGACCGTGATTCTCGCGATGGGCGACGGACGCCGCGCCGCGGCAGAGATGGACAAAAGCTTGCAGAACCAATAATACCAAAAAAATATGGACAACTTCAAGATTACGGCTATAGGATTGATGTCGGGCACATCGCTTGACGGTCTCGACGTGTGCTGCGCCACATTTTCCAAAACCGACGGCCGATGGCGTTTCGCAATCGATGCGGCACGCGGCTATGACTATCCCGACGATTTGAAATACCGTCTCGGCACGGGAGCGCAACAGATGTCGGCACACGACTTTGTGGCGTTCCACAGCGAATACGGCAAGTTTCTTGGCGAGCGTGTCGCTGACTTTATGAAGGAATACGGCATACGTCCCGACATCGTGGCGTCGCATGGACACACCATCTTTCATGAGCCAGGCAAGCGCATAATGTTTCAGATAGGCGACGGCGCAGCGATTGCAGCCGAGGCGCGTGTGCCTGTGGTCAGCGATTTCCGTCGTCTTGACATAATGCTCGGCGGACAGGGAGCCCCGCTTGTCCCGATTGGCGACCGTCTGCTTTTTGCCGACTATGATTTCTGTCTGAACATAGGAGGATTCTCCAACATATCGTATGAGTGCGACGGAGAGCGGCAGGCGTTTGACATCAGTCCGGTCAACTATGTGCTCAATCACTATTGCCGTCAGCGTGGTCTGGAGTTTGACCGCGACGGACTGATTGCCCGCAGCGGCACGGTCGATGCCAAATTGCTCGCCAGTCTCGACGCATTGCCATTCTACTCGCAGACCGGCGCGAAGTCGCTTGGCCGCGAATGGGTGGAGAAAGAGATATTTCCGATGATTGACAGCCGTCGGCTTGAATTCGCCGACCTGCTCTCCACCTTCACCGAGCATGCCGCCCGTCAGGTGGCGCGCGTAGTGCGCAGGGTAGGCAAGCCGCATCCCACAATGCTTATAACCGGCGGCGGCGCGCTCAACGTCTATCTTGTGGAGCGCATCCGCGAGCTGGCAGGTTGCGAAGTCAAGATACCTCCACGCCAGATAATTGAATTCAAGGAGGCGTTGATTTTCGCGTTTCTCGGCGCGCTTTATATGGCAGGCGAGGCAAGCTGCCTGTCGTCGGTCACCGGGGCGGCATGCGACAACATCGGAGGAATGCTGTTTAAAATTTAGAGACATCTGTCAACGAAAAAGACTTAACGCAGCGGATTCCGCTGCGTTAAGTCTTTTTAACAGTGGCGGCGGTTGCCACACACCATTGCCTTCTGGCAAACTATGTGGTTCTATTTTGGATATAAATCAAAGATTTTTCAGTAAAAAACCTTAAATGGTGGCAAATTGCCACCACCATGACTTTTGTTGTTCAGGCAGTTGGCGGTTGCGGTTGCTATTTGCCAAAAAATATGTGTAATTTTGTCGTTGGAAAGATTCGTTTTAGAAAAAAATAGCTTCAATGGCAAAACCGAATATCCTTATAATATATACCGGAGGAACAATCGGCATGATTGAAAACCCGGTGACGAAGTCGCTGCAACCGTTCGACTTCACGCACCTTATCGACAATGTGCCCAAAATCAAGAAGCTCAATTATTCCATCAACAATATCCAGTTTCACCCACCGATCGACTCGTCAAACATGAATCCGTCGCACTGGGTTGAAATCGCACAGAGCATCGAGGAGAACTATGCCAGCTACGACGGCTTTGTGGTGCTTCACGGCACCGACACGATGGCATACACCGCCTCCGCGTTGAGTTTTATGCTCGAGAACCTGCACAAGCCCGTCATCATCACCGGCTCCCAGCTTCCAATCGGCGAAGTGCGTACCGACGGAGAAGAAAACCTCATCACAGCACTTCAGATAGCCGCCGCCCGCGACAAGAACGGCGACCCGATGGTGCAGGAAGTGGCGATATTGTTTGAAGACTATCTGTGGCGCGGCAACCGCAGCACAAAGATGAGCGCCGACCATTTCAACGCCTTCAAGAGCAACAATTATCCCGACCTTGCCCGCATAGGCCTCGGCATTCATTTCCATGAAGAAGCATTGTGGCGCCAACGCTCGCAGCGACCGCTTAAAGTGCAGACCGCAATGGACCGCAACGTGATGTTTATCGACATGTTTCCAGGCATCACCGAGAGTACACTCCGCTATCTTCTCAACGCCCCCGACGTGAAAGGCATCGTGCTCAAGACCTATGGCGCCGGCAACGCCCCGACCGACAAATGGTTTGTCGACCTGATGCGCGACGCCGTAAAGCGCGGCGTTGTGATAGTCAACGTTTCGCAATGCGTCAACGGCGGAGTCCACAGCGAGCGCTATATGACAGGCAACACGCTGCAGTCGACCGGTGTGGTCAGCGGATACGACATAACATCAGAGGCAGCCATCACCAAGCTGATGTATCTATTCGGCATGGGGCTTCGGTCAGAACAGGTGAAGAAATATCTCAATTGCTCGCTGTGTGGAGAGATAACAATTTAAGCCTTTGAACAGAAGCATTTTATATTTGAAACAGGGATAATAATGCTTAAAGAATTTTAAATGCGGAAAATTTTCGCTAATAGCATTGCCGTGTAAAAAAAATATAGTAATTTTGCAGCGGTTTTCAAAAGAGAGAAACATTAGTAAATATTCACTATTATAAATCAAACAACAATGAGCAATCTTGATTTGACAAAGTACGGCATTACTGGCGCTACAGTAATCGCACACAACCCATCTTACGAGCAATTGTTTGAAGAAGAGACAAAAGCAGGTCTCGAAGGTTATGAAGTAGGTCAGCAGACAGAACTCGGTGCAGTCAACGTGATGACAGGTATCTATACCGGTCGTTCGCCTAAAGACAAATACATCGTAAAGGATGCCAATTCAAAGGACACTGTATGGTGGACTTCTGAAGAATATAAGAACGACAACCACCCAATGTCGGAAGACGTATGGAACAAGGTTAAGACTATCGCCAAGAGCGAGCTTTGCAACAAGAACCTCTATGTTGTAGACGGATTCTGCGGCGCAAACAAGGACACTCGTATGGCAGTTCGTTTCATCGTTGAGGTTGCATGGCAGGCTCACTTCGTTACAAACATGTTCATCCGTCCAACAGAAGAAGAGTTGAAGAACTTCGAGCCAGATTTCGTTGTTTACAACGCATCAAAGGCAAAAGTTGAGAACTATAAAGAACTCGGACTCAACTCTGAGACTTGCGTAGCCTTCAACGTAACATCAAAAGAGCAGGTAATCATCAACACTTGGTATGGTGGTGAGATGAAGAAAGGTATGTTCTCAATGATGAACTACTTCCTGCCATTGAAGGGCATCGCATCAATGCACTGCTCTGCAAACTGCGACATGAACGGCGAGAACACAGCAATCTTCTTCGGTCTTTCAGGAACAGGTAAGACAACATTGTCAACAGATCCTAAGCGTAAACTTATCGGTGACGACGAGCACGGATGGGACGACAACGGCGTGTTCAACTTCGAAGGCGGCTGCTATGCAAAGGTTATCAACCTCGACAAAGAGTCAGAGCCAGATATCTACAACGCTATCAAGCGCAACGCACTTCTTGAGAACGTAACAGTTGATGCAAACGGCAAGATTGATTTCGCAGACAAGAGCGTAACAGAAAACACTCGTGTTTCTTACCCAATCTTCCACATCAACAACATCCAGCCGGGTTCTTCTGCACCAGCAGCAAAGCAGGTAATCTTCTTGTCGGCAGACGCATTCGGTGTATTGCCTCCAGTATCTATCCTTACTCCGGAGCAGACTAAGTACTACTTCCTCTCTGGCTTTACAGCTAAGTTGGCAGGTACAGAGCGCGGTATCACAGAGCCTACTCCAACATTCTCTGCATGCTTCGGTCAGGCATTCTTGGAATTGCACCCAACAAAATATGCAGAAGAGTTGGTTAAGAAGATGGAGAAGAACAACGCTAAGGCCTACCTCGTAAACACTGGTTGGAACGGAACAGGCAAGCGTATCTCTATCCGCGACACTCGTGGCATCATCGACGCTATCTTGAGCGGCGACATCGACAAGGCTCCTACAAAACAGATCCCGATGTTCGACTTCAAGGTTCCGACAGTATTGCCAGGTGTAGCAACTGAAATCCTTGACCCACGCGACACTTACGCTGATGCAGCACAGTGGGAAGAGAAAGCTAAGGATTTGGCTGCCCGCTTCATCAAGAACTTCAAGAAATATGAGAACAACGAGGCAGGTAAGGCTCTTGTAGCTGCCGGTCCGAAGTTGTAATCAGAACTTAAAGATTCAAATATCGGAGAGCGCGTCCAATTGAGGGCGCGCTCTCTTTGCTTTTTGTGGATGGTCTGATGCAATAAAACGCGATGGTGTGCGTTTAAACATTAGAATAAAAGTATGCTTTTCTATGAGACTCAATTTTACTAAGATATTTATTGCAGCCGCAATCGTATTGGCTGCCACAGTGACATCGTGTAAGGCTCCGCAGTCGTTGGCATATTTCGAGAATGCCGACAGCTTGAAGACAGTCGGAACAACAGCACTCGACTATGCCGTTAAAATCCGTCCGGCTGACGAGTTGATAATCACGGTCAACTCCATTGTGCCGGAGGCAACAGCCGCCTACAACCTTCCGCTCGTCAATCCGTCGCTTGAGGGAGAGGTGGGTGTGTCGTCGACACCGCAGAACCAGACCTATATTGTCAATACTGACGGGGAAATAACAATGCCCGCTATCGGCAAAATCCATGCAGCCGGAATGACTACCAAAGGTTTGGGAGACTATCTGACAGAAAAGATTTCGAAGGAGGTTGACAGCCCTGTTGTCCGTGTTCAGCTCGCAAATTTCCGCGTCAACGTGCTTGGTGAGGTGAAACGTCCGGGAGCAATCGAAGCCAAAAGCGAGCGGTTCACCATTTTTGACGCGCTTGCCGCTGCCGAGGATATGACCGAATACGGCGAACGCACAAACGTGATGGTGATACGCGAGGAAAACGGACAACGCGCCTACCACCGCGTGAATCTTAAAGATGCGAAAATCGTAGACTCGCCATACTACTATCTTCAGCAGAACGACGTGGTCTATGTGCAGCCTAACAAAATCAAGGCGGGCAATGCAAAATACAGCCAGAACAACGCATTCAAGGTGACAGTGGTTTCCACTGTTGTCAGCGCAGTGTCGGTTATCGCGTCACTTGTAATTGCATTGGCAGTCAAATAACAGCGAAAATGCTCAATATCCACCGGGCATATTTCTACGTGTTCTTCGTCAGCGTGCTGGGCTTGTTTTTGGCTCCGCATTTATTGTCGTTTCTTGACGAATTGTGTCTGTTGGCATTTGCAGTGCTCGCTGTCGTCGACATGACGTTCAACCGCTGCTTCGGCAAGTACAAGTTGATGTTTGTGCTGCTTGGCGTGATGGCGTTGTATTTGGCATATTCTCTTGTCGCGTCACCATACAATATACCGAAGGCGCAGATTAACGACTTTATTGCTCAGTGCAAGCCGCTGATAGCTTTTTCAGTAAGTTATGCCATTGCGCCGCAGTTCACCGCCAACGAGAAGTGGGCGTTGAAAAAGGTGTGTATTTTCTTGGCGTTTATGGCATTTTTCGTCATCGCCGCCGACATTTACGATGTGACTATCTTCCATGTCTACTATGGCGGTCTGACTTGTGTGGGCTGTGCTATGGTTTATTTGCTGATGTCGTATGACAACGACAACCCACGGGCATATACACGGTCGGATCTTATATGGACTTGCGTAATCCTGTTGCTCGGACTGATATGCACCCGCTCGAAATATTATGGGTTTGTGGTGTTGGCATTCTATATGCTGTTTGTTTATCGTCCCGGCACGGTCAATTTCAAAAGTGTGCGCAACGTTGTCGTAGCCACACTCGCATTCGTGCTTGTGGTGCTTGTGGCTTGGAAAAAAATTGAATACTATTTTATAACCGGAAATTCCGACACGTTCGACCCCGACGTGATGGAGACCTACGCCCGGCCCGTGCTGTTCGGCGGAATGGTGCTTGTGCTTGCTGACCACCTGCTGTTGGGCAGCGGTTTGGCTACATACGCCACCTACTCGTCAGGGCCTGATGTCAGTTACTCGGATTTGTACTATGACTATGGCATAAACCTGCTTTGGGGGTTGTCGCCCACTTATGGTGACTTTATCGCAGACACTTTCTATCCCGAGCTTGCGCAGTTCGGGTTGTTGGGAATATTCTTCTTTGGCTATTTCTGCTGGTGGATATGGCGGAAATACCGCATCGTGATGCGCACTCATCATTATCAGCTGTTTGGAATTGGAGTGATGTCATTTGCGTTCCTTGCCATTGACGGTACAGCTGGCTGCGCTGTGCTTCAAGCATCAGGGTCGCTTCTGATGGCAGTGATGGGAATTGTCGCCGCGCAAGCCAAAGCGGTGACCAAAGAAGAGGCGAAAGCGTTGCTGGCGCGTCCGGTGACAGAGTTTTATGATAATAAAAAAGAAAAAATAGAATATGGCTACAAGTTCTGACAAGGTGGATTTCAGCCGTTTGCGCTATGAAATCCGTAAGCATTGGTGGTGGTTTATCGCCTCGTTTGCAGCGATGATGGCAATCGCCGCAGTCTATATGCTTAAAAACAATCCTGAATTCAAATTCCACGCCGACATTATGATCGAACAGGAAGAAGGCGGCGGAATGGGCGGCGGAATGATGCAGATGATGAAGCAGTTCTCGATGGGCTCGTTCGGCGGCGGTTCGGTAGATGATGAGATGGCGGTTCTGCAGTCGCGCAGCCTGCTCTGCGAGGCAATCAACAAGTTGGGATTGCAGTATGACTACAAGGGTGTTGACGGAATGCGCAAGCTGTCGCTCTACCGCAAGTCGCCCGTTGAATTGTCAACGAATGTTGACCTCGACACGCTTCAAAGTGGGGCGACATTCAAGATTAATCTGCGTTCTGACGGCAAGATTGACGTCAAGGTGAAAGGCAAATGGTTCTCCACGCTGTTCAAACAAGACGGCATGACATTGCCGGCAACGGTGAAACTTCCCGACGGAGCGTTCACCATCCGCCGCACGGCATTTTATAAAGCCGGGGAGGAGCGCAAGCTTATAGTGGAAGTGAACGGCACCGCACAAACATATGACGACTATTCCAAGATATACTACGCCGACGTGCCGTCGCTGAAATCCAATGGCATCACGCTATTCTATCAGGACGAGGACAAGCAGCGCGGCAAGGATTTGCTCAACATGGTTGTGGAGCTTTACAACATCCGTCGTCTGCGCGAGGAGCAGACAAAGGCTTCACGGGAGATAGCCTTTATCGACGACCGTCTTGCGTCCTTGACAAGCCAATTGTCTGAGTCGGAGAAGCAGCTTGAGGAGTTCAAGACCGCCAACGATGTTACCGACATCGCCGCCGAGGCGAAAGTGCTGCTCGAGCAGACATCGAAAAACAAGGCTTCGATTGTGGGCTTGCAGACACAATTGTCGATATTCGACATGATTTGCGAGTTCCTTGATGACCCGAAGAATAAGTATTCCATGATTCCTGTTACCAGCGGACAGGACTATGAAAGTGCCGCAAAATCAATTGAGTCCTATAATCAGTTGATTCTTGAACGCACCAAGCTTGACATGGCAGCCAAGCACGACAACAAGGCTCTGCAGGCTCTCAACAAGCAGATTGACGGTATGCGCGGAGGTGTGATAGAAACGATGCGCAAGGCGCGTGAAAGTGCTGAGATTGCCTACAACGACTTCGTTCGAGAAGATGGCAAATATGCGTCGAGGTTGAAACAGTTGCCGTCGCACGAGCGTCGTTATGTCGATCTCTACCGGGATACTGAAATAAAGAATAATCTTTACATCTTCCTGCTTGAGCAGCGCGAGTCGAATGCGTTGAAATTTGGAGTGCAGGAGATAGGCCGCATTATTGACCCCGCTTATCATGAAGTTAAAAAGGCTTGGCCTAAGGGCTCAATTGTGTTTGGCGCGGCTTTGGTTCTGGCAATCATAATTCCGTTGCTGATTCTCATGCTGCGCGCCATCCGCACAAAACGGATAATGATTCGTCAGGATTTGGAGAAATTGACCGATTTTGAGATTGTAGGAGAAGTGGCAGACAATGAGCTGGCAGGGATGCGCCGAGTGCGCGACCGTCTGATTGCTTCCGAAGGAGTAGGCGTGGTAGCCATAGCCTGTGTCAAGTCGGAGTCGGGAACAGCCGGCATTGCCGCCGCTCTCGCCACCTCGTTCGGTAATGCTTTGAGAAAGGCGGTAGTGGTTGATTTGTGCGGAAATTCAAGCGCGGCAGCCACTCTTGATGACTATCTCGTTGGAAAAGCGACGATTGACAGTGTTGTCGGCGAAAACGCAGGCGGGTTTGATGTAATTGCGTCCAGAGGCGACCAATCAATCGATTTGATTGCTTCGGAACAGTTTGCTGTGCTTGTCGACAGCCTGCGCAAGAATTATGATTATGTAATCCTTGCCGGCGACGCATTTGGCGACTATAGCGCGTTCAGCGTTGTAGCCACAATGGCAGACCGTATGCTTGGCTGTGTTGAGGCTGGTGAGCTTAGAGAAAACTTTACTGAATTTGACAATGAGTTGAAGGCACTTTCGTTGCCGAGTGGATATGTCTTTCAAAAATAGTTATGAGAGTACTGATTGTAAATAAGTTCTATTATCCGCGCGGCGGCGACTGCGTGTGTGCAATGTCGCTTGAGCGACTGCTGCGCGAGCGGGGACATCAGACAGCGGTCTTTGCAATGGACTATCCTGACAATATAGCAACCGATTTCAATCAATATTATGCTCCGGAGGTGTCGTTCTCCGGAGGAATTGGCGGCAAACTGGCAGCAGCAAGGCGCATATTCGGCGGTGCTGGTGTTAAGGCGGCATTTGCCAGGCTTCTCAGCGATTTCAAGCCAGACGTGGTGCACTTCAACAACATCCACTCCTATCTGTCGCCAGTAATCGTGGAAATGGCTAAGAAATTCGGAGCCAGGACAGTGTGGACGATGCACGATTACAAACTTGTATGTCCGTCATACAGCTGCCTGAATGGCGGCAAGGTGTGCGAGCAATGTATAGAAGGCAGCAAACGAGGAGTCTATTCCAACCGTTGTATGAAAGGCAGCCGTGCGGCGAGCCTGCTGGCATGGCTTGAGGCGGAAAAATGGAATACGAAGCTCTTGCAGCGCGCCACGGACACGTTTGTCTGTCCAAGCGAATTTATGGCAGCGAAAATGAAGCAGGGGGGCTTTGATGAGAAAAAAATCAAGGTGGTCTGCAACTTTGTCGATCCAGAGAAAGTGAAAGACATCAAAGTGAATACCGAGCGTAAGGACTATTATGCGTATGTGGGACGGCTGTCGGCAGAAAAAGGAGTGGAGACGCTGCTTAAGGCCGCCGTGCAGTTTCAGATACCATTGAAGATAGCCGGTGGCGGACCGCTTGCCGAAGGTTTGAAATCGCGCTACGGACGATGTGACAACATAGAATTTCTTGGACATCAGAACGCAGCGCAGGTTAAAGAATTGCTGGGAAACGCACGCTTCTCGGTTATGCCATCGGAATGCTACGAAAACAATCCGTTGAGCGTTATCGAATCGTTGTGTCTGGGCACACCGGTGGTGGGCGCGCGCATCGGTGGAATCCCCGAACTGATACAACCCGGCAGCGGAATGCTTTTCCGCAGCGGCAGCGTTGACTCGCTTGCCAACAACATTGCCGCGGCATGGGAGTCGCCGTTCGACTATGCGGCAATCTCAGCGCAGTCGCTGCCACGCTTCAGTGCCGAGCGCTATCTTGACAGCGTGCTGGAGATATATCAAGGTTAGAAGACCTGTTGGCCGGATTTACGCAGCAGGCAGCCTGTCAGAGGCAGCCTGCTGTCGTTTTATGCCGAAAATGAATTGAGTTAATTTATATTTTGCGAGGATATAGCGGTAAAGGACCATAGGTCCGGCAACGCCTGCTGATATGACAAGCACTGCGCCGACGGCAAAAAACGGGTCGTCAAGCAGAATAGGCGCGAATTTTTGTAAGGCAGCCTTTGCAGCGCCCTCGAATGTGGTGTGGAACAAATAGATTATATAGCTTGTCGCCGATATTGTCAGCAAACCATTGATTTTTTTTGCTCCTCTTGAAATGATGTCGGACAAATAAATTATTGTTGCAATCCCGACAAAAGGGATGACTGAATGACATACGTCAAATCTTATATAAAAGTATTCAAGCGCGGCAAATGACAGGCATACAGCCCAAAACGGAATTTTTACGGATGTTGCAATCTTGCTCCAGTCGCAACAAACAGCACCAAGCATAAAAAACACCAACATGCTCTGGAATTGTTTGAAACAAAACACGTCCGGCAGAAACGGAGGAATGCAGTACAGAAGCAATGCCGCACCAAGGAGCAATAATCTTTTTTGTTTCGTCGCAAACAGCGGCGCGATGACAAACATCCACCACAAAGCCCAGATAAACCATAAGAAATATCTCGCTTCAGGAAAATACAGCATTTTTATATATGCATAGGCAGTTACTGGATTCTCAACAAACGCATGCTTTTCTGTCAGCATCTTGATTGAGATGACAATCACAGAAACAACGACATACGGGAGCATCAAACGCTTCAGCTTCTTGACCAAAAACTTCGAGTATGACTCTCCTTCCTTTTTTGTCGCCATATAGATGAAGCCGCTGGCAAACATGAACAACGGCATGTGGAAAGAATAAATGAGTTTGTTCAAACATTCATACCAGACCGGAGAGTTCTCGGGAAAGTAATGGCCTACAACCACCAGGACGATGCATAAGGCTTTTGCTATGTCGAATAGAACGATTCTTTGCATATTGATGAAAACAAATAGTAACGTTGTGCAAAGGTAGTGAATTATCATCTAAACATCTGCCGACATTTCCTAAATTAGTTTGTTTGGGAAATAATAATTATCTTTGCAATTCGTTATATTGTATAGTGCTTATGTGAAAGGATACATATTGTATGGACAAAAATATATCAAAACCGACAGACGCCTCCATTATTCTCACCTACCGTTGCCCGATGCAATGCAAGATGTGCAATATCTGGAAAAATCCGACGGACAAACATAAAGAACTGAAGGCGGAGGAATTGCGGAGCCTTCCAAAATTGAAATTTATAAATCTGACTGGCGGAGAGCCGTTTGTCAGAGAGGATTTGGAAGAAATTGTGGATGTATGCTACACAAAAACTGACCGCATAGTGATTTCTACGTCCGGTTGGTTTGATGACCGTGTTATTGCTTTGGCTAAGAAATATCCGCAAATAGGCATCCGCATATCGATAGAGGGCTTGTCGCAGAAGAACGATGATCTGCGTGGTCGTCAGGGCGGTTTTGACAAAGGATTGCGCACGTTGTTGAAACTTCGAGAGATGGGAGTGAAAGACATAGGCTTCGGCTGCACGGTGTCAAACTACAACTCTAAAGACATGTTGTCGCTTTATAGCCTCTCGCGCTCTCTTGGAATGGAGTTTGCGACAGCATCGTTTCATAATTCATATTATTTCCACAAAGAGGACAACGTTGTTACAAACAAGGATGAAGTGTGTCGTGATTTTGAAGAATTGATCAACCTTCAGTTGAAGGAATCGCATCCGAAATCCTGGTTTCGTGCGTTCTTCAATATGGGCTTGATAAATTATATTGAAGGGGGTAGACGAATGCTTCCCTGCGAGGCCGGGACGATGAACTTTTTCATTGACCCTTATGGAGAGGTCTATCCTTGCAATGGCCTTGAGGAACGCTATTGGAAGGAGTCGATGGGCAATATCCGCGACAGCCATGATTTTATGGACATCTGGACGAGTGAGCAGGCGGAGAAGGTGCGTGCAAAGGTGCGTAAATGTCCTAAGAATTGTTGGATGGTTGGCACTGCGTCGCCGGTAATGCATAAATATATCAAAGCACCTCTTGGTTGGGCTTTGAAAAACAAGTTGCGCAGTCTGCAAGGCAAGCCAGCCTGTCTCGACAAGAAATGGTATGATGTGGGACAGGATCCATGCCAGGGCGACTTGCGTGAGAAATTTTGAAAAGATTTAAGATATGAAGGTCGTTGTAACAGGAACACGGGGAATCCCAAATATTATGGGTGGCGTAGAAACTCATTGTGAGGAGCTGTTTCCGCGCATTGCTGCTGCGGGACACGACGTTACGGTGATACGCCGCAGTTGTTATGTCGGTGACGACAATCATATCTCGTCATATAAGGGCGTTGCGTTGAAAGACATCTATGCACCAAGAAAGAAAAGCTTGGAGGCTATAGTCCACACGTTTCTTGCCGTTTTGTCGGCTCGGCGTATGCATGCCGACATCCTGCATATCCATGCCATTGGACCTTCGTTGATGACCCCTTTCGCACGGTTGCTTGGCTTGAAAGTGGTGACTACGCACCACGGACCTGATTACGACCGACAGAAATGGGGCGTGTTCGCTAAGTTTATGCTCAAGGCGGGAGAGCGTATGGGCGCTATGTTCAGCAATGAGGTGATAGTGATATCCCATGTGATAGAGGATATTCTTCATCGGAAATATGGGCGTGACTCAAATTTGATTTTCAATGGGGTGACCACCCCGGAAAAGTCGTCGGCGACGGACTACATTGAAGGCCTTGGACTGGAGTCGAGGAAATATGTGGTTGCAGTAGGTCGATTTGTCAAAGAAAAAGGGTTCGATTTGCTTATCGATGCATTCAAAGCGTCGGACATGTCCAAAAAATTCAAATTGGTCATAGCGGGAGATGCTGACCATGAGGATGAATATTCTCAGATGCTCAAGAAAAAAGCTAAAGACAGCGGCGTGGTTCTGACAGGTTTTATTCGAGGCGAACGTCTGAATCAGATTCTAACCAATGCGGCGTTGTTTGTGCTGCCGTCCTATCACGAAGGCTTGCCAATCTCATTGCTTGAGGCAATGAGTTATAATATAGATGTTGTGGTCAGCGATATACCGGCCAATAAATTGCCAGAACTTGACAGCGCTGATTTCTTCCGTTGCGGCGAAATGGACAGTTTGACAAAGGTGTTGAATCAAAAGGAGAAAAACTTGGTGCAGGAAAGGGTGTATGATTTGACCAACTATGATTGGAATCATATCGCGGAACAGACAATAGCCGTCTATAAAAAAACAATGCGGAAATGACGGAGACGACAGGTAGGGGAAAGCAATTTCTGAAATCCGTAGGAATATATGCTGTCGGGAATATCGGGTCGAAACTGATTACGTTCCTGATGATTCCGCTGTACACGTTTTTTGTCGAGACGTCGGAGTTCGGTTATTACGACCTGTGTCTTACGGCGGTTATGTTGCTTACGAGTTTTGCTTCGTTGCAACTCCGCGACGGGGCGTTCCGCTTTTTGATTGACAGCAAGACTGACGAGGAAAAAACCGAGGTGGTCAGCGCAACGATGAGGCTGATGAGCCGCTCGTTGCTCGTTTTCATGCTGTTGTCGGCGATTGTGTCGTTTGTTTATCCGATAAGGTGCCTGTGGCTCTCGTTCGGCTTGTTGGTCTCGATGGCGTTGATTGAAGTGTTCGGGCAGATGGCAAGAGGTGTGGGCGAGACAAAAACGTTTGTTGTCAGCAACATAATCTCGGCATTTTCCATAGGCGCGCTCAGCGTGGTGTTTGTCGTTTGGTGCGGATGGGGAATAACAGGAATCTTCCTTGCCAATATTTTTGCGCGCATGATAGCCGTAGTGTATATTGAAATCAGGGTGGGGTTGTTGCGCAAATATTTCAACGTTTCGTTGAAAAGCTCAGGTATGACCAGGGATTTGCTGCGCTACGTCCTGCCGTTGTTGCCATCGGTGATGTGCTGGTGGCTGACCACGAGCAGCGACCGTTTTTTTATACAGCACTACTTCACATTGTCTGACAACGGAATTTATGCTGTTGCATCACGTTTTGGCGGTATAATCCAGATAATAGGAGTTATAATTTTCCAGGCATGGCAGGAGATGGCATTGCGGCAGTACAACAGTCCGGACCGCGACCATTTCTTCTCGCGGATGATAAATCTGTTTGCCATTTTTATGTCGACGGTGTTGGTTGGATTCTCTTTTGGATTGAAGATTCTGTATCCATATATCGTCGACCAATGTTATACAACCGGCATTGTCTATGTGTTTCCGATTGCGGCGGCAGCAGTGCTGTTTGCAATGTCCAGCGTGTTGGAGATGGGCTATCAATGCTCAAAGGAGACTGGACGGGCATTGCCAGGCGTGATGCTCGCGGCGGTGGTCAACATTGCGCTTAATTTCGCATTGATAAAGACTGTTGGAGTGTTTGGTGTCGCCATCACGCTTGTTGTCACCTATGCCGTGCTGCTCGCATATCGTCTGCACGATTCAAAGCGGTATTTCAAGTTGCGGCTTTCGGCAAAGTCGATGTTTTCCATGTTGTTTGCCGCGGTAAGTGCGGGGCTGTTTTATCTGACCGACTCTATTGTGGTTGATGTCGTAATGGTTGTTGTGGCGTGTGTGATGCTCCTTCTTGTGGCTCCTGGAGTAATCCGACGCAAGTAAATAAAAAGCGGAAGCCCTGCCGCAGTCAAGACTTCCGTAGTGGAGCATAGCGGACTCGAACCGCTTACCTCAACACTGCCAGTGTTGCGCTCTACCAGATGAGCTAATACCCCTTTCTTCGGTGCAAATTTAAAATGAAAATTTAGTACTGCAATTCCGCAGCGATATGTTTTACAGCAGTTTTTGTATAAAAAATGAGCCGTTACGTCTATAAAAAGTCATTAAAGGAGCGTGTTTTTGTAGGTGAATGGTGTTAAATAGTGAGAAAAGTTACGCTAATTGCTTTGTTTTTATTACTTTTATAGATTAATACAATATAAAATACTATTTTTATGAAGAAACTCTTACTCCTATTTCTTCTTGCCTTTTTGGCGGTTCCTATCGCCAATGCGGAAGAGAGCGTGGTCACATTGACCACAACCCTCGACGAGGGAGCAAGCATCAAGCTGTATACTTGGGCTGACTCTATGGACGATGCGTTTACCATCGACTGGGGTGACGGCGTCGAGAAAATCTACAACAAAGTGAAGCCTAGCTGGACTTACGGCTCGGAGATCACCGGCAAGCTTGGCGCAAGCAAGACCATCACCATCAAGGGCGACATCACTTATCTTGAGATTAGAGAGATGCAGATTTCTGCCGCCACTTTCGCCAACACGAAGCTGAAAGAGGTGGATATGGAAAAGAATCAGCTGACAGATTTCAATCTCAGCGGACTTCCTGCGGTTACCAAATTGAGTCTTAACGAAAACTCAATTGTCACATTCTCATCGACAGGCAACTCTGTTTTGAAGAATCTCGGGTTGAAGAGCAACAAGATTGACTCTCATCAGTTTGAGATTTCTTCGTTGGCAAATAGCCTCGAGCAGCTCAATGTGTCGGGAAACGGTGAGAATTTCGTGGCGTTGAACCTTATCAATTTTGACAAGCTGGAGTACTTCACTGCCAACGACAATTCGGAGCTTACCACAGTTGTGTTCTATGACGGAAGCACCAATTTGAAGCAGATAAGCATGAACAACTGTCACATTATGCATTTCTATGCCATCTCGTTGCCTAATCTGAGCTCGCTCAACCTTTCCAACAACGCGTTGCTCGATTTTGAGAACGGCACATATCCCAAACTGTCGACGCTGTCGGTCAACGGCAACTATCTCTCTGAGATTGACGTGACCAAGTTTCCGAAGCTGTTTTCGTTCGACTGCTCCAGCAACCAGCTTACAGACATAAATGTAGCCAACAATCCGGAACTCAACTATTTCAACTGCGGCAACAATAAATTGACAAGTGTTGATGTGTCGACCAACAAGGAGCTCGGCTCGCTGTTGGTCAACGGCAACCCATTGTCGCGCATCGACATCTCCAATAATGAATCGTTGGGCACAATCAACATCAGCGATACGCAGATAAGTTATATCGACTTGACGAAGGCTTTGTACCTGCGCGATTTCCGTGCAGCCAACACCCTTTGCCCGTTCTTCTATTTCAACTATGTGCTTCCTGGCGGAAAGTTCTCATATCTTGATATGCGCAACAACAAGAAGATGACAGGCAACTCGATGACATTCACGCTGCACACACTGCCGGCGTTGAACAAGGATGCCTACAACACCAATCTTTTTGTTGAAGGCTCGAATGCCGAGACTGCCGACACAGAATACGTGACGAGCAACGAGATGAAGTGGAAAATCGACGTTACAGGCGACGGCACTGCCAATTGTCCGGCTGTGCCTGTGACCGTCAAGGCTAACGACACAGGCGAGAAGGTGAATGTTACCGGCTATTTCGGTGGCGACATCTCAAACGAGCGCAACTACAACTTTACTAAATATTCCACAACCCACGGTTCATTCTACCTTTCGCAGTGGGCTGGCAACTATTATCAGGAGCTTGCCGATGTGACGACAACTGCAAAGGCAGGCGTCGCCATCATGGTAAACGACACTCCTGACGAAGGCTATATGTTTGACCACGTCGTTGTCAACGGCGAGAGCATCTATGAGAAGACGTTTGTGGTCAACGAAGAGTCGACAATCGAAGTGGTGTTCCGCGGAGAGACAAGTACCATCTCGTTTACCGCTCCTATCGGTCAGTCATTGTCGTTTGCGCTGGCTGCCGAAGGCGGTAATAAGCCGACAGTCTCAATCGACTGGGGTAACGGTTCAAGCCAGGAATATGAGGTGAGCAGCAAGAACTATGTGCGTATCGACGGCGTAGCGGCTGCACCGGCCGACCAGTCGGCAACAATGTCGACAGTGACTATCAAGGGTGAGGTGTTCGCTCTTAACCTTGAAAGCTACGGCGAGTTTGGCGAGGAGATGGGACTGTGGAACAACAAGATTTCCGGCATCGACCTGTCGAAGACAAACATACTCAACAACTTGAACCTTTACATGAACCCTATCCGCACGCTCGATGTCAGCGGACAGCCGTTCCTCTTGGAGCTTGACGCAAGCTACTGCGAGCTGAAAGAGATTGACGTGACCCACAACCCTGAGCTCCGCTCATTCTCTTGCTACGGCAACAGCCTGACGTCTGTCGACCTGTCGAAGAACCCAGAGCTGCTTGTATGCAACGTTAAGGTCAACCAGCTTGAGGCCATCGACCTGTCGAACAATCCTAAGCTTGAGGAAGTCAACGTTGCTAACAACTACCTGACAGCCATCGACCTGTCGATGCTTCCAGCACTTGGCAAAGCTACATTGATGAACAACGAGCTGACCACAGTCGATCTCTCGCACAATCCAGAGCTTATAGATGTCAGCGTGGGCGGAAACTTGCTCACCTCACTCGACCTTACAGTCAACAAGAAGGTGCAGATGCTCTCGTTCAACGACAACGCAATCCGCAGCCTCGACCTCAGCGCCAACACCGACCTTTACAAGATTGACTGCGGCGGCAATGGCATGACTGCATGCGAACTCAACGACTTCTTCTACACACTTCCGCAGCGCGCGCAGGTGGTTGAAGAGCAACCGTCTGCCAACTTGACGCTGCTCACAGGCACGGAGGCTACTCCTAACGATGCGGAAAATTCCGACACATCAATCGCTTCTGAGAAAGGTTGGACGCCAAGCATGAGCGGCAACGGCTCGGGATGTGACGTGGCACGTCTTATCATCGCACCGACAGTCAATGGCTCTATCGAGTTGAAAGACGCTGAAGGAAAGGTGATCAACTCTGGCGACAAGGTGAAACGTATGTCGCCTATCACCATCAAGGCAACGCCTGACGCTGGATACGAACTCGACAAAATCACAGCCAACAGCAAGGTGATTGAAGGCAATGAGTTCAAGATTTCGCGCAACACTACGGTGACAGCCCTCTTCAAGGTTATGGGCAGTGTCAGCGACGTGGCGCTCGACGGTGTGGCTATAGCCGGCGCCGACGGAGCAGTGCGCGTGAGCGTGGCAAGCGACAGCAAGGTTGAAATCTTCGACGTGAACGGCCGTCGTGTGTTTGCAGGCAATATCTCAGCCGAGACAACAATCCCGATGGCAACAGGCTATTATGCCGTGCGCGTTGAAAACGCCGACGGCTCGATGGCACGCATTGTCAGTGTGAAATAACACTTGCAACAACCCTATATGAGGCGGGCGCACCAAGAAATTGGCGTGCCCGCCTTCAGTTTATAGGCTATGTATGCGTCCCAATCCGGATAAAAGCAGTAATTTTGCAGCTGATTGTTTTAGGAAAGAAAAAAATTACAGAATGGTTTATCAATGTGGAATCATCTTCGGCTTCCTTGCGATAGGGGAGCTGATAGTGTGGCTCACAGGCATCAAACTGCCGTCAAGCATCATCGGGATGCTGCTGCTTACAGCGTGCCTGCAGCTTAAATGGATACGCCTCAGATGGGTTGAGGGTATAGCGAATTTTCTGGTCAAGAATCTTGGATTCTTCTTTATTCCACCAGGCGTGGCGCTTATGCTCCACCTCAATGTCATAAAGGCGCAGCTGCTGCCAATCATTGTGGCATCGGCGGTCAGCACCGTTGTGGTTATCGTGGTCACCGGCTGGATTCACCAACTGGTAAGAAAATATCAACATCGTCAATTCACGAAACGTCATGGAATACATTAACAACCCATACTTCCTGCTTGCGCTCACATTTGTGGTCTACGGCTCAGCGCAACTGATACAGCGCCGCACGCGCTTTTCTTTGTTCAACCCGATACTTGTAACCATCGCGCTGATCATAGTGTTTCTGATGGCTTACGACATCCCTTACGACACCTACAACCAGTATGGCCGTTACATTGAGTTCTGGCTCAAGCCGGCAGTCGTGGCGCTTGCCGTGCCGCTCTACAAGCAACTGTCGACCGTCAAGAAGCAGCTGCTTCCCATAACGCTGTCGGCGCTCGGAGGCTGCATCTCAGGCATCATCTCGGTGGTGTGGGTGGCAGATGTCTGCGGCGCGTCGCACGACGTGGTTATGTCGCTTGCCGCAAAGTCGGTAACCACGCCTATAGCCATGGAGGTGACAAGCTCGCTTGGCGGCATCCCGTCGCTAACGGCGGCGGTAGTGGTCAGCGTAGGCATCTTCGGAGGCATTGTGGGCTTTGGCGTAATGCGCTGGTCGCGTGTCCATAGCCCGATAGCTCAAGGCTTGTCGATGGGCCCGGCGGGGCCTGCCGGCGTAGCCGCGCT
>OGQP01000428.1_pt1 | contig 29000 bp, 30 predicted proteins | sample 1553251 | NCBI WGS metagenome assembly OGQP01 (sample SAMEA2580016, study PRJEB22360) | human gut metagenome | biome: human gut; feature: human-associated habitat; material: faeces | place: Denmark | collected 2008/2010 | reverse complement strand
AGGTGACAATGATATGAGTAAAAAAAGAATACGAGTTATTGGTCTTTTTATTGCGGTATTAAGTCTTGCGGTGCTAAGTGGATGTGGATCTGCAAAGAAAAAACAAAAAGCAACTACTAAAACTACAGAAGTTGCATCAACCACGGAAAAGGAAAATATTTCAAAAAATAAAGATCAGCAGACAATAACATCGTCAGCTACGACAGAAGCTACAACCAAAGTGACGACAAGCACAACAACAAGCACAGCGAAAAAAACAACCAAAGCAACAACAGAAACACCAATTGCTACTAAAAAAGACGAACAAAAAGCTGCAGTTAAGGCGACGGTTACTTATAACGGATTTTCTGACACAAATAGTGTGGAAATGAAAATGTCTGATGGAAGTTATGAAGTGATGATCGTTGAAAAAGAAGATTTAATTAAGAAGTTAGAAGATTTAAATCCTGGAACAAAAGTAACAATTCGGTACAAAGCCAAAGCAGGACAAGCCAATAAGCAAATTATTGCGGTATTTTAAATAAGGAGTATAGGTTATGAAAAAAGGAACATGTAAACGATTCATGGCAATGGCAATGAGTCTGGTAACTGTCTTAGGAACAGGATTTGGAGGAGGGGTCAACATGGTTTATGCTGCAAATTCCTTCAAAGCTGGAGATACAGTACAAATCAAGTATCTGCATAACAATAAGACTTATAAAAAGAGTGCAGTGGATGCAAGATGGAATGATAAGATTCTAGGTACAAAAATGCCTGGATACATTGATGAGGATTCCAATGCAATGTATTCTGCTTACTGGATTTTTGGACAGGCGGAGGGTCCCAAAGTATTATATAAAAAAAGTGGAGATACTTTTACATTAAGCAGATATAATACAACCATTAAAATGACAGTCGATAGTAAGACTGCTTATATCAATGGCAAAAAAACAACAATGTCTACAGCTCCACGAAAAGTATATAACTACGGCAACAAAACTAATTACATTATGGTGCCGGGATCATGGACAGCCAAAAATTTAGGCATTAGCTATAAATGGAATGCTACGAAACGTGCAGGCTGCATGAGAGCGGCCAGTCAGTCAGGTGGTTCTAATAATGCAACTACAGCTACAACGAAGCCTACAACAACGGCAGTGAAACCCACAACAACAACGGCAAAACCAACAGAAACTAAGCCGGAAGTTGTAAACAAAAAAGTAACAACATCCTATGATATGACAGCATCTGCGTATGCGAAAGAACAGAGCAAAGCTGTTCCTAAGTATAACAATCAAACGTTTGATGAAAATGCATATCAGAAAAAAATTACATCAACAGTAAATGATGAACAGTATATGAGAATTGATGTTTATCATAATGTAAATGAATCTGCATTTGCGAAAAAACTGGATGAGTTATTACAAAATAAAAATAACAGCGTGTTAAAAGGAAAAGCAAGTGCAATCATTGCAGCTGCTAAAAAAGAAAAGATTGATCCAGTGTACTTAGTATCCCAGACGATTAATGAATCTGCATACGGAACAAGTGCATTAAGTAAGAAAGCTATTACGAAGGTCATTACAGGCGATAGTGTAAAAAAAGATGCCAATGGAAATGTAACAGGATTCCAGAAAGTTAATGGAAAATATATTACAAAAACAATTCCGGAAACAACAGTATATAATCTGTATGGAATCAAGGCATATGACAGTGATCCGCAGCTTTGTGGTTCTTCCTATGCGTATTATATGGGATGGACAAGTGTAGACAAAGCATTAAATGGAGCTGCACAGTATGTTGCTGATAATTATATTCATAATACCGTTTATCAGCAGAATACACTATTCAAAATGAGATATAATCCGAAAAAGGATAATATCTGGCATCAGTATTCAACAAATCCTTCTTATGCAGAAGAAATTGCAGAACATATGAAAAATATGAAATCTGTATATGATGGATGTTCTAATACATTTACCTATGACAGACCAGCTTTTGTGAAAGAACCTGAAACAACGACTACAACAGCCAAACCAACGACTACAACTACCGCGACAAAGCCAACAACGACTAAATATACAGTTACGGGAACATTACCAAACGCTCGTGTAAAAGCTTCTAAGAGTAATTATGATTTAAGAATCAAGTTACCTAGCGGAGTGACAAGCTATTATCTTGAAGATAAGTATACTAGCCGTCAATTATTCATGTCTTGTGCAGGCAATTATGTAAGCCATTTTAATAATGCTTCAAACCGCTACGCAAAAAGCAGTATGTCAGGATTTACAGTCAAATATAATTCTACGAAAAAAAGAACATATGTCTATGTAAAAGCCTCTAGTTCTTATCGTGGATATGCTGTTTCTTTTGACAATGGATATGCTTACATCAAATGGGGAACACCAAAAACAATGTATAAAAATATCTTAGTTTTAGATGCCGGACATGGTGGTTCTGATTCTGGAGCAACAGGAAATAGATTAAGAGAAAAGGACCTTACATTAAGCATTGTTTTAGCAGCAAAGAAACAATTTGATAAGGATAAGAATTATGCAGTGTATTACACAAGAACCACTGATACTTATCCATCTTTGACAGATCGAAGTGATCTGGCAAACAACGTTGGAGCTGATTACTTCCTTAGTTGCCACATCAACTCTGCAGGAGCAACAGCAAAAGGTTCAGAGACGTTATACAATTCTCAAGGATATAAAGCATCCAATGGAGTTACATCCTATAAGTGGGCAGCTAATGTACATAACTTTACAAAGGCAGCAACAGGATTTACGAACAGAGGACTGGTAGATCGTACTGGATTAGCTGTATTACGTCATACAAAAACTGCATCTACTTTGACAGAGTTTGGATTTATCTCCAACAAATCCGAAGCTGCATCTATGAAAACTAATACAGACAAGTATGGAAAAGCTATGTATGACAGCGTTGTTAAAATGTTCAAGACAAACCCATCAAAACGATAATGATTTCTGCATGGTCAGAAATTAATTATATTTTTTTCAGGAAGGAGGAAAGTAATTATGACAAAAGAATTAAAAAGAATGTCATTTATGGCACTTGCAGTTATGATGCTTGCAGGCGGATTTCTTTTAGCATCTGGGAAAAGTCAGCATGTTATGCCTAAAAAAGCAGTAGCTGATATTACAGAAACAGTGCCGGAAACAGGTACAGATGAAATTGTAGCTGGTGATGAAGAAGTTCCATTATAATCAATGACAAAATTGTTACTCAGATTAAGAAGCAGATATGTATTTTTATGTGTCTGCTTCTTTTTTTTTTCAAATATATATGGTATAATATTAATGTATTTTTATTAGATTCCTCGTCCACAATAGGATAAATAGGACTTTTTTTAAGAATATACAACAACACAGAACATTTAACCATAAGGGTATAAGATTAGACAGACAATTTGTCTGCTTTTTTTATGCCCTTTTTTAATTTTTAGAAAGGATGGATTTATACCATGAAGAATTTAGAATTAAAACCAAGCGACATTTTAACAGTAGATGGAGAAGTTATGCAGATTGATACGATCACTTCACAGCTTGCTTCCATTGAAGATGTAGGAGGACAATATAAGGGTTCCATAATCATTAAGTTTTATGACAAAAATGGAGAATTCCATGACATTAACAGTGATGAAAACCGCATATTAATGTATACGGAAGATCTGGTAATGAGTACATGGAGAACCTTAGAGGTTAGCTACAAAGTACGAAAAAATATCAATGCATATTTCAAAAAAATGCTGCCAAACTATGAGTTAATCAGTGTTGCAAGACAAAGCAATCTTCCACAAGATGCTCATTTATATATGATTTCAGCGGTACAGAAAAAAACAGGGGAATATGCTGTCTGGACAAGCTGGAATGAAAAAATTCAAAATTTGAATTTTGGGCATTATTGTTTAAAACCTAAAGCAGAAATTGTATTAGATATATTTGATAATGCTTTTTTTGACGGCTTTTCAGAGATTAAGAAGGCTGTTAAGGCAGAAAGTGAGGAAGAAAATGACTGATTTCAGTACAATGAGAACCATTTGCTTTACCGGACCAAGACCCAATAAACTGTATGGATACAAAAACAAGGAAAAATATCAGAAACTTGTCGATTGTATTCATGATTTCCTTCGAGGTTTTTGTAGAATAGAATCGGATGAAATCTTAACAGTTATTACAGGTGGAGCACAGGGAATCGATCAGCTTGCTTTTTGGGCAGCAAATTCATTAAAGAAGAAGTATTCCTTAAAAAATGAAGTGTATATTCCATTTGTTGGTCAGGAAGAACTCTGGAATGAAACAGGTCTGTTTGGCAAAAAAGAATATCGAAAGATGAAATCTATGTCAGATAAGATTGTAGATGTTTCCAAGATTCGAACATTGGATATATCAACAAACGATGGAAAAATTAAAGCACTTTTAGAAAGGAATAAAGAAATGGTTGATAATAGTCAGATGATCGTCGGATTATATCCTTTGAATAAGGATTTTACAAAAGACAGAAATAGTGGAACTGCAAGCTGCTTACGTTATGCAAAAGACAAAATTCCAATCTGTCTGATCGATCCGGAAAGTCATTTGATAGAGTTTCATCCATGTAATGAGTAGAATCAAGAAATTGCTTCTACTTTTTTATCATTAAAAGAAAGAAGGGAAAAACATGTATTATTTACATATTTATAACAGCGAAAAAGAAGAAGGCTCTATTGTGCTTCCATTTGAGGATATGCAGCCTATGATTAATTTCGTGGTTGATCAATATCAGAAAACGATAAAGCGTTTGAAAACTAACAATAAGAAATACCAGAAAATCACATCAACTTGGGATAAAAATAAGTATGATGAGACATTAGAAGAATCAATCAAAAACTTTGAATTTGGGATTTTTTGTTCTATGGAAATAACAATTTGCTATGAATTAACTCCAGAATATAATGAAGAAAAACATAGCGAAAAGACTAAAAGAACAGAAGTAATTCATTGGGAGATTATTAAGAACTATCCTTTAAAAGAAAAAGAAATAGTTTAAAAATATTCATAGCTCAATTATTTAAAAAACTCTGTTTCGTCGATTTTAATTGTATTGAAATTATTATTTACAATACCATTTTGAATATTAATATTCAAAATATAATTAATAGTATGTTGAGAATTTTTCTTACCAAAATCGAAGACATCTACGCTTTTTTCATAATAACAGTTACGTGTAAACTTACCATGAGTCATACCATCTTCGAATTTTTCCATCCAATCATAACCATAGGCTATCTTAAGATAATACTGGCCTTGTGGTATCTGATTTATTGTTATTGAAGAATTTTCGCTCACAAATATATATCGTATGCACCTGTCATTTGACAGGTCTATTATCTTCACAGCAATATCACAGCCCTCACCCATATTAATATCAAAATAATTGTCCTGAAGGCCATATTCCGGTTTAACCCCATAGGAAGAAGGTAGTTCTCCATCCATACTGCTATCCGATTTTAGAAGCCAACCTTCATCTATGTATTTCTTTTGTATCTCGCTTAGAACAGGTGAAGTCTCAACCTTTTCTTTTTTATTATTTGCACATCCGCTAAAAAGTAGAAGAGCAAAACATAAAATAAATATAGTTTTAATTCTCATAGAACTTAAAACAAACCATTAATTAATGCAGCAATAACAATGACCAGACCAATTATCTTACACACCATCCTTAATGCTGCCTTGTTTTTCTTTTTCTTAAAATTATTTTCGAGAAGTATAGGTATTACAAACCATATACATAACCCTATTATAACTGATATAATCATATTTCAATGTTTACGAAATAAAGAAACCAATGAAGAACATCGGTTTCTTTATTTCAGTATTTACAGTTTTAATCAACTAAACCATCACGATACATTTCGTTAACCTTGTTTTGGATAACAGTGTATTCGTCACCGAGCTTTTGTTTTCTCTCCAATCCATTGCCGTAAGTACCACGTATAACAGCAATAGCTTTCTGTTCGAGGCTACCATTTACAGGTATTGCAGATGATGTTTGAGTTTTTTTCTCTACTTTGACAACATCCGGCTTTGAACTTTGTTTAGAGTTGCTTTCTGATGAAGGCATCTCTGCTGTTGCTTTAGTAGTTTCTTCCTTTAATGTATTGTCTGTTTTCTCTACATTTGTTGAATCAACCTTTTCTGCTGTTTCTTCTGTTTTGGCAGGCTGAATAGAATCAGCTTTAGCAGTAACAGGATTCTGAGCTACATTTGTTTGTACTGATGTCTCATTATCTTTACCCACAAAAACAAAGAACAATATAGCAGCCAAAACAACTATACCCCAAAAGACCCAAAGGTTACGCTTGTTACCACCTCCTGTTTTATTAACAGGTTCCTGCGGAGCTGTATTCTTTGGTTGTATATCTTGTTTTACATCAGAATCAGCTATCTTGGTCTTAAGAGTAACTTTTTTCTTTAGTTGTACCATATTAGCAATTTACAATTAATTCAAAGCCAGGAATTTTCTCATATGCAGTGCTTAAATCCATTACATTGCTTTCGTTCTTCAATGCATAAACTCCATCCTTATTCTTAATTGAACAAACGCAGTAAACATGGCCTTCCTCTTTAGAGTCTGCTAACACTTCCAGATAGTCACCTGAGTCACTTTGAAGTTCTACACGTCCACCTTCGTCAGCATAGGTAACATCTTCACCTTCAACGGCAGCGTTATAATTCACGATACAAACATAAGCTGTGTCGATTTCACTAAGACTGGCAATATTGATTTGTTCTGTTTCCTCACCACCTGGAGCCGGTTCTTTATTATCACCCATGTGAAGCATAAATGGGAATTTGCTTAAATCACCTAGGTCAGATTTCTTTCCTCTATATTCATTAGAGAAGACTCCACCGATTGAGCCGTCTTTTTTCTTAAAGAATAGGCATAAATCAAGGTCTGTATCAGAAGACCAAATAAGTTTTACTTTAAGTTTACCAGAGAAAGTGAAAGCAGCTTGTTCTTCTTTTCTACGAAGAGTAATTTTCTTTTTTAATGTTATTTCAGCCATAATTATAAAAATTAAAAGTTATTATTCGCATATTAGTGAGAACCCAGGTATTTTATCAAAAGCAGTACCCAAATCCATAACAACACCTTCATTTATAACAGAGTTAATACCCTCATTATTCTTGATACTACATACATGGTAAACATGTCCATCCTCGGTAGCATCAATCAGGACTTCCAGATAGTCACCTGAGTCACTTTGTATTTCTACTCTACCTGAATCCTGGGCAAAGTTTACCTCTTCTCCGTCTATAGCTTTACTGTAATTTAATACGCATACATGCGCTGTATCTATATCATTTAGACTGGCAATATTGATTTGCTCTGTAGATTCTCCCCCAGGTGCCGGTTCTGCTTCATCTCCCTTATGTAACATGAAAGGGAATTCAGACAAATTACCTAAATCAGATTTTTTCTGACGGAATGCTGAAGAGAATACGCCTCCGATTTGTCCATCTTTTCTTTTAAAGAAAATACACAAATCCAAGTCTGTTTTAGACTGCCACAACAATTTTACTTTTAGCAGTCCATCAAATGTAAATTCCGCTGGCTTTTCCTTACGGCGCAGCGTAATTTTTCTTTTAAGCTGTACTTCTGCCATATGTTATTAGTTTAAAAAGTTAAAAATAATCCATTCTAACCCAATTCATTTTTTTAATATCAGCTTTTAAAGAAATCATCTTTTGCAGATGGTTTCGTATGCTGTTTCTGTTTTGATTTCTCTAATTTAGAAGAATCAGAATCAAAGAAACTATCACCTGAAGATTCCTTTTTCTGACTATTCGTATTAGAAGGAACACTCTTGCCTTTATTTTGACCTAAGCTGTTCCCTTTAGGACTATCGGAGCCAAAGAAGTCATCACCTGAAGATTCTTTTTTCTGCCTACTTGTCTTATAAGGAGTTTCCTTAGTTTGGTCTAAGTCTTTTCCTTTAGGATTATCAGTGCCAAAGAAGTCATCAAAAGAAGAATCTTTAGAAGGTCTATCTATTTTTACTGGAGGTTTTCCATACTCTTCAGTATTATTTGGCATAGGAGAAGATATATGTTTCTTTCCACTAAGTTTATCCTCCCAGGCTTCTTCTGCATCAAAAATTTGTTTACGAAGATTCCTTATAATATCACTTCTGTCAGGATATTTCTCGTGTAATACCTTGATAATTTCTTTAGCTTCAGGCCATTGTCTATCAGCAATAAATGTTTTCACATTAGAAACCAAGCTCTCAAAATTCTTTTGATCTTGAATTAGCTTGAACTTGTCCTGTGCCTTTTCCAAATATCGTTTAATAGAATCATCAGATTTTATAGATAATGCTTTGTTGCATAGCTCTATAAGTTCTTCCCAATGTTCATTAAAACTTGCTTCATTTATCTTAATCTTTAACGATTCAAACAGCTCTATATCCTTAAGATATTTGTTCCGTCTTTCTTTAAGATAAACTATATGCTCATTCCATTTTCTAGGATTCTGAATATCCTTGTCAATGAGCTTATTGCATATTTCTATGGCTATGTCAAAGTTATCTTCTTTTTCGGCCTTAGTAAGTTCCTGTTCTAATAAGCCCAATTCTTCTTTATGCTTCTTCTGTATATTTTGGATTTTGGATATACGTTCCTCAATCTCTTTATTATTAGAATCAGCATGCTTAGCCTTATTCAGTTCTTCTAATGCTTCCTTATATAATTTCTGACCAATAAAGGTGTCAGCTCGTAAAAGAAACTCTTTAAGGCTTTCTGTTAATTTGATTTTTCTTTGTGATTCAGTAAGAATACGTTTTGCCTCAGAAGAATCAGGGCGTAATTCTAAAGCTGCCTCACTCTTTGAATAAGCATCCTGCCATCGCTGTGAGTTCAAGGCATCCTGAGCCATCCTGATGGTTTTATTATATTGCTCATTCTTGACCTTGATTTCGGATAGCTTTCTGTTTGCTTCATCCAACATTTTCTTTACTTCCTTATCATCAGGCTTTAAAGTAAGAGCAATGTTTAGAAGATCTATCATGCTGCTATAGTCACCTTTCTTCTCATAAGATTCAGCGTCAACAATGGCGGCATTGAACTTTCTCTCATCTTCACGCATAGCAGCATTAGCAAGATCAATTTCTTCCTGCTTCTTAAGTGCAGCTTCTCTAGCTTTTCTATCTTCTTCTGCAATTTTAATCTGTTCTAATTGTTCATAAGAGAGATTTTCGATATTCTTTCTTAAACTATCAAATTGAGACAAGTCCATTTGACTGTAAATACCAACAATCTCAGGAATATCCTTATTCCCAAAAGCAACTATATTGTTCGGAGTTACAGGATAACGCTGTAATAACTCTTCCTTGAACATGCTATTCTTAAATGAATCACCTATGAAAATAATATGACTTATATCTGAGAATACAATATCAAGTTCTTTTACATATTGAACAATATTGTCAACTACATCATTGACTATTGTTTTGGTTCTTTCCTCAATAACATTCTTCAGAATAGTAGCATTCTGCTTATTATGTGGGGCTCTGGAGAAAGTTATATCGTTATATATAACAGGACGACCAAACTTGGTGTTGTCAAGTTGTAATAGCCATCTTTCCAGATTTTGGTTCAATCTGTTAATTTCCTCTTCCTCTTCCTCTTTTCTTAGGAATTTAGTTGAATTATTAATTTGCCAAACAATCTGTTCCAGTAATGCCCGGCCTCTCAAATCAGTTCCATAACCTCTTAGGAGTCCTTCATTTCCTTGTCTAACAAAAACATTATTACTTTGTTTGTAAACGACATATCGGAGATTCTCATTGCAAGCTGTAATAACGAGAATGCAATTTGAATCATTCAACAGGCCCTTTTTATTGGAAAGTTCTACAGCTAAGTGAGAGATTCTAGCAACACTCTCTTTGATAACAAAATTATTCTCTTCCAATATATCGAGAAAAACCTTCTGGGCGGCATACGAAACATCAACTGAAAAAGAGATGTAGGTATCTATTTTCTCATTTTCATTAAAGTCCCTAGTTAGGTGTTCAAGTATATCAGATGCCTTAAAGATTTCTTTCAAACTAACATCTTTTCCAAATCTTTTAAAGGTTTCATCTTCTTTTACGACTTTAGAGAATATATCACCATAGTAATGAAGCTCCTTATCCAGATAATGCTTCTGATAAGATTTACCATAAATAACTCTATCATTATTAATATCTTCATAAAAATAGAGCCAAATACGGTCTTCCCTATTAGGCAGATCTATACGACGAGGTATATTGTCGTAGCAGACTGCTGCGGCAATATACCATCTGTCTATATATAGTGATAATGTCTTCATTAACTAAACACTTTTTTTATTAATGTTTTCTCCAGGAAGCATGAGCCTTCTGTTATAATCAAAGGTTGATGATAAGCGAAAGAACCACCATTATTTACTTTTCGTTTGGCACTCTTATATTCGCTGTCCTGGCAAATGAAAGCTCCTACCTTATTTGGAAGATCGGCGAAATCATTTCTGAGTTCAGCGTCCATAGTGCATAATTTAGTTTTTACACTTACGAAATTGATAAAGATATTGAAAAACTCTTCAAAACATTCCATGCTTGTGAAGTCAAAGTAATTCATATCATTATCGAAGTATTCACCGGACAATTCATCTGTAGGCAACAACTCTCTAGATGCACCCTGTGAATTTGTAAATCTTACACCTATCTCACCACAGATATCGCTATGATTATCTACGAATACTTTATTTAGATCCTGCATATCGCATAGACCTTTAGCAACCTCTGCTTTATTGTCAACCTTGATTTCGTCTCTGTATTTAACATCCAGTTCCCTATCAATTATACGTTTAACACCGGCATTGAGACATGATTTATAATATCCCATAGTGGTACTGTTACTAGCAGCATTACGGAGCCAGTGGAATAAGCGACCACCTTTACCAAACGATAGAATATCAATCCTAGTAATATTGTCAAGATTGTTATCCTTGATAGTCTTTCCAATAAGCATACCAGAATAGTAAAGCAACAATCCTGTTACATATGCAGGTAAAGTAAATACTACTTTTGCATTATCAGCTATAGAACTATAGAATTTATCGTAGTCTTCTTCTGTCTTCAGCTGATCAAATATACTATTGAGGTAATAAGGGGCCTTCTTCTTCTCCTTAATTATTTCCTGTATATTTGCTACAAAAACCTTTGTACTCTTTCCTTCATGGAAGTTCAATAAAGCACGTCTAAAGTCATCAGAATTTATAACAGTGTTAAAGAAAACACCGGCAGCAAGTCTCACAGAACTTTCTCTGAAAAGTGAAGCCTGATTACCTTTTTGCGGATTCTTAGCCAATAGAAGAATGTCGCTTGTAGAACCACCAACATCAATACCTAGGAACATATTATTATTGTTAAGACCGAAGTTGTTATTTGAAAGTGCATAACTACATACGGCTTCAGCTTCTGTGATATTCTCATCATTGATAGACGGTTTCCTACCCATAATAGGTGTCATACGAGACAATTCCTCAAATATTCGTCTTAATTCGTCAATGTCAGCCTCCATCATAGAACCTGGATAACTCCAATTTATTTGAGATGGTTTAATTTTATTCTGGTAAAGGAAGGCACATGTTTGTAACCAAATACTTTTTAAGAAAGCACGTTTCTTCAATAAACCTTTATCATCATTCAACCATTTCATGTTATAATGAAGATTACCAGCCTGTGTTTCTATAATAAATTCATCCATGTGATTGACCAAAATATTAGGACGATTTACAGGAACACCGCCTTGTATTTCTTCTGATATACCATTCTTAGTATAACGAGTATCATGTTCATGAAGCCATGACTTTAATTGACCATTATTGGATTCATAGTTAGTGAAGAATAGGAGTTCGTCATTCTGGGCAATTGAACGAGTATCCGTATTTTCTTTACCAACTATAACTGACCTATAATTCTTAAACTGAACCGGTTGGGCACCTCTATTTCCAGCGTTAAAGTAAACACAAGTGTTATTACTACCAAAGTCAATACCTACAACAGCAGTATTTTGTACATCAACATTTGATAAATCCTTAACTACATCAGGTCTGAACATTAATATACCTGCGCCACAAGGTTTGCCAGCCTCTTTAACTTTAACGAGAACGCCAGCCATTGGCTTATCAGTGCTTATAATATCATATTTAATCAAATCTGTACCTTGACCATGAGGATATGTAACAAGTTGTTTAACATCAACCTGACGATCTTCTTCTGGTGCTATCTCATAATCCGAAGTTAAGAACTCACCTCTTATATTTCTTAGTATCTTACCTTCAGATTTAAAGAATGGTATAAAGTTCTCATTTACATCACTTGTAAACTCAGAATATAAATAGTATTTATTCCAGTTTTCACTGACAAAGTTAGGCCATAAAATAACTCTGCCATTAGAAGTCATCCATTGAATCTTGTATTCTCTCTTGTTAAGCGTAACAGGTTCACCGTCAATTTCAACTACCAAAGTTACAGCTAACTGACCAGCATCATTTATCTTGGCAGTAAGTTTAGTGTTTCCTGAAGTTGAAGAGTAACCCAATAAAGAAGACAGACTATTTTTAAAGATGTCAATGCCTTGCTCTGATAACGGCAGGGAAAAGTAAGAGCATGATCCATCACTTAAATCAGGAACTCTTAAGTAATACACTGGAGCCTGAGAAAGTTTTGTTAGCTCATTTTTATCTTCACACCATCCAACTACAAAATTATCCTTGCTTAAGAGGTTCTGTATATCACCTATAACCTGACAGTTACCGTCATCAAAATAAGTGAAGGTGAAATCCTGCTTCATGTAAACCGGTACATCACTCTTGAACAAATCTGCAAATGGAGCTGACAGATTACCGTATTGAGCAATAGGGCCCACTTGACGAAGCAAACCATTACCTTTAGCACTAAGTTCATTTTCCCACTGTCTGCTTACAGCCTTGAATCCTGTCAATTCTATCCTTAGATTGTTTCCTCTCTGAGAATTGATTTTAGTCTCAAAAGCCTGTTGGTTACGGTTCATGTTTTTAACAAACAAATAAACCTTTTGCACTTCTTCTGGAGTAAGATAATTCATCGGGTCCTCAAACTTTCCTTGACGATACCAATTAATATCTGAAGCATCATTACCCAAGTTACTATAATCAACACCTGTAAAACAACCGGTAAGAGGAGATGTACCACCAACAAGATGTTCTCTATAATAGATCAGTTGAATAAATGGTTGGGCATCCGGATTTCGAGCCAAGTCATCCTGATTACTCCAAACATCCTTTTCATTGAACAGCATTCTACCAAAGGCAGAAGCTATATCATAATCTCCCCCTCTGACATCCATATAAACAGGATCAGAAAATCTAATTCTGTCAGGGTATAATGCTATTACAGCCATCAAGCCTTTCCATTCGGCATGAAGCATATTATAGAACTGTAATAGACCTTCTGTGTTTATATTTGGATCTGGTGCAGCTATGGTAGAAAAGGCAAACTTAAAAAGTTTGGCTCTTGCCCATGGAGTAGGTATACCAGAAATTAATGCACCTAGTTTTTCTGCAGAGATATCCTCTAACATTTTTCCTGTATGAATACCCTGTATATATGAAGGAGCATTATTGAAGTTGTTCCACTTACCAACTTCTCCTCCGTTCTTGTCTATTTGACTTTTTATTAGTAGAGCTTTTGACATAATGAATTAGAATTTATAAAGTGAAACAAGTGTGTTATATATTCTTTTATATAATTGTTCTCCACGATTGGTCATAGATGGCATTTCTTTTTGGTTTTCATCCTTAAATGCTCTTTTAAACTCGTTAAATTTAGAGCTAATTAATCCAACATCAAACTTATTATCTTTGCCTATACCAGTCGTTTTATATAAGTCCTTATTCCACTTGTATTTCATTAGTTCTTTTTTCTTCTGTGGTGCAAATAAAGCAGCATTCAGAATGAACTTATCATCACCACCTGCAGACCTATGAAGCTGACGTAACCAACCTTCATACAATGTGTCATCTTGATTAATAGAAAAATGGAACAATTTAAAATATTCTTTTACACCATCCTTGATTTGAGTGTTATCTATATCCAGGAAATTCACAATATCCTTTTGATGTCCTGATTTTACACTATTAACAAAATCATCCTCTCCATTGCAGAATAAAGAAAACACTGTTAGCATACCAAGTTTCTTAGCAAATTCCTGTTCCATTTCTTGGCCAACAAAATCTCTGAATTCCAATTTTCCACTGTCGTCAACAGCTCTATACAAATACTCTGTGTCATGGTTCTGCTTTCTTGTTCGTAAATCATCTTCAGGAACCTTAAGAAAATGAAGTGCAGCACAAGCGGCCATAAGCTCGATATAATGAGAATCATTACATTGGTTTGCACCACCAGTAATTGTTTCTGACTGTTCCTTTTTAGCCATAGGGTTCCAGTCCAAACCAGGAGTCCCCAACATGTAAAATTTTTGATATGTACTTTTTACAGTACTGTCATCATCATAAAACATCATTGCAACCTGAGAGTTTAATGCAAATTTATCACTGGTTGCAATAATTTTCTGATTAACCAATTCTGCTCCTGTAGGTGATTTAAAGTTAAAATAGGCAGTCAATAATGTAGACCCAAAATATGCATTATTGAGAATATTAACTGCTCCGTTACTCATTATCTCAGCAGCTTTTGATATAGCCTGAGGTATGATAGGAATCGAAGAAGCACCTGTTCCACCAAATACTGAACCAAGAATAAATACTCTAGCACCTCCATTTTGAGCTACTTGAATGAGTTTCTGCAAATATGTCTTTAATTCAGAATTTTTATTTGAACGGGCTGCTTCCAATATTGAATGATACATCATCATGGAGCCGAGATGGGTCTGTGCCCTATAACCGTGACGAAGATTAAATGTTTCTACGTTTTTATTCAATACCAAATCCGCTATAGCTGTTTGCTCCGGATTATTGAACTTAGTATCCCCATAGTTAAATACAGACATGAAATCGCTCTTGACTTCATAATTAGGCGAAAATTCATAGTAATTGATATTGGCCGAAAAGAAAGTTTCGTTTAAAGCTGTACGAAGTGAAGCATCAGTTCCTTTTGCTTTAACATAGGCTTCCTTTACTTCTTTCAATCTGGCAAAATTACCATTATCTTTATCTGTATCAAGTGCTAAAAGATGTATGTCTGTATCATCAAACATACCCATAGCACATAAATGAATGAGGGATTCAATGCAACGCATTCCTGTACCACCAATCCCTAATACAAAATATTGTTGAGCCATAACTTACTTATTTATTCTTTCCCCTTACCTAAAATAGAACCAAATTTTGAATTTCTGAAGATAAACATTATCAGAATACCTAGAACAAAATAGATTCCAAGAAGAATCCCGATACATGTAATATTGGTTTCAACAAACATACTCTTGAAACCGGCATTAACGATCTGTCCCTTAACAACTAAATCATTATAAAGATAAAAACCTGCTGCAGAAACTATACCTATGACTATAAACCATATTCTTCTGGTTATATAAGATTTGTCCTGACCACCCTGGTATTTGATAATGAAAGAAATAATGAATGCGATCAACAAAGCTATTAACGCTGAGATAACTGCATAAATCATTGTACTGTTCTGTAAAGCCTCCAACTGAGGTAAAGTTGTTATTCTTGTTATCATAATAGAAAATTTAATGATTAATATTTATTGCTTTTTATGTAGATGGTATACAGATTTGCATTCTTCATCATATTCTGTATGTCCTTGTCAAATAATGCTTGTTTAACACTTTCAGAAACTGAGGTGTTCTGTTTGCCAGGTAAACCTATAGCATCAAAATTGAACATTTCTTCATAATTCTCAAATACGTTTTCAATACCAGATACATTAATATCTATCTTGGTGAAGTTAAACGGTTTGCATGATAAGAAAGTTGGGTTCCACATAGGAACATCAAAGTGTATGTTTATATTACCGTATTTGTTGAATTCTTCCTTGTCATATACAAATGCATTAACAGACTCTGTTAAACTGATAGAAGACAAATTCAAACCAAAAGGGGCTTCAGTTTCAGTGTAGAAGTTGTTATAGTCTGCATTTATATCGTAAACCTTAACTGATATATCAGAAATTCTAAAACCTCCATAACTGTTTCTATCGACCTTTAAGCCGGAGATAACAGGATTACCATATTGCAGTGGATCACCTGTTGTTTCATCTACAGCGCCCATAATATAACCCTCTATAGATTTCCAATCTACTGGCCAGTCTTGAATTTCATAAAGACCATAGTTTTTGTTTGATGCAGAAACAATTTCATTTACTTTACTTTTTCCATTTTCCGCCATAATTGTAGGATGACTTGCCGATAAATGGAACATTTCAACATCCGGATAATTTTCTAATTTAGTAGTTTCACATATTCTCTTATAGATATTACCTTCTAACCTGCTATCTGTAAACAAGAAATAGAATCTCTTCTTGTTATATTTCTGAGGTCCTTCTAAATATGGTTCTGCAAGTATATATATATCATGTCCTTTCTTAAGCCATTGTTTGAATGCATTGGCCATATATGGATCACTGATTCCGCCACCAGCTATATTCTTCTGGTAATACTCACCGTCAGTTAAAAGCACACCTTCAGAGTTGCCATTAACGATTAAATTAGCTGCTTGCTTTAAGTCGGCATAATTTACCTCTACTATATTGCTTAATGCTTGAAATACATTTATATTTTGTTCTTCGACAATCTTATCCCCTTTTATAGAATAATAGTGTTTTGTAGCAGCAACAAATGAAGGAACTAAACTTTGAAAGAATGGTGAATGTTGTCCCAAAGTAATGCAAGTAGAATAATCTACAAACAAAGACAGATCATTCTCATTAAGTTTTGATTCATTTCCTGTATATTGAAAATATTTATTGTGGAATTCACATAGATATTTGTCGTCTGGAGCACTTGTTGAACATGAATCACAACTAGTACACAATAAAAATAATCCTATGACTTGAATACATAGATTTAATGTTTTATAAAAAAAGTATTTCATATTTATTATTATTAAGTTTGTTGATACGCATAAAATCATCACCTCTTGTTAAGAGAGAAGATTTATATCCTAATTGTACTGTCTTTTAATAGATTATGCGATTAGAATCTTTATTTTTTCCTAAACATTACCAATTTTCTAAATGATTGAGTGTGAAGAAAAAACATTTTAATATGGTCTATTTATCTATTTTGCTTATATTTGCAATGTTTTATCTCTCTCTTAACAAGAAATGACAACTTTTCCTAAACAGTTGTAGTATTATAGCTCTCTCAAAATACTGAAATTAGCCTTGTCCACTACGGAGTTATCCAATGAAGCCAGATAAATTTGCGTAGTCATTTCAGAATCATGTCCCATCCCCTCGCTGATGACAGAAATCGGAACATTCTTGCTTTTGGCTGCGCTTGCCCATGAATGGCGGGCACAGTATATGCTCAGAGCAACGGATATATCGGCCAGTCCGGCTATTTCTTTCAGTTTCCGGTTTATTACGGACATCACATTCCTGTACTGCTTGTTCGTATCTTCAAAAGGATATTTCAATATTGGCAGAAGATAGGGGCTGAGACTGTTTTCCGGATACTTGCCGACAATCTCCTGCATACATTGTTCCCACCTGATAACCAGCTGCTGCCCGGTCTTTCGTCTGCGATATGATAAAAAGCCGTTCTGAAGGTCCTTCTTTTTCAGGTGAGCCATATCTATGAACGACATGCCACGGGTATAGAAGCTGAACAGGAACATGTCCCTTGCAAATTCCAGATTAGGCTGCAAAGACAGATCCAGGTTCTTCATGCGCTTGATGGCGGATAAGGGAATGGCACGCTTGACGGTCTTGTCCACTCCCGTATAGACATGCCTGAAAGGATTGCGCTGTTCCACCAGTTCCTTTTCCAGGGCACGGTTATATACCGCCCTCAGAATACGCATATAGAATGAACTGGTATTCCGTACGACACCTTTCCCATGAAGATAGGCTTCATAAAGCTGCATCAAATCCGAATCAATTTCAGACAGCAGAATATCCCGGTCCTGCCTGAACTGCATGAAACTTTTCAGGGTGCAGGAATAGTTCTCGGCCGTGCGTATCTTGCCCATCTGTCTGAGATGGGCGATGACACCCTGCATGAAGTTGAAAAATGACTGTTCATCCGTTCCGTTCTGAAAGGAACCAATAATCTCATCCACCGTAAATGTACTTTTCTGATTTCCCAATTTACGAATGGTCATTTCAAACCGCTTCAGGTCCCATTTCATACGTTCCTGCAAGGAGAGAAGCAGATTGCTTCGCTCTGAATTACCGATGATGATATTGTTTTCTGCATCATTCCATTCATCTGCAAATATCCGGTAATCCGTCTTTAACTGACGGATTACACGGTTCTGGATAATCTGATAATAGACGGTACCTTCTTTTCCCTCTATGACGGAAGGTCTGAATTTTGCTTTTACACTGGCCATAGGCTATTTTTTAGATTCGTTCCCGATAGACTTGCTTTTGATGGACTTCGCCTTGCTGTCCAACTCCTTTGCGGCCTGCTCTTTCAGGCGTACCTGCTCGGTAAGGGCAGCCTGCTTCCGGACGGCATCCTCGTATACCTCCACGTCCTCGCGTATCTGTTCAATCCCGGCATTGTCACGGTTCAGTTCAAAAATGTTTTCCAATTCTGATATTTCATTCGGAGTGGCTTCACCTTTCATCTTGATATAGCGGTATTTCAAATCGTTATCCATACGGTCATTATCAGGTCGCTTTTCGATGTAGAAAGCCACAGATACAACTATCGAGTACGTTACCAGTATGATCAGGGTCCAGAATATATAAGGTGTATCTATGCTGATGCTGTGTCTGTGACAGACAACATCTGGTTCTTCCATCCTGTTCCTGACGGAAGTAGAAAGCGATTCCATCTTCTCCGATATGTGCAGGATGGTGTCTTTCTCTGTTTGGGCGAACCGTTCCAGGAACTCGTTCTGATTCTTGTGGTACGCCTGCTGTTCGCTTTTCAATACAGACAGGGTTTCCATGAACTTGTCCGGCATGGAGTTTCTTTTCAGTAGATTGGCTGTATCGCCCTTGATCATGACAAGAGCCTCCAGCACACGTTTGAAGCCTGTCTTTAAGGCATTCAGTTCCTGTATGACCTCTTTGTCCGCTTCGGCATCACCGCCCGCCGATTGAGGCATGGACAGCCCGTTTATCTTGTTTTCGATTCTCTCCAGGCATCCGTAGATGCTTTCCATAAACTCTTCCTGTTTCATAAATTCATTGATTTTAACGTTTTACACTTTAATGATTGATTGTTTGGGGCAGACTTATAATCCAAGCCCTTTCCGTTTCTTTTTCTTCTTGCGCTTGCGCAGCAGTTCGTCATACGGGATCTGTTCTTCCGGAACAGACTCGCCAAAAGAAGAAAACAACCCCAGTCCGTTGCTTTCAATAAATGCCATATTGGATGGTTCCTGTTCCTTCCGGTTGCGGTTTGACGGAGCTTGATTTTGCTTTTTAACCTCTAAATCCACTCCGGTATCCGGACTGTTTCCGCCCAGAATGGCATTCAGTTTTGCAAAGCTGAACTCCCTGCTGATTTGCGAGCCTTTGAAGGTCAGGCCGTCTTTGGTAAAGCGTATGCCTTGAATGTCACCGGCGGATTTCATTTTGCCGCCTCTTCCGACAAATTCCAGTTTTATACCCTGCAAGGCCAGACCGACCACAAGTTCTTTCCATGTCCTGGCGCGTTTCAACGCTTGCTTCACGGCATGATAAATCTCGTATTTAATGCGTTCCGAATCATGCAGTTTCGTTACATTGGTTTTGCCTTTATCCTCCGCATAGGTCAGTCCGTACTTGTCTTTAAGTCTTTTGGTGGCAATCTCATTACGCTTGTAATCGCCCTGTGAGGAGATTACTTTACCATCATAACCGATGCGGTTATAGACCAGATGGCAATGCGGATTGTCGGTATGGTGATGCCTTACCAGTATGAACTGGGTGTTCCTGATGCCCATCAGATCCATGTATTCCATCGCTATCTTAGCCATGAATTCATTGCTCAATACCGGCTTGTCTTCCGGTTTGAAGCTTAACGCGATGTGTCCGACGGGCTGTTTTATCTTCGGATTAAGCAGGCACTGGCAGTTGAAACTGTCCGCTATTTCACGGTTATTGCCCAGCAATACGCCATCGGAACCGATTATCTCGGCATTGTCCTTTCCCATCACGTAGCGGATGCAACCGCCAAAGGATTTGCCTTTCTTGATTTTGCCTATCATGTATTTCTCCTTTCCACTTTTTTATATTCGTTCATGATCACTTTCAGCTTTTCGAGCTGTTCCATGACGGCATTCCTTGTCCGGTAGAATCCTGTCTGGTGGGACAGCCTGGCAAGCTGGTTCAGGTTGTTCGCCATTCCCACAAGATTGCGTATGACGGCTGCTTCCTCCGTCGAATGCCTGGCCACAATCCTTGCTTCGAATGCGGCTTCCCGGATGAACTCCGCCAATGTGCGGTTTGCCTGTCTGCTGCGGTGCAGCAACCGCTCGTAATCAATCCTGGAGAACTTTACCGTCACGGATTTGGAAAGCTTGCGGATACCACTTGCTTTCGGTCTGCCTCTGGGTCTGGTTTTATCCTTGTCACTCATATTACTTGGTTTACTGTGATTGGTCATTTTACTGTGATGATATGTCCTGCAATCTGCGACCGTTGGGAGCGGATTGCCTCCGCGACTCCGGGAGTGGAGCGAGGTTTTCGGGATGCCCGAAAGATAACCTCGCTAACTCCCGAAACTGATGTTCCGTCCGTTGACCGCCTCTGGCGGGTTCTGAATGCAGGAATGCCATCATTCCATGATGCGGATGGATTTTGCACCGGGTGTCTTTTACAGTTTGCGCCACCGCTCGAAGTCTTCCGAATAGATTTCAAGATGCTGCCGGGCGATATTTTCCAGCAGTCCAGACACGCTCATCCTGCGGCTTCCGAGCTTGCGGACATACTCGTCCAGCCTGTCCCTTACCTCGCAGCTCACGAATACGGGCTTGCGGTCTTCTATTCTGGGAACCTGCAGGAATGTGCTGCGGTACTCTTCCAGTGACAGCCTGCATTCAGGCGGCCCCTTCCCAGTGACAGCCTGCGTTGCCTGCCGCTAATCCGGCACTTGGATGCAGGAGCGGAACCGTCTTTCTCTGCCGGCTCCTGGATCCCGGATTGTTCCGTGACTGTCGGCAGGATTTCATTCCCGGCATGGTCAGTAACCTCTCCTGCACTTTCAGGGTTTTCACACTCAGGAAGGAGCTGTGACATTTCCATACCTGTCATAGCTTCCCACCGCTCTTTGTCAAAGCTTTTTCTTGTAGCCATAATCTTTGAATTTTAATAAGTCAATACAGTGGCCTTGGTATGTACCTTGACCGGTTATCGGCAGCAAAGAAAGTGTGTATAGTGCACTGTGTCAAGCAAATGGAGTGAGTGTGGCAATTATGACCGGTTCTGCATTATATGCACCGGACAAACGGTGGCGACTGCTGTGATTTGCCACACCCGCACGGGCGCCCATGGAATCGGACAATGATTTCATGGCAGTATGGAGACTGAATCCAACGGACACTTTACCGGATATAGGATAACCCGTTGCAATCGTACCGGTATACTTGCTGCAGTCAGTTCAGGCAGTAATAATCATATGGCGGCTTTGCTCAGTCGGGTCATACTGTCCACCGGCCATGCAACATGATGACAGATGATGAAACAGACCGTCAGCCGTCTGCAAATCCATTGCAGTGTGATTATTACTGCTTTAATTTGTACCGGGAACAGGAAAGACAGACCGGTGGCTTGCTGCAGCCATGCCACTTGTTCCCTCCTGTCAGATGTATCGGATAAGGCAGTAAGCCGGCTTTGCCTTGGCGGTACAAGATGGAAAAGTATCAAATGGAAGTAAACAATGAGATTATGGAAATAGTAAGTTTTGAAAAAAGAACCTTTGAGGAGATGGCTGCCAAGTTGGATTACTTCGTGCAGCGGATGGATGACCTCTGCCGACAGCACGGGGAGAAGAAGGCAGAACGATGGATGGACAGCCATGCCGTCTGCCGGAAACTGCGTATCAGCCCGAGGACATTGCAGACCCTCCGTAACAACGGCACACTCGCCTTTACCAAGATTGGCAACCGCACCTACTACCGTCAGGAAGACGTGGAACGGGTCATTGTGGATGTGGAAGAGAGACGGAAAGAGGCGAAATGGAAAGGCAAAAGCATTTAGCAGTTGAAGTATCAATTAAAGACAAACCGTATGAGTAGTGAAATCAGAGAAAAAGACCATGAGTGGGTATGCAAATTCCACTCGAATTTCGACCGACTTCTGGCTTCGTTCGAAAAGTTGTTCAGCCAACGCCGACCTCCCGTATATGGCGATGAGCTGCTGACTGACAAGGAGGTGTCGCACCTGCTTAAAGTGAGCCGCAGGACATTGCAGGATTACCGAAGCAACGGCATACTGCCCTATATTCAGGTGGGCGGCAAGATTCTGTACAGGGCTTCAGACATAGAGCGTACCCTGATGGACGGCTATAGGGAGGCATACCGTTCAAGAAAATGAAAATCCATCCCGTTCCTTCTGCCTGCGGCCGCATGAAAAAAGGGACACCCGGAGGTCGGTTGTTCTTCCTTCCTCCGGATGCCCCTTGCTTTTTCTTTCATGTGTCGGGCTTATTTCGTACCTGTGGTCCTTACACTTACCCCTTTCGGTATCGGGTTGTCGAGTATTATCCGGTAGCACAGCCTGCCGTCCACATTCACCGGCTCTTTCGCCACCATGAATCCTGCGGATTTCTCGACCTTCGCGGCATCGAGTATCATGCCGGCGATGAAGCTGTTCGAGAAGCGGGCGCAACGCGGATCGTTCCATATCGTGAATCCGTTCTCGTCATCCGAGACGAACATGTACCAGTCCTTGGGCCTGTCTTCGTCCCTTGCGATACACAGCCTGTTTCCTGCGTGCAGGCTCAGTTCCCTGCTCAGTATCCGGCTCAGGTACATGCTGCCGTCACGGCATACCGTGATGATCCGTTTGCCCTTGTAGGTCAGTGCCGGATGGGAATTGCTCTTGTCATAAACTGTCAGTTTCATAATCGATTCTATTTAGAGTGATACATTTATTGTCTTTCATGCCGCCTTGCCGGCCATGATCAGCCTTCTTCTGGCGATGAACTTTCGGTTTGCCCGGATGGATTCCATCATCTCCTGTGCCCTGCGTGTCACCACCGAGGTCTTCTCACCCATGTGCCTGGCTATGGTGCGGAATGAGCTTCCGGTCTCGTAGAACCGCAGCATGAATATCCTGTAATCCTCATAGGAGAAATGCCGCCTGAGGAACTTCTGTATGTCCCTTACCAGCCTGTCGCATCCGGTAAGCATCTCTTCCCGTTCCTCTGTCTCTTCCGCGCAGTCCGTCTCACCCAGTCTTGCGAAATACTCGTCTCCGGGACTGTCGTAACAGCTTTCATCCCTTGCGCCCGACTGTAGGATTCTCCGGTAGCATCCGAAGAAATAGGATTCCGGTTCTTCTATCCCGACACTTGAGAACATTATCTGCTTTCTGACTGCCAGATACGCGTCATGGAACGCATCCTCGTCAATTTTTCCATAGATGGAGAGTTTCTCCTTCAATCTCGCGTATGAACGGTTAAACCATCCGTTGAATTCTTTCACGTCTTTTGTTGCCATATCCTTTTGCTTTTATCTGTTAGACATCCGGCCCGTGGTGCGGGCACTCTTGTTTCTTTGAATGCCTTACAGCCGTTCTCCCTCCGGAAAAGCGTCAAGGCTCGGCAGGAAAAAATACCGGAGCGCAGAGCGCGAGGATGATTTTTTCCCCGCCGACCCGCAGGGCCCGGCCTTGCGCTCCGGTGGGGAACGGCTACCTTTGCTTCAAAGAAATGAGTGTGTCCTTTTCTGCTTTTTACCGCCTGCAATTATCCTCTTGCGGTGAAAAGGAATGTCTGACGGTGACACATGCCGTCCGGTTTGCGGACTGTTTCCGTTTTTTTGTTTCCTTCGCACAGGAAACGGTAGGCACAGCCTGATTCCGCCGTTTCGTTTTGCATGAAAAATCAATGTCAAACTTAAAATTTAAGAATTATGGAAGTAGTAGTCATAGACAAGGCGACTTTCGAGAGGATGCTCTCGGGATTCGAGATTTTCGCGGAAAAGGTGGAACGGCTCTGCCGGGAACAGGAGGACTTGGGAGAAAAGGAATGGCTTGACAGCGATGACGTGTGCAGGCTGCTCTGCATCAGTCCGAGAACCTTGCAGACGATGCGGGAGAACGGAACTCTGGCTTACACCAAAATAAGCCACAAGGTGTATTACAGACCGGAGGACGTGAAAGCCGTCTTTCCCGTGGCGGAAATGAAACGGTGTATAACAGCCGGCAAGGAAAGAAAATGCAATGTGACCAACAAACAAACAAGCCAACCAACAAACCAACCAACAAACAGATATCTGACTTATGAATGACAATGGTAACATCCGGCTGCTGACACCGGAAAACGACATGCGCGTGAGAGCCTTCCTCTCGTCGCTGGAAGAACTATCGGAAAAGGTGGAGAAAATACGTGAAAACAACAAGCCGTCCCTGGACGGGGAACGCTATTATACCGACAAGGAACTGGCCGTTAAACTGAAGGTCAGCCGCAGGAGCCTTCAGGATTACCGAAACAACGGCATACTGCCCTATATTCAGATAGGCGGCAGGATCCTGTACAGGGCTTCCGACATTGAACGTACGTTAATGGACGGGTACAAGGAGGCGTACTGTCAGAATGGTAGAACCAGGTTGTAATATTACCCCGTATTATGGGTATCCGCCAAGTTCAACTTTTCATTTCTGAATCCGCATCACAAGTTCACTAAATGATGCGGATTGGTTTTGTAATGCAATACAGATACACCCTTTATTGGGTATATCGTAATACTATACCATTTTTAGGGTATATTTCTTGGCTATGCCAAATTATATTCATACTTTTACAGCCAAAACAATAGATAGTAATATGTTTGCAACCATTTCGGCAGATATAGTTTCATCCACTTCGTTATCCGTGGATGAAACTATCAGACTAAAGCAAAGGATAGAGGCACTGTTTGCTTTGCTCAAAACAAAATACCCGGATTTTTACGGTCGTCAAATCAAAGGCGATTATATCGAATGTGTAATGCAGAATGTATCCAATGTCTTTCGTATAGCTCTTGTAATCAAATCATGCATCAAGTCTTTCCCGATTACAGAAAACAGGAAAGCGAAGAGCTTTCAGACATATGGTATCAGGATGGCTATCGGTATTGGAAACATGCGTATAGTGGACACGGAACAGGGCATTTGGGATGGCGAGTCCATTTATATGTCGGGGCGTTCACTTGAGGGAATGAATGCCTTGAATAAAGGAACTTTGTCTGTATGTACAAGCAAAAGACAATTATCCTGCCCCTTACAGACGATCGCATTGCTGACCGATGCCATCATGAATGACATGACCCTGCGCCAAAGCGAGGTCATTTATTACAAACTGCTTGGATTGAAGGAAACGGATATAGCCCGAAATCTGGGAATATCACAATCCGGTGTAAACAAGGCTTCATCGGCTACAAAATGGTATTGCATAGAGGAAGCCTTGAAGTATTTTGAACAGATAAATTTTAACGAATATGAATAGCTGGCTGTTTTTAAGTTTGCTGTTGGGCCACGTCATAGCCGATTTCTACCTGCAAAATGACAAATACTGCTCACAGAAAGAGGAAAAGAAGTTCAGAAGCTGCTTCCTGTATGTACATTCGCTTCTTGTAGCTGTAGTATCATGGGCTTTGGTCCCGGTCAGCGATTTCGGGTTTTATGCCTTGACCATTGCCCTGTCACATCTGGCCATTGATCTTGTCAAAGCCTATTGTCCCAAAGGATTGTGGAGTTTTGTCCTTGACCAGGCTGCACATCTGGCAATATTGGCTGCTGTGGCTACCGAGTTTGATATCACCACTGAATTGCCTGTACAATTTGTGGATTATACCGGGAACTTCTCCATGCCTTTATTCATACTGGCGGTACTGTTGTGCATCAAACCCGCCAATGTCCTAATCAAGCTGGTTTTGAAAAGGTACCAAATCGGAGAAACACTATCCTGTGAGAATATCAAAAATGCCGGAGCATTGATAGGAAACCTGGAACGTATTCTCACAATCATATTTGTAATAATAGGCAGGTATGAAGCAATCGGTTTTATCATAGCCGCAAAATCCATATTGAGGTTCAAGGATACGGATACAGCAAAAACCGAATATGTCCTTGCCGGAACATTTCTAAGTTTCGGAATCGCTTTGCTTTGCGGACTGATGGCAGCATAACGGGATGGAAGAGCTGCAAAAGAAATACGACACGCTTGTCGGGAAATATAATGCATTACTTGCCGAGAACGAAGAGTTGAAATCAATTCTTCTTCAACACGGCATTGCGTATTCCGCATCGGAAATCTCTGATAAGGAGCCGATTTTTTCTCCTGTAATATTTCCTTCTGTCAATTTCACGCCTGATGAGAAAATAGCATTGTTCAGCAGCTTTTTCAAGGGAAGAACGGATGTTTTTGCACGAAGATGGTTCAGCAGGACAACGGGAAAGGGAGGCTATCAACCGGTCTGTACCAATGAATGGCGAAGAGGAGTCTGCGACAAGAAACGATACAAGTGCTCGGATTGCCCGAATCGCAACCTTGCTCCTCTGACAAGCCGGGAAATCTACCGCCATTTGGAGGGAAAAGATGAATACGGGTGTGATGTTATAGGTTTATATGCTGTCACCCCTGACAATAAATGCTCTTTTCTTTGCGCTGATTTTGATGACAAGAATTGCACTCGCGGATATAAGGAAGATGTGCTGGCTTTCACTGCCGTTTGTAGGAATTGGGGAATTCCGTACAGTATCGAACGTTCACGCTCCGGTAACGGGGCGCATGTATGGATATTTTTCGAAGAACCGGTTGCTGCCGGTAAAGCCAGGAAATTAGGCAATGCCATCCTTACTGAGGCCATGAAGCGCAACGGACATATTACCTTCAATTCATACGACCGTTTCTTCCCCAATCAGGACAGAATGCCTGAAGGCGGATTCGGAAATCTGATAGCCCTTCCATTGCAAGGCAGGGCACGGAAAATGGGAAACAGTGTCTTTGTGGATGAAAACTTCCTTCAGTTCAAAAACCAATGGGCTTATTTATACAATGTAAAAAAGCTTAATGAGCATGACTTGGACATGTTATTGGCCCGGCACAGACAGGAAGATTTCGGTTCGTTGGCAACTTCTTCAGAAACAAAGCCTTGGGTGCTTCCTGTATCTCAGGATGTCACGCAGAAAGATTTTAACGGAAAACTGAAAATTAAAAAATCGGACAGACTATACATCCCCCTAAACTCCATATCCGAAAAGGTGGCCAATCATCTCAAGCGTATAGCCGCATTCAAAAATCCGGAATTTTACAGCAAACAAGCAATGCGCATCTCTACCTATAACATTCCGCGTATTATTTGCCGTGCAGACTTTACGGATGATTACCTCGCCCTGCCCCGCGGTTGTGAGGATGCCGTAACAACTATGCTGGAATCTCTTGGAGTTGCTTATGAAATGATTGATGAAACCAATCACGGCAAGCCTGTTGCCGTTGCATTCAAGGGCAAGGAACGTGACGAGCAACTTGATGCCATCAATTCCTTAATGCCATACACGAACGGGGTATTGGCGGCAACGACCGCTTTTGGGAAAACAGTAACAGCAGCTGCTCTGATTGCCCGAAAAAAGGTAAGCACACTCGTGCTGGTACATTCCAAAGCGCTGCTCCTGCAATGGCACGAACGCCTTACCGACTTTCTTGAGATAGAATTTGCCGAGCCTGCCACGTCAAGAAAACGTGGCAGGAAAAAAGTGTTTTCTCCCATAGGCTGCTTGGATTCAACCTCAAACACCTTGCACGGAGTCATTGACATCGCCCTTATGCAATCATGTTTTGAAAATGGCGAGGTAAGACCTTTTGTACGGGAATATGGGATGGTGATCGTGGATGAATGCCACCATGTTTCTTCCATAACGTTTGAGAATGTACTCAGACATATTACGGCACATCATGTCTATGGACTTACTGCCACACCTATCCGCAAGGACGGACTGCAACCCATTATCTTCATGCAGTGCGGACCAATCCGCTTTTCGGCAGATGCCAAGACCCAGATACAGAAGCAGTCATTCCTGCGTTATCTTGTTCCAAGATTCACATCCTATCGCTCTGTAACTGACAACAGGCAGTCGTTCGCCTTATTGTCACAATCGCTTGCTGAATCCGAGTTACGGAATACGCTCATCATAGAGGATGTGTTAAATGCAGTAACGGCAGGAAGGAAACCGATTATCCTGACCGGCAGGACATCGCATGTAAAGCTGCTTTCCGGAATGTTAAAACCGCATATCGCCAACGTCATTCAACTGACGGGAGAAGGAACAGCCAAAAGCAAGCGTGAAGTCCTGCAAGGATTGCATGACATTCCGCAAAATTCCCCTCTTGTAATAGTCGCTACCGGAAAATATGTAGGAGAAGGATTTGACTATCCCCGGCTTGATACGCTCTTTTTAGCCCTCCCCATATCATGGAAAGGGTTGGTTGCCCAGTATGCAGGCCGTCTGCACCGGGAGAACGAAGGAAAAGCCGATGTCCGTATCTATGATTATATCGATATACACGAACCTGTCTGTGAGAGCATGTATCGCAAGAGGCTCAAAGGCTATTCCGCCATCGGCTATCGGGTAATTTCCAAGGATTTTCAGACATTTTTTGTTTTCTGTC
>OGQP01000408.1_pt1 | contig 30278 bp, 7 predicted proteins | sample 1553251 | NCBI WGS metagenome assembly OGQP01 (sample SAMEA2580016, study PRJEB22360) | human gut metagenome | biome: human gut; feature: human-associated habitat; material: faeces | place: Denmark | collected 2008/2010 | reverse complement strand
AATATCCTCTAGATTTTACTTATCCTCAAACGATTAAGTTACCTAGTAGTGCAGAAATTTTATATGTTGATAGCCAAAGAAATACACCTACAATTTGAGCTATAATAGATACAGATGATAAATCAACAATAGAGGTTGATGTTTATATAATTGGTACTGGTCAAGCTTTTGATGCTAGTAATAAATTATATGTTGGTTTATGTATAACTGAAAACGGACTCTTTGTTTGGCATATATTTATTGATTATTCTAAGAGCGAAAATATAATATTACCAGGTGTTGATCTTTAAAAAATAAATTGTTTTACTTCTATGAAAAATCCCCTTACTTGCTTAATTGCGAGTAAGGGGATTTCTTTTGCCTCTATCTGCTTATGCGGATAGAGGTTATTTTTTAATCTAATTTATCTCCAATATACTTAAGATCACTCATAAATCCAAATGTACTTGTAGCTCCTTCCCAGAGATTTTTATCTCCAGTAATAACAGCTGTACTTTGATTTACAATATTCTTAATAATAGAGTATGCAGGTGGATTTAAGTCTCCTGCAAATTGTGCAACAATATTTTGAATTGGACCATCTTGAAATGATGTATATAAAGCCATAGCTCCTAAGTGTCCTAATGCTCCTAATTCTTCTTTATTTTCTTCTGAAAGGAATACTGCATATATCATCCACATTATTAGACTCATAAATATTAAATCAGTTAAGAATAAATAAAAATTAGCCTTTTTAGTTGGATTAGCTCATAATGCTTTAAATTCATTATAATCCATTTTACCTATAGCTTTTAGAAAATCAATCATAGAATAAGCAATACCTTCAATAAATCTTCCTTGCCATTCTACATAAGGAGTAGCTGTTTCTCCTTCTTTTACATTTGTTTCAAGATCAACTCTTGTAGTAGGTAACCCATTTTCTCCTGTTGATTGAATCATTACATAACGAACTCCATTTTCATCAAATTTTTCTACAAACTTACCTTGATCATAAGTTCCAGGTTTAAGAATCCATTGTTCAAGTTTAGCAGAAAGGAATGTACGGAATTGTAACATCATAGCTCCCATAAACATACTTTTAGCAAGCATCTGAGTATTTTTATCATAGTGTCCAAAACAAAGTTCTGCAAAAGACTTAATACTTGTTGCTTCTCTAACAGTATAGGCTCTAGGTAACGGTTGTCCTTTTTCAATATTTCATCCTTCTTGATTGAATTGCTGTCTATAAGCTTCATATAATCCTTCTTGTCTCTTATAAGCCTCAGAATTTACATCAGCTCCTGCAGCAGTAAACACATTAAAACGTTTATCCTTCTTAAAGTCATATACTAATTCATCATCTGAATTTAAACTATATGCTTCTCAGCATCCATCATGAATCATTTTTGCAATTAATAAGCCCATTCTATGATATACATCAGGAGCTCTATTACAAACATATAACATATCAGAATTAAAGTTCTTAATACCATTACGAGATTGACTGAGTTCTTTTTGAACTATGTCGGCGTCCATATTAGCCATACCAAAGTCTGCATTTAAAGCTTCAACTTTTGTTAAAGTAGCAATACGCTTTGGACTATCTTTAAAGATAATTCCTCAAGCTTCAGCTAAATCCTTTCCAGAAAATTGATCTTTTCCATAAGCATTTGTCATAGCTCTACTAATATGAATTCACATACCTTGCATCATTTCTCGAAGTCCAGATCTTAAGTTAAGACCTAAAGCAGTAGCAGTAGTAAATTTCTTAATTGCAGCTAAAGTTTTATAAACAGGTTGTAAACCTTTATCCATAATAGGTTTATTATAGATATTAACTGTTAGATACTTATCAAGAAATTCAAGTAAGTTTTCTGCTTCTTGTCCATACATTGCTTGATTATACTGTAATGCTATTTTAATTCCTTGAATTTGAGGAATAATATCATTGTATTCTGCTTCTGCAACATATGCATGAATATAGCTTCTTAACAAATCTTCAAGTTGAGTTTCAAGACTATTTATTCCGTGATTTGATATAATCTGCTCTCGAGTATCATTTCCAATTTTAAATTTGTTATATACTCTTTGTGCATCTTTAGCAAGATCAAAATCCTTCATTTGTTCCTCAAATAGTCTTAACATATTAGTAACTTCTTGATACTCCATCTTAAGACCTTCTTTAAAACCTTTATTATGGAATTGAGATTTCATAGAACCAATAGTTACAGGAACTTGATAATAAGTGCCATCTTCTATTGCTTGTTGATAACGTCCAGGATTTCCTTCAAAACGAAGTTGGTTTACAATTTCTGTAAATGTTTTTATTAATGCTTTTTCTTCTTTAGCTAAAGAACTATCGTTAACGTCTTTTAACATAAAATCTTTTGTAATATTACCATTTTCGTCTCTTCTAAATAGATTATCAAAATATTTTACTTCTCCACCTATTAAACGATTTTGATCTTTAAATTTATAAAATTCCTTAAATACTTTTCTAATCTTAGAATCTCAAGCTAATTCTTGTCTACGTATCTTAGTTTCTGTTACTGCAACTATCCGTCCAACTTCTTGAGCTGTTAATGAAGGTGCATTATTAATACTTGTAATGTTTATTCCTGTATGAAAACTACCTGTTACACTAACTCATTTTGCAGGGTCTGGTTCAATGTAAACTTCATATCCCCTTACTTTGTTAAGAGCTTTTCCAAGTAACATATAAGAAGTTTGTAAAGGATCATCAAAATTTCATTGTCCAGTATGTATTGCTTTACGCAATCCCTGAGCGTTATCCAGTTTCCTAAGTTCTTCCATTCTATTTTTTAGAAATTCTCCACCCTTAACAACATCATCAGCACTAAATGTAACAGCTCAATTCCCAATATGTTTTAGTTTTTCAGGACCACATATATCAGTAATTGTACTTACTACAGATTCAAGAGTTGAACTAAAATTTGATCTTTTAAGATTTATAGGAACATTATGTATTCTACATAATTCTACAAAGTTATCATATAACTTATCAAAATATTGCTCTGAACCAGTTTGTTGCCAAATATTAATGCTTTCAATTTTATTAACTCGATAATTTTCATATTTAATTGCATCACTATTTAGTAATGCCATCACTTTAATTAAGTCAATATTTCCGTTTGTTGCAGACATTATTTTATGTTCATCAATATCTCGATTAGCTATTGTTGAACCTAAAATATTTGTTCCTTTCTCAAGTTTAACTGTTTGATGAGTAACATTATTTGTAATAGATACTATTTCTAATACTTTATTTTTTGTAAATACTAATAAACCTGCGGAAATAAATGATGGATTATTTTCAAATTGCCATTCTCCTTCAATATATTTTTCAATATGCCTACGTAAAAAGTCTCCTTTATATGGATTATCTTTTGCAATATCACTAATATCCATTGATCCCTGTTGAACATTAATAATGTCCTGAGCAATATCAGCTAACTCATTTCCACGTCGTTCATTAATACTTCTTATATAATTCTCTAACTTTTTATCAAGCTCTTCTTCTGTTTGGGCATATTCTCATTTACTTTTTGCAGGATCTTTAGTTTTATATTCATTTCAGAATCTATATTTTCCATAGCCTGCTTCAGGGTCAGAAGAACTAATATATTGAACGATTTTTTCTTTATAAAACTTAAAGTTTGCGTTCTTTCTTTGAACTTTTGAAGATAGTTCATAATTAGGAAAGAACTTACTCATAGGTTCTTCAATAGTTTTAATAATATCAAATGAATCTGTTAAACGTCTAATAGGAATAATTTCTCTAACTCTATCATAATATTTTCCAATTGTATTAGATGGATTTACTATAATATTATCAGAATCAATGTATACACTCGATAAATTATCAATTTGAGATAAATTATCATTTCCTGAATTATCTTTTTTATAATCAATATCAAGTTTAACAGGAATAATTCCTACTGTAGCTACATTAATACCTTGTTGTTCTAACATAGCTTTATAGAAGTTTAACTGATATGCTGCACCTAATTTTTTAGTAGAAGCTCATACATTATTTAATAATGCATTTCTAGTTTCATCTCAAGCTCCTACTGCTTTTCGAGATACTTTAAAATCTCGAATATGAGCATTACCATTTTTATCTACAATTAATAAGTCAATTCTACCATTAATTGAATTTAATCCTGCTGCTTTATAAGGTTCAGCTATATCTTCAGAAACAATTGGTATTTCAGTAATGAATTTACAGTCTCTTCCAAATTTTTCTTTAGTGTCTTCTATAAAATCTCTTAATTGGTTTTGTAACAATGATACTTGCTCTTCATTTAATAATTTTGGAGTATATTCTATTTCAGGATTAATTACAGATTCAAAAAGTTTATGTACTTCTGTACCATAATCGGTTAGTTGAGTTCAACTCTTTTGTAGATCCTCCAAATATTTATCTGCTTCGTTCGAAGTCATGCCTTTTTTCATTAGTCTTTCTTTTTCTCTTTTCAGATACTCTTCAAGATTAAATTTTGTAACTAATACTTTAGCTAAATCAAAAGGATCTCCATAGGTTGTAAGGAACTTAGTAACACCCATTGATTTATCTAATTTTAGAGCAATTTCCTTTTCTCCGTCTTCATTTGTTATTTCAAACTCTGTAGCAAGTGATTTATATTTTTTTATAGCTTCACTTATTTTATCTACAGTGACTTGTTGTTGATCTACTTGTAGTGTTGCATCAACATTATCAACTACTATATTTTGAGCGTAGTTGTCAAGAAACGTGTCCAACTCCATTTCGGAGTTGAACACTTTCTTTTCACCGTTTATCGTAATTTCGTATGTACAATTTCTTGCCATTATTTACAATCTTCTTTTATAATATCCTCATTCATTAATTTATTCTTGATTGTAGCTACTTTTTGACTAAGTTTATAGTTTTCATGAATAAAACTATCATAGAATGGCATAATTTCTCCACTATTAATAATAGCTTTAAGTTCAGGATTAGCAATTGAAAGAATTTCATCTATAATTTCTAATTCTACATCAGATTTAATATGTCCATTATAATAGTCTGTAATCATAGTTGCTAAAACTTCTTCATCAAAGTCAGATCCTTTCTTATTTTTATAATAAGGATTTTGTCGCATTCTATTTCATAATTCAGTATCTTGTATATTACCTAGAATCTTATAATAAGACTCAGCATACATATTTCTAGCATCTGCTAGGTATAGATGTGAGAATTCATGAATTAGAGTATCATCTGTAGCTCTATCAATGTTAATATAAATTATTCCTTCTTTAATAAATCCTTTTGCATTTTTAGTTGCAGTATCTTCATTAATTACATCCTGATCTGTTACTAATCTTACATTTTGTAAAGAATTTACATTTTTTACTAATTCTGTAATCTTAGTAGACATTGGAGTTTTTAAGTCATAGAATTTGGTTGGTCCATTATTAAATAAAGTAAGTTGATTTGGATCAGTTCTAACAAAAGCTCCTGAATTAAAGATAATATATTTTAGAGTTCTAGATATAAGATTTTTAGAAGATGTATTAGTATTATTAAACTCGTCTACTAATATGTTATGTTCACCTATTAGTTTATTAGTTACAGCATACATTCTTTGATCATATCCTTCATCAAATAACTCTGCTACACTTTCAGCTATACCTCATTCCGTAGAATAGTCAAAATCAATGTAAGAAACAACTTCTTCATTATTTTTATCTGCTTTTGTTTCTGCAACTTCAATAATTTTAGCAATTTTTAAAGCTTCTTCAACAGATATATCCGTTTTAGGAATATTGAATCTTACTTGTCTATATTGCTCATTTCCATTAGACACTAATACTGGTTTAGTAGTATCTATAGTTGAATTATTATAATCTCTATCTAAAGAAGTATTTTCTTCAGATTTAAATCCAATAGTTTCAACATTTTCATTTGCGGCATTGATAAGTACTGCTTCTGCTCTTTCCGCCATACTATCATTTGGATCTCGTTTTAGGAACGTATTTGCAAGTTCTTGTGGATTTTGTTGGTCAATTCAATTATTATAATCAACAACCCATAATGAATTATCTCCGCTTGCTACTAAGTCCTCAAATAAACGAGTTAATGAAGCCTGCCCAAAACCATCTTTATTAACAATTAAGTTATATAAATAGAAGGCATTAACAGGATTTAGAGCTCCAAATTCAGGAATCGTAACTTTATTTAAACTATTAAAATCTCGTAAGATTTGTTCATAAAGAGCTTTAGTCTTTTGACTATTATCTATCTGCATCATATTAAATGGAAGTTTATAAAAACCTCTTTCCTTACCTTCTGAATCAGTTTTTAATCCAAAACATAAATATTTAATAAATGCGTTATTAGGTAATTTCTCTTTAAGCGTAGGAATAATATAATCTTCAATATACATTCTAAATGAATCAATATTATCCTTATTATCTAGATTAATTATAAAGTTTTCATCTTTATTAATTAAAATAGAATTTTCTACTTTATATTTTTGATTAATTGGAACTTGAAAACTTAAATTTTTAGTTTTAATTCACGAATCAATTAAGAAATCATCAACATTATTTCTAGTTTGTCTAAATTCTTCCATAGATAACTTATTTCCTCTTTTAGGAGTAGTTTCATCTATAACAATAGATTCAACTTGATTTCTAACTGATAATCGGTTAAGGACTTCATTATCAATACTTAGAATATTAAACATTTCTTTGAAGTGCGGAACACTAGCTATAACATCTAATATATTAAATGTAGTCTTAACCTTTTCATAGTTATCAATTTGTTGTAATCTGTATTCTTCATTAGCAGCAAACTTTAGTAGATTAAATTTCTCTCCAATTTCATCTTTAAACTTATCATTAATAAATGTTTCAATTCCCTTAATATAAGAATACTTTCCTCATTTATCTGTAGGAAGTCCTTGATTAATTTTTAATAATCTACCTAGAATTCTAATTTCTTCTGCACCTTTAGCTTTCTTCTTTAATGTTTTAAATAAAATTTCAGTTCTCTCATTTGCTTTTTTAATATCAGCTTCAGATGCATTTGGTTTATAAACTGCATATCTTGAAGGATCATCAATAGCTTGATCAATGAAATGAATTTTATTTTTTGGAATTGGATCTGTTCAAAGATTTGTATTATATTCCGATACAAGTTTAGTAACTTCTTCAGATACCATTAAATCTCCAATTCTTCTTAAATCCTCTCCAAGCATTAAACTATATACGTAAAGGTCAACTCAATTAGAGTCTGCATTAATTTTCTTAAGAATTAATTCCTTAGCATTCAATTTTGTTATTTTATGAGTTTATCGCTTCCATAAACTCGCCTTATACTTTCTATAAGGATTAGACTATATCATATCACATTATATGTGATTTCCGCACTTCGAGCTTGCTTAAGCTCTACTCCATAAAGGATAGTCGTTGAACCTTGATCCTATTAAGGACCCTTGGCTGCGGATTGTGGAATCATTTAACCTTTTTACCATCTCTGAGTAGTTACTTCAGCCCTTATCTATATTACTATGATAAGTTGGTAGTTAAAAGCTCTAACCATATTCCCGCAATTCACGGAATTTTAGACCGACAATGCAAAAATGTATTTTAGTTTGTATTGCATAGAAGGAATTATATAAGGAGATATTAATTTATCAAAATTTAATCTTGATTCACTAGCTATTTTCAAAATAAAATAATTTCCGCTATGTCGTTTATTTGCAGTAATATTTCATTTCTTTTTTAACCATTCTTGTAGTAAATCTACTTCAAATTCTGTAAAGCTGTTTGTAGCTAACACTCCTTGATTACAACCATCGTCCATAAATCAATAAGCTAATGCTATTGGATGATCTATCATATCTAAATATTCTTGAGTTATAGTTTTAATTCCATTTATATATAGCTTATTATATAAATCGTTAAATATTTTATGAGACTTTGAATTACCTCTAATTGTTGAATATGTATTATTAGTTCTTTTATCAAAGTAATCGTATTCTTTATAATCCTCCATAAATTCTCCAAGAATTTCTACTTTCTTCATAAATAATTCTCTTTGTTTAGTTGAGTGAACTAAAGCTAATCTACAAGTAGGATGATGTTTTCTAGGTTTTCCTATATTCATATCTCCCAGTAAACTGCCAAGAATCATTTGTTCTTGTATGTGAGATAATTGATGTTCTTCTTGAGAAAATGTCGGAGTGATTTTTAATATATCACTTGATATTTTCTTCTTTCAAAAACTAATTGCAGATGGATTTACTCCAAAATACTCTGCACATTCTTTTGTGGTTTTCCCAGACTTAACTAGTTCTGTAAGTTCATCAATATCTACTTTTTTCCTTGGAATAATATTATAATTATTTTTCAAATATTTAGATACTGTGTCTGTTTTGTGACCTGTTAGTTTTCCAATTTCTTCACAGGTTTTTCCTTCTAAGTACATTTTATGAAGTTTTTCAACTTCTTCATTTGTTAATTTTTTTGCCATATTAATTTGTTTTAAATTATTATTATCTATAGTGCAAAAATAATAATAAAAATTAATATAAGCAAATTATTTAATATATTTTTTGTTTGTTACCTTTCGTCGGTCGCACTATTTAAAAGTTCTCCCATATCAAGAGATTTATCAGTTAATCTTCTTTGGAAGTCTATTAGCTGAATAATATTATTTGCAATATCTGCAGGAACTGCATATTTAGAAATTCATTCTGGATCATTTTCAAACATAGAAAAATCTACATTTGCCAATGTAATTAATTGTTCAACTCCATTGCGTTGGGAACCTTTAATAAACGAATATCTACTTAAAAGTTGTCTAGTTGTATCAAAATCTCTATTTACAATACTGTCATAGACTTGTTTAAATCTAGTATTATATAAGTTAGATAAGGCAAAGAAACTCTTTAATCCTGTAGCAACATTACCAATTACAGTTTTACCAACCATATTTTGAATTTGCATTAAATATTTACTAGCAGAATTATAAGGATTCATAATTTTTGCACTTTCTCCTAATACAGATTTACTTGCAAGTTCTTGCATGTGAGATGTTGTAATAGGCATTGTGAGGTTAATCTGATTTTTAGGACTTAATATTACATCAAATACACCATTTACAATTGCATTTCTTATAGCATCCTGTTTTAAGAATGGAGATATTTTTGGATCTTCTGCATTTGTAAGTAATTCTCCATTATTAGAAATAGAATAACCTAATATATAAACTTTATCAATATCATAATCAGACCCTTGCAGCCATGTCTGATTGGTTGGTACGTAGACCTCGTTTATGTCACTATCAGTAAATAGAACTACTTCCATTGGCATGAATGACTGCATTGACTGACAAGGAATACGAGTACCTACAAATCTTAAACTTTGCTCAAACGCTTTATATTTTCTATCAGCGATTTTCATAATTCTATTACTAAATCTAATATTTTGATTATCACTTAACATTTGAATTAGCACTTGAGGATTTATAGATTTGTAATCTAAAATTTCTCTAGTTTTAATATCTCCAAAATCATCATAATATGATAAAGTAACATTATCTGACGTAAATTGATTTGCAATTAAGTTTTTGTAATTAGATAATGTATAGTTATACTTATAGTTATTATAGATTCTAGAGTTATTAATTTCAGAAAATCTTTCAAAGTTATCTACAATTACTAGGTCATGTGTATTTCCCGCAGTATCAGTATATTTATAAAACTTCTTACCTTCTGCAGATGCTATTTCTTTTCCATTGTAGTAAACAGAATTATCAACTATAGTAAAATCTCCATTTGGAGTTAAAGTATCCTTATATAAATTATTCAGATTTTGGTCTCCAATTTTTACATAAAGTTTTTTTCCAGTTCCATCAAATAATATTATATCATAAGATTCAGGATCAGGATTATCATTGTTATAATAACCTTGAATTCTCTCTTTAAAGAACTCAGCTCCTCTTTGCTTAATTTTAGCTATAGAATCTCCTGGCAATAGACCTAATTGTTTAGCATATAATTTACCCATAATAATCTGGGCAGGAATTACTTGTACAGATTCAGGTTGTACATATATACCTTTTCATTGGATCATCTTACCATCAGCTAAATCATTTAATAATTTTTGCTGAGATTTATGTAACGAGTTTTCTATAAAGTCAATATCGATTTCTCCCGCACTAGGAATTAATGTTCCTGCTGCTCTACGAATTAGAGCTATTCTCTCTGTAGTAATAATATTAACTCATTCTAGTTGCTCAGGGGTTAAATCTTTTTCAGGTTTTCCTTTAAGCCCAAGTTCCTTTTTAATATTAGATCTTAATTCATCATATAGAGATTCTACAGTAGTACTAGAGGTTCCATTAAGATAATGTAATGCACGAGTTATATCTCCTTCAAAAATACTATGTTTTTCTCCCTCAATAATAAATATTGTATCAGAGCCTTTAAGATTTTTTGGACGTAAAGATAATCTTTGTGCATATCGTTTATCTAAGTTTTTATACCAATCGTATTTTGAATAATTGTCAATTTTAACAATATCATACATATCAGTAGTAACCTTTCCCATATATCCTTGATATAGTCTCTGTCCTTCCTCATTTAATAAAGGTTCTTCTCCATTAAACATCGGATCATTATAAACTACTAATGTGTCTTCAAAATCGATAGGATTTTCGTTAGTAAGTTCTGTAACAAATGGATTAACAAGATTTTCTCCATTACGAGTAACAAAAGGACCTTGCATTGCTTCATTAACAGTTAAATCTGCAAGGCGAGGATCTGTAGCTCTACCTACTTTTCTTACTAAATCTAAAAGTTCATCATAGCTATAGTTATATCCTCCTCAGTTAAAATACTGTTGTATTCCATATGATGGATTTAATACAGATGCAACACCATCATAATGACGTCTAATTGCATCTTTTACTAAAGAAGATGTAACTGTTGAGTTAAAGATACCATTAATAGTTCCTGCACTAAAAGGAATTTTATAATCAATTTTCTTTTCATTAAAACTTTGTTGCGCAAGTTTTATAAAAGATTGTGCGAGTCCTAAAGTATCTTTATTATTTGTTTGAAAAGCTTTAACTAAAGCTTTACCATAAATTTCATATAAGGCTTGTTGGTCTCCTGTTTCAAGAACTTCATGAATTTCTGCAATAGCATCATGACATAATTTACCAATTTCTTGATATACTTTTGTTGCTAAATCGTGTGTAAATCCATTTTGTTCAAGAGCACTAATCATCTGAGTCATTTCAGTAACTTCTGCTTCATCAAGTTCATGATCTGCATTCATCTGAACTCCTCCAAACTTAGTTGACATTGTAGTAAACCATAAATCAGAATCATTAGTTCAAATATCATCACCATTAACATTAGAAGCTCCTACTTTAATAGCAGATTTATTTACAAGATACCCAATCATATAATCCTTTAGATTATTATCATTAATAATATCATTAACAATATCTAAATTATTTTCTGATCAATATAATTGTTTCATGGTATCATTGTATTCCATTGATCATGCTCCACCAAATATTTGATCTAAATCATATATACTACTAATTTTAATATCTGTATCGAGTATACTATTTTCTCCAATTATATTACCAAATATATCGGTTTCAATACGTTCTACTTGAGCTACATTATTATTAATAACTACATGATTTATTTTCCAATAAGTTTGGTTATCAGGTTCTCTATAGAAGAGATTATCAAATACTTTGTCATAAACGATTGTTACACTAGGATCAAATAGTAAATTATGCATTTTTCTAAACATATTTTCTAACTTGATATCTGATCCCCATGATGTACGCCTATTAGCATTTGTAATCTCATATTCTGCTCACTTTAATAATTTAGGTAAACCATATTCTCCATTCATATCTGCTAAAATAGTCTTTTTATTTCTACCTACTTTAGCATCAATTAGTGATACATTTTGTTGTCTAGAAAAATACGGACTTGTAAATCCAGATCCGTCCATAGAATCAACACTATCAGTCATACCAGAAATATTTTGTACAGCAGCTCCAATATCTCCAACTACAGCCATTTTAACTTTTGGAGCAACTCCATTTTTTAATCCTTGCGCAAAAGAGTGGTGAGTAGCTCCATAAATAACCATACGTTTTACCTGAGAAATTCATCTGCTTGCAAAACTATGTTCAAGATATCCTTCTGTTGCAGAAACCTCTTTATTCTTATTTGGGTGAGCGTAAACTCCTCCAACCATCATTTTATTATATTCATTACTTAAAAATGAATCCATAATGAAATACGAATAAAGCATAGGATTTAATTTACCATCCTTATCATGTATTGTTACATAAGGAACTGTATATGATATTGGCTCATCATTTTCATCAACAGTTTCAATAGTTCTTTCAGAAATTCAGTTACTTCATTTTCTAGCAGAAAATGCCTTATATACATTTTTGTCAGAAGATATACTCTCTCAAGCTTTTGAACTATCTTCAAGAAATCTGTTTAATTGATAATTAATAAACTCATTAAATTGATTTCTTTCACTAAAGATATTATAAAGATTTTCAAGGGTTTCATTAAAGACATTTTTCTTAGTATATGGATCTTTAGATATATGAATTTCTTCAATAAATTCTAATCCATTGTCTCTAAATTTTTGCTTAATATCTGCAAGTTTTGTTTTTGCAATATATTCTTTTAGATCACTTATAGTCTTAAATTCTTTACCTATCGCTTGAGTATAGTCGTTTAAGATTTTATTAATTAAGTTCGTATATTGACTTTGATTTGTTTTAAATCAAATATTCATAATAGGTTCTAAATCAGATATATTCTTGCTAGAATAATATTTCTCTAAAACCTCCTTAAAGTTAATTGAACCTAGATCTTTAAAATCTCAATTTTGACTTAAATCGAATTGCATTACAAAATGTTTATTTTTATCTGAATAAACTGTTGATTGCAATCCAATTACTCCGTTTACCTTTCCACCCTGCTCAGAAACAGATTTACTTGAAGTTAATCCTTCAAAGAAATCATATACTATTGCAAGGTGCATTACTTCATCTTCAGTAAGATTACTCGATTGTTTAGTATAATCTCCAATAGTTACTTCTGCTCGAATCTTTGGATTTTTAATACGTTGAATATTATTAAATACAGCATTATCACTCATTACTGTATCAGATCCTCATCCAAGTTCATCATGTAAATATTGACTCATTTTCTTATGAGAATACGCTAAACAAACCATTTGATATAATGGTAAATTATTACCTTCCGCATTCTTAATAACATTAATTGTATCAGAACCATTAGTAACACTTAAGACTTTTGCCAAATCATTTGCTTGTCCAAAGAAACCATTTTTGCCTATATCAATAATTTGACCTGAGTTGGCACTATATAAAATACTACCTAATATTGGAGTTAATAATGTAATTTTATTTACATTTTTTTCTCTTGGGAACACTTGTTCTGCAACTTGATTAAAATCATCTGCTACTAAAAATGAAGCAAAATCCATAAGTAAATCGTCCATTAAAGTATCAGATATTATTCCTGCAGAATTAATTTCTCCAGTATCAGGATTATATTTTAAATTTAAAGTATTACTGCCTTCTGTAATACTAATATTAGTTCCAATAATATTAATATCATATTTTCCTAACTTATTTTGGAAGTTAGTTTTATTATCAATTCAGTAAGTACTTGCAGCTTTAATAATATCTGTAAGAAAATATCTCTGTATTTGTACAGGTCTATCAGTTAAATTCTTACTAGTTAATTCTCCAGTTAAGTTGTCTTTACCATAACTAATATAACTTGACAATACTGTCTTATTCATTAGATGTGTATACATTTGTTTAATTGGAGTAGCCATTTTATCTGAATAGATAAACTTAGCAATACCTCTTAACTTATTTTGTAAGTAAGTTGTATGTTCTGGTGCTACAGACTTAGTTGCTAGTGCATTTAAATATTTTCCAATAATTTTACTCATATCCATATTGCCCTCTTTAGCTATTTCGTCAACTATTTCAGGGTCAACACTTTCTTCCATGAATAACTTTACTTTACCCATAGCTGAATTAAACCCAGATAAAGTAATAGCTGTATTTTCTATAATAACACCATCTTCATTAACTTCAGGAAAATATGAAAGTAAAATTTTTGCGAGGTCACTGACGGATTCTTCAGCTCCCATAAATTCATTATTACTAAAACCAGTATAGTGTGTAACATTCGGACCATCATAATTATAACGTCCTACAGCATAAGTTGAACTATTTTTATATTCTGGTTTAATAGAAATAAATGGAGTATATAATCTCAATATATCATCAAAAGTTTTTAATGTTACATATGCATTATATGCATTAAAATATTTTTGATCTTGAGTAAGTCCTGCATTTTTAATGTAGGCTTCATATTCTTTTATAGTATCTTCAAATACATTAATAATAGATTTAGGTTCTGAGTCAATGCTAATAGGAGTTAGAGGTTTTCCCATGAACTCACTAATAATAGATAAAAGTTCTTGTTTATATTTAAAAATTCCAGTATTTAAATTGGAATAACTTCCTAAAGTAGCATTTGCATCTATAAAAGAATCAGAATTAATATCAAATACAGACATAGAAATAATCTTTTTTGCTGTATCGTCAATCATTTTATTATATTGTCTTGAATTATCAATATAATATTGTTGAGGTGAAGATCCTTCGGGAGGAAGTTCAATACCTAATCTACTACTAATCTTTTTAGGTTCAGATACAGGTGTTGGAGCGGAGTCTGTATAGACTCCACTCACAAACATATTAAACACCTCATCTGGATTTGTAAAATGCTCATTTATGAACACTTTAAACGCATTTAAATCTGGTGAATCACCTCTAAGTAAGTTCTTCAGTAATGGATAATATGCTGAAGAATATCCACATTTAACACTCATTATTTTCTAATTTTGCTATTAAGTATTTCTGTACATTTTCTCTTAACTCATTGAGAGTTTCATTTGTACTAACTTCGTTATAATATGTACTTGCTATAGTTTCAGTTACTTCTGTATTTTGCATTAGAGCTTTAAGGTACATTAAAATATTAGGACTTGATTTATATAGATCCTTTGCAGAATTTAAATAATCTCTAAGTTCTACATATTCATTCATTGTATTAAACTCTCTAATTGAGTAAACTCCATCTTTATTTTCAAGTACAAAATTCTTTGAATTATTGTTCAAAGATACTAAAAATGGTACAAATTTCAAATTATTTCTAGAGATAATTGTAACATCATCTGGATTCTCTCCATAAGCTTGTTTAAATAAATTTTTAAGCATAGGAGTAGGATCATCCTTTATTTCCTTCATTACAATTTCAGGATTATTAGAGTCTCCAACAATTTGAATTATTGTATAATTTGGAGTAGTAACTTTATTTAATATTTCATTATTAACATCATTAACTGTTGATTCTAATAAGTCTATATTTGTAATTTGTTTGTTTACTCCAAACTGTTTAAACGCCTCATTAATTTTATTAATCTTTTGACGTTGTAAATCCTCTTGAATAGCTCTTTCAGGATTAACTTGAATCTTGTCATAATCTATAATAAAATCGTTTCCTATTAAATTAGAAGCATTTGTAGAATATAGTTTATTTGCAGTATCAACTTCATAGTAGAATTGAGATCCTGGAACTACTTTAACTGCATCATCAAATACATAAATACCTTGCCTAAAGTTTGGATTGTTTTCAATATGTTCTTGAAGTTTTTCAGTTTTTCCAACAAAGTCTGCAAAGATATTATATATCATAAATGATGGATCATTAAATTCAAATTTACCAACTCTACTAATATATCCTGTTTGCATTAACATTTGATTAGGATCAAAAGATCCAAATTCAGTGTTTAATAAAGAATCAAAATCAGAATAAGTTTTTCCATTAACAACATATTGACCATTCTCCATAGTTACTATTCTCTCAGTAACATTTCCTCTATCAGCTTGAGCTACTTTATCTTCATAAGTAACTCTAATTGCATTAGTATATCCTGATTGTGTATTTAGTAATGCTCCTAATCTAAATAATATAGTACTCTTATAAGGAGAAAAATATGCAAGTGAAATTAATTGTCCAGCTCTTTCTCTATTAAGATTATTTCTAACTTTAACATTTTTGTCTCCTGCTTTTCTTTGTGCATTAAATAAATTAACATTATTAATTGCAGTATGAATTATATTATCTAAAGAAGCAACACTATTTATTCCTATTAATCGAATTCTAGGATCATTTTGAACAGTATTTAAAATAGTTCCATCTTCTGCTACTTGTGCTTTTAAGTGAGCTTCAAATTCCTTTTGACTGACTAATGGATCAGCAGAGAATAACATAAATGTATTTCCTCTATTCTGATACATAAACGCATAGTTTCTTGAATCTGCTTCAAATGTATTTCCTACTCATTTAATATGATCTTGCCAGTCTAACTTACGTACTACTAAAGATACTAATTTTCCATAAGAAGAGAATAAACCTCCTTTATTTAAAGTACTTGTATTAAAATTAGATACATCAACAGTTGTTAATTCTCCTTCTCTTGTAAACTTAGCATAACTTCCAATTGTAAAATCTCCTGTATATATTCCAAATCTTGGAGTTGTAAACAATAGAGGAATTTGTGCTGTTTTATCTTTTATCTGAATTTTTGCTACTAATAATCCTCTTCGCCCATTATCATATGGAACTACTTCAAAAATAGGTTTAGTTTTTAGTGCAGTTTCTAGTTCACTAAAAGCACGACCCATAGCTCTATCTTTATTTAAAGCTTGTCCTAATCGTACAATTTCTCTTGGATTTTTATAATATCCATATTTAAAATAAGCAGCAATTAAATTTAAAGCTCTAATATATTTAGGAGCTGCAAGTTTACCTTTTATTCCTAATATATTAAATAAAGAAGATTCTGTAGCTTGATCATAATTTCATAAATTATTTAAATAGAAATCTGCAATATCATTCCATTTAGAAATATTTAAAGGATTATCTGTTATTCCTATATTCTGAGGAACTTCTTCAAGTATATCTACAGGAGGAGTAACAGATTGTTCAACATTAGGAGCATGTACTGGATTTTGATCTGTAACAGGAGGTTGTTCTCCAGTATTACTATCAAATGTTTGTTTGCTTTGTGCTTCAACTACAGTATTTTTAGTCTCTGGTTCTACAGAAGCTTGTCTAATTGGTTCCTTAGGAGATTCACTAACTATTTCTGCTTCTGGTGTAGGTTCTACTCTTGGCTTAATATTTTGTTCTGAAGTTGGTATAACAGGTTCAGCTACAATTGGATTTGGATTTACTTCTTCATAATCAATAGATTCAGGACTATTCTCTAATAACTTAGTTCTTCAATCTTTGAAATCACTAATTTGTTCAGGAGATACTTCAATACTTCCTGCACTAGTCATATCATTAATTGTGTTTAACTTTAAATCTAGACTAACCCCGTTATCTACAATAATTGTACCTTTTGTAGAACGTTGAGTTAATGTATATAAATCCTTAAGAGTTAAATAGTGTTTTCCACTCGTATCTTTCCAACTCTTGTCTATGATTGCAAATTCAAATTCATCACCTTGAACGCTATCTAATCCTACCACTTTAACATTATTAATAGCAGTATATTTAGCAGGATTATCAGTTATAATTGCAATATCACTAGATAATTTAGATAACTTTTCTACTATTTTAGGTACTTCATCTGAACTATTAATAAATTTCTCTCCACCAAACGTTTCAGTAGTTTCAAAATATTTAAGTTTAATACTATTTTCAGATAATATCTGTTTCGTTAATAAATCGATCTCACTTTCAAGCATACTTGGATTATCATAGTATTTATCTCAAGTTTGATCTAATATGCTATTTAAAATAGTATAGTTATCATATTTTGCAATATTATTTGGACGTAATGGAGCAGTTAAATTTGGAGTACGTGTAAAATAAGTATCTTCAATTCCTAAATTTCTCCTTGCATTTTCATAGAAAATATAAGCTGAATTTTGTTTATAATCTCCTAATCCAACAATTAAAATATTATTTTTATTTGCTCATCTTGTAATTAATTCAAGATCGATTTTAGAAAACTGACTAATTTCATCAATAAATATGATTCTATTCTCAGTTTCTGCAAACATTGTAGCTGGATTTAATTTTAAATCCTTAAGAGTATATGTAGGTATTTCATCACTTCCAACAATTTTATTAATATCTGATTCAGAAATTTGTTTTCCCAGAATCTGTTCAATTAATTCTGCTTTCGTATATGATAAACCGTCATGCTCAATTGCTGCAGATAATCGATCTGTTTGTTTTCTTGTTGGAGCTACAGTTACAATTTTATATGCAGGCATCATTTTACGTAGCACATAAGCTACACCTTGTGTTTTACCTGTACCTGCTCCTCCAAATGTTGCAATAAAGTTTAATAACTGACTTTTATTCTGTATATAGCTATCATCTGATGTAGCTTTTGCTTTTGCAGATAAATATTTAACAAATTCATTAAATAAATCTTTTCTTTCAGATGTTGCGTGTATTAATCTAATTGCATATTCTTGAGAAAAAATTGGAGCTTTATTAAATGATTCATCAGTAATAACAGTTTTTAAGTTGTTATAGAAATTTGCAGAAGGATATGCAATTAAAGACAATAAATAAACTGCCTGATCATAATCAGTAATCGCTTCAGTATCTCTAGCAAGCTTAGTAGGTCTTGCTGTAATTAAAGAAGTTGGTTCGAATAGTGAAGTGATGCGGTCAACTATTTCGCTATTAGATAATTTTTGATCATCTATAAGTTGATAGATTTTAGTTTCTAATCTAATAGAAGCCTCTTCAAATTCTTTAAAATTACTCTCCTTAATTTCTCCTGATGGAAAATCTGATTCAGCAATTAATTGGTTAAGATCTAAGTTAAATAGTGATGCAAACTTATCTTTGATTACAGAATTTTCATTATTAAGCAACAGATTTGTAAATCTCTGTCTCATATTAATAGCGATATCCTTCTGTTCTCTAATTTTTTGTGCATTATTATTTTCTGCAATATTTATTAATGTATCAAGTCTAACTTTAATTGCTTTAAGATCTGAAGACATATTAACCGCAGTTTCTGTATCAATTTCTGCAAGCAGATCTTTAGCTAATTTTTTCTTGAACTTATTAATTTGAGTATTATATCCTCCATCTATAGAAGCAATAACAAGAGAATTTAAAATATCAATAAATCTACTGGTTTCTTTAAGTCTAGTTAAAGCATCCTTATTATTAATAATATAATCCTCTAATGAATCACTATTAAGGTAACTATTATACTCTTTTACAATCAAATTAACAATATTTTGACTAATTCCATTAGTAGATACTGCAAATTTTTCTAATAACTCATATGCAGGAGATACCTTAATTTCAGATTTAAGATCTGAAACCTCATTAATAAAATCAATAAACGTTCTTCCAGATATTCTCGGAATAATTCCAGCTAATATTTCATCTGCACTTTGTCCTAAAAAGTCTGATAAATTTACTAATCCATCACTTTGTAAAAGATTTTGATATGCAGTTTTAATTTGATTTATATCTCCTTTTGATACAATATCTTGAAAAACAACTAAGTCATTTGCAATTCCAAGAGTCATTGACTCATATCCTACACTATCACCTTCTGTTCTTTCTATATATGTATTAATAGCTTTTTCTCAATTAGCTGCAGCAATTCCTTCAGTAAATCCATTTACATAAAAATAACTCTTCATTAATGCAACAAGGTCTACATCTGTTACATCAGTATATAAAGAATTGGTCTTTAAATAGTTTAAGAAGTCAATATAGCTATTTGCATATGTATTTAAGGCAGCTTCATTATCAGCTATAAATGTATCTGGTCTAGCTAATACTTTTCTACCTTCTTCACTCAGCTCCTGAGTTAATCCAAATTCATGTCTTTTAACTAAGAAATCTTTGTAGTTTTCAGTTAATTGTAATTTAGTTTGAAGTTCAGATACTTCTTCATTAATTTCAACTCCTTCGGGAAGTTTAGAAATAGCTTCATCTATTTGTGCCTTTAGATTAGCAATTTCTTTATCAATGTTTTTAATACGATTAGTTTGAATAGTTTCACCTGGAGCATAAGCTTTACTTAAGTCTACAGTTTTTTGAGATACAGCTACTAAATCTTGTGCAATAGATTCATTTAGACTATTAAATAAATCATACGCAGCAAACACCTTTGTTTTCTCAGTTGATTTAGAATATTTTTCATATTCTTCTTTAATCACAACTTTTTCATCAGATGTTAATTGATCGAAGTCTTTCTGATATCGAACTTTGGTAAAATTATGAATACCTAAGTCATCAACAAAGGCAGTTGCTAATGCAGGAGTAGCAGCGAATCTTGCTTGTCCAAAATAATAGTCATTAAGTTCTCCAGAGACTATTTTATCACGTCTTGCTCTTAAATCATCAAGTTTTGCTTTTAGTCTTTGAAATTCTACATCATTTTGAGCTGCTGCTATTTTGTTATCAACATCTTTAGGAGTTTTAGGCTCAAGTTCAGTAGGAGTAATCTTAGATTCTAAAGCTACCTTAGTTTTTAAGATATCCTCTGTAAGATCATTCCAATCAGAGAATATTTTACTATAAACTCCAGTTTCAATTAACTGATTTTTAAGGCTTTCCCTTTGAATATTCTTAGCTAAATTTTCAGTTACATTGATACCAGTCATAGCTGATAATGCTTGTAACTCTTCATCAGAAATGTTTAATCCCTCCTCATTAATAATACTATCAATTCTATCAATGTAACTATTAATTTGGTTATAAATAACATCATTCTGAGATTCTCCTTCTTTTGCAGATTCGTAATTAATTTTATATCCATCAGGTTCTTTAACAAGTTCAAATGATTTACCTGAAAGATTTCTACTTCCAAGAGCTCCTTTATCACGTAATCTTATTAATTCTCTTTTTAAATCAGAGGTTTTACCATTTCTTACTAAGTATATAATTTCTTGTAAAGAATCATTAGGTTTTTGAATTGCCTCATCATTTATAGAATTAATTCTTGAATCTCATTTTTCATGTAAACTAAATACAGCACCACCAATAGCACCTCCCATAAATGCAGAAGTATAACGTGCAAACGCTTCTTCTGTACTTATACCAAAATCGAGTTGTTTATCCTCATCAATAATACCCAGTGCGTTTAAAGCTGAATAAAATCCTTTTATTATGTCGGATGAAACCTCTTCCATTACTTCTTCAGAACCTTCATTGAAACTATCATATAAAATATTTCCAGGTTTCATTTTGGATATTCGCTGCTGAATTTGGTTTTTAGTTTTCATTACCCAATTTGCAGCAGCTTTGGGAGAAACAACTCCTTTGTTGATGTTTTCATTAGTTACTTTTTCAGCAACGTCTTTAATAACTCCTTTTACAGATGTACGGTCGAGATATGTACCTTTAAACCAAAAATCTTTAAAATAGTCATTATTCATTAATCCAAACATTGCTCCCATTACAGATAGCATTCCTAATCCTGCAACTCTATCAGATGCTCCAGCTTGCTTAAACGCATCATAGGCATCTGTAGAAGAGGTTCCTGCCATATAAGCTAAAGATAAAGCTCTACCTCATTTAATTGTATTTTCACTAACATTTTCTTTACCTACTATTCACTTCGGTATTTGCCCAATTACTCTTTGTTGAAATAATTGTCTTGAGCTATCTTCAACTAATTTTCCAATATTTTCTACGTTTCAGAAACTATTTCTTCCATAATCAGAAACACTTCCATCAAATCTAGAAAACCAAGCTTGAATATCGGTAGCAGTTTGTGCTGATTTAGAGTTAGTTAAATCTCCCTTAGCAATACCTTCGATACTTCTAAATAATACTGGGAATAATTTTCCTATTTCAACAGCAGCTGTCATACCACCATATACTTGTCCAACATATGGAATAAGCATTGGACCTACTTTAAATAAAACCTTTGCTAAGGTACCTCCAACACTTTTATCTAATCCATCTGAATCAAAGAAATCATATTTATTCCATTTACTTCCATCAACAGTTAATGTATCAGAGATATGTAAAATATCTTTCCCTGTAAGTGGTCTATTTCCTAATGTTTCATAAAATGGATCTCCCTCACTATTAAATTTTAAATCTCCTGCTTTATGTGAAACAGTTCTTCCATTTACTTCATGAGTTCCATCTTCATCTCATTGAGCTAATACAAGTGTAGGACGAGCTATAGCACCTAGTCCACCTCATTCATTAGGTGTTCAATCCTCAAACTTACCAGTATCATAATTAAATATCTTATTGGTTTGAGCTACTTCACGTATAGACATAGTTGGACCAGAAGTTTCATATAGATTAACTATACCTCGACTTCTTCTTTCAGGATTAGAGAATTTAACTAATCTTGAACTAACATCCAGTACATCACCGCCGAGAGGTGCAAAATAATCTGCAGGATCATATGTAAATGAATCCATAGCAGTACTTGCTAAATTAGCTTCATCTGCACGATTATATAAGTCTAAAACGTCTTTATAATATGTATCGAATTTTTGATTATCAAATTCTCCTCTATCGTTTTTAAACGCCTCTTGTATTTCTGGTATACCTTTATAATATTCTCTATCTTTAACATTAGAGTTATCAGGAGTTATTCCTAAATTAACTAACTCTTGAACACTTTTGTCTGGCTGAAAAAATAATGCCGCCAGCCAATCATTTTTCTTCTGATCCATCATACTTTAAAAATTAGCTTTTATGCTTTGTTGTTGTTTTTTCAGATTTGCCTGATTATATATATCTCTATATTCACTAGTACTTCCAATTTCATGATTAGATGCAACAGTTGCAAGTTTAGAATCATGCATAGGCATAAATATCATTCCTTTATACATTGAATTTTTATTGCCATGAAATATTTTTCCAAAGAAGCCTGGCTTAAAGTTATCAACCTTTTTGTCTGATTTCTTTACTACATCTCCTCCATAATTTACATAAGTTGAATAGATATCAAATATTCTATCTTTATCTGGTCCATCAACATGTCATAACCAAGGAGAATTACTATCAAAGTCAATAGCTTTATCACTAGCATAACCTGATAATCCAAAAAATACCATCATATCTTCAGGTCTGAATTTTCATCTATTAGTTTCAGTATCAAACTCTAAGTCTAGATCATATTCATGTAATTTTTCTATCATTCTTTGTCTAGATACATTAGGATTATCTTCAATTCATTCCTCAAATTTTGTATATCGATCATATGCATCTAAGTCAGGCTTATAAACTCCCATTTGTTCTGCATCTCGATCTTTTGGAAGTCACATTCTACTAAGTGAACTAGAACCATCTCAAACAATTCTATTTAAATCAATATCTGATATTCTTTGATCTCCAAAGAAAATAGAATTTTTATCAATAAGATTACCAACTTGAGCTTCATCTAATACAGTTTTCATTGTATTTTGAGTTACTTGCTTTTCGTTTTTATCTAACATTGGATAATCTCTAGTTACAATCTCTAATCCTCCTTTAGCCGTTGAGGTCGATAAAACTGCAACTTTAGGATCTACTACTCTACCTGCAGCAACAGTTTCTAAATAACTTCTATTAACATCCTTATCAGTTCCTCCAGAACTTCCATTACCTGCTTTAGATGCAGTTGAATCATAATCTAAAGCTTGTGTATTTTCTACACTATGATTTGTATGTTCAACTACAGCAATTTGTAGTAATCGTTTTACATCTTCAGGATTACTTGGATTAAAACCTTCAGCAGCTGCTTGAGCTCTTAAGGCATTTTTCATATTTTGTGGAAGGGTCTTATATAAATAATTAACAGCTAAATCAAGACTTTCTTTATCATGATATCCTTGATTAGATGTACTATTTGATTCTGTAACTTTATATATTCCGTCTGGACCATTAAATCCTAATAATTGTTCAAATCCTTTTTCAATTTTATTCTGATATTTAGAAGTATATCTATCAAACTGGTTTGAGGATTTATTAGTTCCGAACGCTCCAATAGTAGCTTTTACATAATCTACTATAGATTTCATTCCAACTGTATTAGATAAATCTGTAAGGATACTATTATTATATGCTAGTTCTGGACGTTCTTCTCGAAGATGAATTAATTGAGAGTTAGTTAATGCTTGATATTTTTGTGGATTTTTATAATAAGTATCTGCAGATATAGTCTTAATACTGCCATCTTTATTATATACATATAAGCTACCTTCATTACTAATTGCAACTTCAGACCCAGATCCTTCTTTAATAATTTGTTCTGATGCAGTTTCATGTAATTCGTTATTATGTTTAATTCTATTAGCTAAAGATTGCAATCTAATTAAATCAGACATATCATATTGATTACTCTGTCCAGATACAAATAACTCACCTAAGTTTTGAGATTTTCTTAAAAAACTGTTAGCTCTATCTAAGAAGTAATCCACATCATTAGGTAATCCATTCTCTTTAAGAACATTAATAATTTCTTTTTGAATAAGTTGTTCTTCTTTATTTTCACTTGTTTTAGAGGTCTGAGTAGCAGCTTGTGTAGGCTCTGCAGCATCTCTAAAAAAGGGGGTATAACTAATACCCCCGTTTTGATATCTCTTTATCCTCATATTTATGACATCATTTTTAGAAATAACTTAATAATGTTATTATTTAGTTCTCCAACAGCCTTATTGATAGCTTTTTGCTGGTCTAGATATTGTTGCTCATCTGTTTTACGTAAATATCTACCGCCAGATTTATAACTATAAGGTATAAATCTTTGAATAGGAATTTGCTCAGGATTAGTATAATTAATTAAATATGGTTTTGTATCTAATTTGTTTCCCCCAAGCCAAAATCTTCTTTGAGATTGCTGATAAGGATTAACTAAAGCCTCAATTCCATATTTACTTCTATTAGTAGCAATATCTCCAGAATATTTGTAATTTAAATAATCATCGATTTTCCAACCACTATATTCTGGATTTTTACCCTCATTCTGTTGCCAATTATAGAACTCATTAATTTTACTATTTCTAAAATTAGTAAACCAATTACTGAAATCTCCAGCAGCCTTTTGTTGTGCTAATTGAGCTTGTAAAGCTTGTTTTTCATTTAGATCCTTGGCATAGTCTCCTCTTAACTGATAAATAAGATTCTTAACATTTTGAGTTTGTTGCGTAATCTTATTAGCATCAGCCATATCTAACTGAGCTAAACCTTGTGCTCAACGGTTTCTATTCTCATTAGTTATCTGAGTTCTAATATTAGCGTATTGTTGTTTTTGAGCAAGTAACTTATCATTATATTGATCTATCATTTGAGAAAATTTAGCATCTCTTTCTCCTTCTAATTGATCAACATTCATATCTCTCATAAGTCTTTCTGCTAATACTTTATTTGGATCACTAGTCGATGTCTTATATTGACGCATACTTTTAATGCGATCATTATACATTCTATGCAACCCATTATCACTAAATCTAGAGTAAAACTCAGTAGGCATTTGTTGTTGAGAACCTATCATTCCTTTACGAATGGCATCTTTCATTTTTTGGGTAGTACGATTGATACCTATTGTAGAAGTAATAAAGTCTCCTATTCCCATTACCATATCAGGATTAATATTAAATCCTTTTCCTTTGCCATGTCCAAAAGCTGTATAATCAGAGTTATCTGTATTATATGAGGATCTGTTTAAATTAGACAAAGTTCTACTAGTAGAATCATTAAGTAATTCTTCTTTTGAATCTAACCTTCCTTTAAACCCAAGATTATTATTAATTTGAGCCATTTTAGCATCATTTAAAATTGAATTATACTGATTCCTCACTACAGTATTTTGAGGTGATTGAACAGCTTTATTTAAGCTTGTAGAAGCACGTTTAATAGGAGTTCCAACAACAGCAACTGGATCTACTTGTACATTAATCGGATTATGATTTTTATCTAGCATATAATCAGCTACACTAGTTCAATTTTGATCTATTGGAGTACTAAATGTAGGATACTTAGTACCAGGTTGTGCTTTTATAATTTTACCGCCTTTTTTATAAAATACTGGATTATTCTCTGGTTTATAATACCAGAGATGTTGTGGTTGATTACTAAATATTCCTAAGTTAGGAGCTAAGTTAGAATAGATTGGCATTGTAATAGGTCTCCGTTTTAGAGCTGTAACAGATGTAAACATTTCAGGTCCTCCGAAAAATCTTTGAACTTGAGAAGTTTGTTTATCTGCATAGTTCTTAAAATAAGGATTGCTTCTATTAGTTTTTGCATCTCTAGTAGCAGCAGTCTTATTCCAATTTCACCAACCCATATCATCTGGATTCCTATAAGTACTAGGAAGTTCATCATATTTAAATTGTCCTGTATTAAGTCCTTTACCTATTGAAGACTTCCAAGGTTTTCTCCAATTGAAATTTACATTAGAGGAACGTTTAATACCATATTCAGAAAGTAAGTCAGTAATATTATCTGTTTTAGCTTTACCTAACTTTCCAATAATTATTTCTTCTAACTTTTCAGTTTTTTGATTTTTTGGAAGTGAATTGACCGACTCAATCTCAGAACGACCTAATTTAATAGTAGGAAGATTTTTATTATTAGTTGGTTTTAAGGTAACCATATCAGAGTTTCCTCCTTTTAATTTTGCACTTCCTGTGTTACGTTTTAAATTAGCAAAACCTCTAACTCCATTTAATACAGTACGAACATCTTTAATAGTTCATTTACCATCTTGAATATTTTCTCATGCAGTTGCTAATCCAGATGCAGCACTTCCAAAACTAACTCCTCTAGTTGCTCACTTAACAGCATTTGCGACAGCCTTAGATTTCTTTAAAGCTTTAGCTATTTTTGCTGCCTTAGCTCCTGAGCCAATCCCAGGAAGTAAAGTAGCTGCATCTAATCCTAGATTAAGTGCTAAATTACTAACATCGCCTCAATCTAATCTATCTCTAGCAATATCTGCTCCAAAACCAGTTAATGAACCTACTGCACCAACTCCAGCTCCAGCAACATTGCCAAATCCTGGTACAAAAGTAGCACCTAAAGAAGCAGCATCTGCAACTAAAGCTGCAATTTCAGCTTTGTCAGCAGCAGTTAATTGTGTACCATCTCCAATAGTTTTTTCTTCTCCAGCAGCGCGAAGTTTTTTATCTGATTGTTGAATTGCTTGTTTACTAGCTTTTGCACTATTAACTCTATTTGCAGCAACTCCTCCAATTTGATATTTAATAACTCCTCCGTTTTTATTACTTGGAACTCTATAAGCTAAACCTAATTGTTCTAAGCCTTCAGGAGTAGTAATACTTCTTAGAGCAGAATTACCTCCTGTTCCTGAATATTGTTGTTGATACTTACCAAGCGTTTGAGTTTTAATTAAATCCTGAAATAATTGATATAAATCAGGATATTTTTGTCCAATAATTGGATTAAACTTAGCATGACGAGTACTAATTGTAGCTATATATGGATTTCTAATAATATCACTAATATATCCCTTAACTTCTGGATCTCTTAAGATTTCAGGATGTTGCTCAATATATTGTCCTAAACGAGAATCAATATTCCAATAATAATTTCTCATACTATCTTCAGATCCAGGTAAACGACTATTTAATGTATAGTTATCATTTCCTGGGTTTTCGTCATGAAAATAGTATAATTGAGTTTGAGGATTATAATACAATGTAGCTCTTGTTTGAGGATTTGAAGCATCTCCAGTACTTGCTACTTCTTTATATCCTCCAGTATTTCCTATAGTATAGTAACTATTAAAAGCAGTTGTAGGATTATTTTCATAGTAAGAATTAACTATATTTGGATCTAATTGCTCTTGTAAAGTATTATTATAATTAATTCTTTGTTTAGTTAAAGGATCAATATATACTCTTTCTGCTAAAGTTCTTAAAGGGTGTCCATAGAGATCAAACTGAGATGAGTCTTCAGGATTATAATTGGGAAAGTAATCATAAACTAAAGGATCTCCAGCTTGTCTAACATAATTGCCAGTTAAATCTGCAGCATATCGATTTGGTTGAAAATATGGAGATCACATAGGGTTACCTTCTTGATCAACAGAAGTACTAAACCATGGAGATCTAGAACGATTTTCATCTCAGTATTGTTTAATAATTGAAGAATTACCAGCAGTTCTCTTGTTATCTGCTACAAAATCTAAATACTTTTGAATTTTAGATAAACTATCTTGGTCATCGCCTCTATACACTCTTCCATTAATAACAAATAAACCAGAATCATCTGGAATATAATCTGCATAACTTCCATATTTTCTCTTAAATTCATTATTAAGTCATGCATCTCCAGTTCCAATATATGATAATAATTCTGGATTATTTATAGTTACATTCCCATTTGAATCAACGTTAAATAGGTTATGGTACTTATCATAATCTCATCCTGCTTTACTTCAGTTTTCTTTTGTTTTCTTAAGTTCTTCTTGTGCAGGATCTACTTCTTTTTGAGCTTGAACAGGTTTACTTCCTCCTAAAAAGATACCAATATCATCTAATGCCATAGCATCTTCATCCGTCCAATTTCCTTGTTCAAGCCTAGATATAATATCTTCTATGCCTTGCTCACCATATTTATTGTAAAAGTCTATATAAGCTTGCTTATCTAAATCATTATAGCCTTTAAATTGATCATTATCCCCATAACCTGCAATATCTTTTAGACTACGAAGTCTTCTAGTTGCTTTTAGATTATTAGCTCCATTTATATAAACTCTATTTCCATTTACTAATTCAAAATCTCCAGTATCTTTATTACGCTTATATTCCATAGTAATATCACTAGACCAATCTCTAATATTAATTGGATCTAATGCTTCTACTGGCTTTTTATATTGAAAATCCTTTAAAGCATGAACTGCATTTCTTGCAGTATTTTCTTTTCCCCTTCATAGATTTCCAAAACCTCTACCAAGTCTACTTCGACGTTTACCTAAACGTTCTGCTTGATTATTAGTAACATCAAACTGTACTCCTTCCAATCTATCGGCACTAGAATTATATGATAAATTAGCACCTGATCTTAGAGCATCAGTTATTTTACTAAATTGATATGCAGTATTTTGATCTAATGTTTTTCCATAAGAAGACATCTGATTTAGAAAATCATCATCAACTTGATACTGATTACCATCTATAGTAAAAGTGCCGTATTTTTGAGTAGGAGTAGAACCGCCTTGTTGATATTTAATTACTTGTGCCATTTTATCACACTTACTTTATATATAAAAAGGGAGATTGATCATGTCAAATCTCCCTTTTATCTAATGATCATTAAATTACTTTTTGCCGAAAAATTTATTTTTCATTTCTCCGCCATTTTCTTTCTTAGCACATTTCTTACGGCCTACCATCTTTCCACCTTTCTTAAATACAGGTTCTCCTTCAGGAACTTGTCCAACAGGACCTTGTGGTCCTTCGCTCATAGCTTGTTGTAAAAGAGCTAAGAAACCTTCACAGACTTGAGCCATTGCTTGACAGTCTTGCGTCTGTAATGCTTGAGCTGCCATTTCTGCTAACATTTGTAGTGGATCTTGTCCACCTTGTGGACCAGCAGGTGCCGCAGGAACAGGAGCGGACCCGCCTTCTTGATACTTTTTAACTTTCATAATTTAAATTATTTTAATTTTTATAGATATCTCATAACTCTATGATTGTCATATATTCATTTAATGCCCAAAGATAACACTTTAGTTTTTAATATCCAAATAAAATTACTAAAATTTTTATTTACACTAATTTTTGTCTAAATTGTTTGTTATATTAAGCATATATTATTATCTTTGCATTACAACCCAAGAGTATAAATAGAGTCTATTTCATTCTCTTAGGAGATGCTAGATTAAACATTTTAAATAACATAGGGTTAAAGAGGATAGTTAGTATCTTCTTAGGAGAGTAAATTAATTACTCTCCTTTTTTATTTCTATAAGTTTACTATCTACTACTTTATAATCAGTAAATAATACATATGTTTCTTCACTGTTAAGGGGACATCTAAGTTTAATAGAATCTGCAATATAATCATTTATGTGAGTTTCTGTAGTAACCCTAACAGTATCCTTTAATATCTCAATAACTTCATACGTTTTAATAACTCTTACGACTTTATATTCAGTGTTAG
>OGQP01000397.1_pt1 | contig 30573 bp, 13 predicted proteins | sample 1553251 | NCBI WGS metagenome assembly OGQP01 (sample SAMEA2580016, study PRJEB22360) | human gut metagenome | biome: human gut; feature: human-associated habitat; material: faeces | place: Denmark | collected 2008/2010 | reverse complement strand
CTTGTAAACGGAGGGAATTTTAATGAGCGAATACGGCGCAAAATTTGTAAAAGAGGGCTTGACCTTTGATGACGTGCTTCTCATTCCGGCTGAGAGTGACGTGACACCTGACAAGGTAGACCTCAAAACCAAGCTTACAAAGGATATTACACTTAATATTCCTGTTATGACTGCTGCAATGGATACCGTTACGGAATCAAGAATGGCAATTGCCATTGCGAGAGAGGGCGGCATCGGTGTTATTCATAAGAATATGACTATCGAGGAGCAGGCTGACGAGGTTGATAAGGTAAAAAGAAGCGAAAACGGTGTTATTACCAATCCTTTCTTCCTTTCACCAAACCATCTTGCAAGCGATGCTGAGGAGCTTATGAATAAGTATCGTATCAGCGGTGTGCCTATCTGTGAAGAAGACGGCACTCTTGTAGGCATTCTCACTAACCGTGATATGCGCTTTATGACAGATTTTAATGTTATAATTTCCGAAGTTATGACCCCGAAGTCACAACTTGTTACAGCACCAAAGGGTACTACTCTTGAAGAGGCTAAAAAAGTTCTTATGGGCTCAAAGGTTGAAAAGCTTCCTCTTATTGATGAAAACGGTAAGCTTTCGGGTCTTGTTACAATTAAAGATATTGAAAAAAGTGTTAAGTATCCAAACACTGCAAGAGATAAGGACGGCAGGCTTCTTTGCGCAGCCGCTTTGGGTGTAACAGATGATGTTCTTGTTCGTGCAAAGGCTCTTGCCGATGCAGGTGTTGATGCATTTGTTCTTGACTCTGCTCACGGTCACAGCCACAATATTATGAAGAGTGTTGAAATAGTTAAGAATGCTTTTCCACAAATTTCTCTTATTGCAGGTAATGTTGCTACCGCAGATGCAACAGAAGCACTTATTAAAGCAGGTGCAGACGCAGTTAAGGTCGGTATCGGCCCCGGTTCAATCTGTACTACCCGTGTTGTTGCAGGTATCGGTGTTCCGCAAATTACCGCTATTTACGATTCTGCCGAGCGTGCAGATAAGTACGGCGTTCCTGTTATTGCAGACGGTGGTATTAAGTACAGCGGTGAAATCGTTAAGGCTATTGCAGCAGGCGGCTCTTGCGTAATGATGGGCTCGCTTGTTGCCGGATGTGAGGAATCACCGGGCGAAACTGAAATTTATCAGGGCAGGCAGTTTAAGGTTTATCGTGGTATGGGCTCACTCGGCGCTATGAACCACGGCAGTGCAGACAGATATTTCCAAAAGGGTTCAAAGAAATTTGTTCCTGAAGGTGTTGAGGGTCGTGTGCCTTATAAGGGAGCTTTGGGCGATACGATTTATCAGATGATGGGCGGCCTTCGTTCAGGTATGGGTTACTGCGGTTGTCATACTATTGAAGAACTTAGAAATAACGCTAAGTTTATCAAGATTACAAGCGCAGGTCTTATTGAATCTCACCCTCATGATATTTCTATCACTAAGGAAGCGCCTAACTACTCAGGCTCAATCAGATAATTAAATCTATTAACTTTACGGGCGGATTTCGGCATTTTTGCTTTTCCGCCCATACTGTTTTATATCAATTTTAAGCAGGTAATCATATGGCTAAAAAAATCTCTAAATGGAAGAAGTTTAAAAGATTTTTAAAACGAAATATGACACCCACTTGGGCAAGGCATTTTTCCTATCAGGTTTTTGCTCTTCTTACAAGTGTTGCAATGATAGTCGGTGTTGCTGATTATGCCGTCACCAAGTCTTATGACGAAAGGAAGCTTTCTTTTATGGATGATTTTACTATTACTGCGCACACGGGCGCTTATGATACCGAAATGAATACTTTAGAGGCAGTCAAAGCAGCTATTAAGAATAATGCTGAGATTATTGAACTTGATATTCGCCAGCGCCCCAATAAAACGCTTGTTATGAGCCACGATATAGTTGTAACAAATAATGACGGCGCACCGCTTGAGGATGCCCTTGCGCTTATTAAGGACACACCCGATATGCAGATTAATTTTGATATCAAGGAAACCCGTGTTCTTAATTCTCTTCATGCGCTTTTGGTTGATTATAATTTGCTTGACCGTTCGTTCTTGACCGGAATTGAGGTTATTAACGTAAAGGCGGTTAAGGATTCTAATTGCGCAAATATGGATTATTATCTTAATTATAAGCCGTCAAAATTTAAAGCTTTTTCCGATGATTACAGGCAAAAAATTATTAAACTTTTGGAAGATACGGGCGCAATCGGCATTAACTGTAACTATAAATTTGCCGGCTCTCAGCTTTCAAATCTTCTTCATAAAAAGGGATATAAACTTTCTGTTTGGACTGTTGATACCGAGCGTAACGCAAAAAAAATGCTTGTCATTAAGCCTGATAATATTACGACTAAAGACCCCGAAATGATTAAGAAAGTTATAGCCGATTGGGGCAAATAATTTTTTTCAAAAAAAGCAAAAAAGGTCTTGACTATTGTTCTGACTTATGATATATTAATTAGGCGTTGGAGATACGCTGGTGTAGCTCAGTTGGTAGAGCAGCTGATTTGTAATCAGCAGGTCAGGGGTTCGAGTCCGTTCACCAGCTCCAATATGGAAGAGTTCCCGAGCGGCCAAAGGGAACAGACTGTAAATCTGTCGCTATTCAGCTTCGGTGGTTCGAATCCACCCTCTTCCACCAAATAAAAACCAATCACTTTTGTGATTGGTTTTTATTTTTATATAAACAATGTGGATTCGGACCACTAATGGGAGCGAACGCCGAAGCTTGCGAGGCAAGGAGCGACAGAGAAACAGTCCGGTGGACTGTTTCGACATTAGTCCAAAGGTGCGAAGCGCCTGCGATAAAATCCACCCTCTTCCACCACGTCGTCACAAGCTATATATCGCTTGTGGCGATTTTTTTATATCATTTTTAAAAATCACCACGGCACTCATACCGCTGCTCCTCCTTTTCCCCAAAAAGCTCACGCTTTTCGGGGACCCCGATATTTATTTTTATTTTTGTATAAACAAATCTGCATTAGTCCAAAGGTGCAAAGCACCTGCGATAAAATCCATTTTTAAAAATCGCCACGGCACTCATACCGCTGCTCCTCTTTTTCCTGAATTAAATAAACCTTTTTGCCTGCTTTAAAAGGGAGGCTTTTTTCTGTTTTTTCGCAATTTTGTCCATAAACATTGTTAAAAAATAAACAATCTTGTGTATATTGCCAAAATGGTAATAAAATCTTGCATTATAAGTCAAAATAATATATAATTATTATCGGTTAAAAATATTTATAATCATAATTAATATATGAGAGGTAAAAACAATGGACGCATTAAACAAAAAAACTATTGAAGACATTGATGTAAAAGGCAAAAAAGTTCTTGCTCGTTGCGACTTTAACGTTCCGCTTAAAGACGGCGAAATCACTAATGACAAGAGAATTGTTGCCGCTCTTCCTACTATCAAGTATTTGATGGAGCACGGTGCAAAGGTTATACTTTGCTCACACCTCGGCAGACCTAAGGGAGAATATAAGCCTGAATTCAGCCTTGCTCCCGTTGCAAAAAGACTTTCGGAGTATCTCGGTGTTGAGGTTAAGCTTGCCGAAGATGCTGAGGTTGTAGGCCCTAATGCCAAGGCTATGGCAGCCGAGCTTAAGGACGGCGAGGTTATGCTCCTTGAAAACGTTAGATACAGAGCAGAAGAAACAAAGAACGAGGAGAATTTCTCTAAAGAACTTGCTTCTCTTGCCGATATTTTCGTAAACGACGCATTCGGTACTGCTCATAGAGCGCATTGCTCAACAACAGGTGTTGCTGCTTATTTACCTGCTGTTTGCGGTTACCTTATCCAAAAGGAAATTAAGTTTATGGGCGGCGCTCTCGCTAATCCAAAGAGACCTCTTGTTGCAATTCTCGGCGGTGCTAAGGTTTCAGACAAAATCGGTGTAATTGAAAACCTTATTGATAAGTGTGACACAATCATTATCGGCGGCGGTATGGCTTATACATTTATGAAGTATCTCGGCCATAACATCGGTACTTCTCTTCTTGAGGCTGACTGGGTTGAAAAAGCAGGCGAAATGATGAAGAAGGCTGAGGATAAGGGCGTTAAGTTCCTTATTCCTGTTGATAACAAGGTTGGTAAGGAATATGACGAGCATACTGAGGCTAAGGTAGTAAGCAGTGACGATATTCCTGACGGTTGGATGGGTCTTGATATCGGCCCTAAGACTCAGGAAGTTTTTGCAAACGCTATTAAGGGCGCAGGCACAGTAATTTGGAACGGTCCTATGGGCGTTTCAGAATGGGATAACTTTGCAGCAGGCACAATCAGCGTTGCTAAGGCAGTTGCTGATTCAGGCGCTATTTCAATCATCGGCGGCGGTGACTCGGTTGCAGCTGTAACAAAGCTTGGCTTTGCAGATAAGATGAGCCACATTTCAACCGGTGGCGGTGCATCACTTGAATTCCTTGAGGGTAAAGACCTTCCGGGTATCTGCGCACTCCAAGACAAATAATTTTGAATAATCGTAGGGGCGACCATTGGTCGCCTTATACCAAAAATATTTTAAAGAGGTAACTATTATGAATAAGACTCTTCGTAAGGCAATTATTGCCGGTAACTGGAAAATGAACAATACTCCTGCACAGACAACTGCTCTCATCAATGAGATGAAGCCGCTTGTTGCAGATGCTGATTGCGAGGTTGTTCTTTGCGTTCCTTTCGTAGATGTTCCTGCCGCAGTTGAAGCTGCTAAAGGCTCTAATATTAAAATCGGTGCAGAGAATGTTCACTTTAAGGACAGCGGTGCTTTCACAGGTGAGGTTTCAGCTGATATGCTCGTTGAGCTTGGCGTTGAATACGTTGTAATCGGTCACAGCGAGAGAAGAACATACTTCGGCGAAACAGACCAAACAGTAAATCTCAGAACTCTTAAGGCTCTTGAAAAAGGCTTGAAGCCAATTATCTGCGTTGGTGAAACTCTTGAGCAGAGAGAGCTTGGTTATACAGAAACACTTCTTAAGTATCAGACAAAGATGGCACTTACAAATGTAACAGCTGACCAGCTTAAAAATGTTGTAATCGCTTATGAGCCAATTTGGGCAATCGGTACAGGCAAGACTGCTACTGCTGACCAGGCTGACGAGGGTAACGGATATGTTCGTGCAGCTATTGCAGAGGCTTACGGTGCTGATGTTGCAGAAACAGTAACAATTCAGTACGGCGGTTCAATGAACGCTAAGAATGCTGATGAGCTTACTTCAAAAGTAAACGTTGACGGCGGACTTATCGGCGGCGCTTCACTTAAGGCTGAGGACTTCTCAATTATCGTTAAGGCTGCAAGCAAATAATTAAACAAATTTGGGGTGGGTGTGTTTCGGCATACCCACTTTTTGTGAAAAACAATATGGAGGAATACTAATGAAAAAACCTGTTGTATTATGTATAATGGACGGTTACGGCAAGAACGACAGCGATTACGGCAATGCAATCGCTATGGCAAAAAAGCCTAACCTTGATAAGCTTATGGCTGAATATCCAATGACTTATATCGGAGCAAGCGGACTTGATGTAGGTCTTCCTGACGGTCAGATGGGCAACTCTGAAGTAGGCCACACAAATATCGGTGCCGGCAGAGTTGTATATCAGCCGCTCACAAGAATTACAAAGGCATTTGAGGACGGCGATGCTGAAAAAAATCCTGCTCTTAAGGGCGCTATGGATAATGCTAAGGGCAAGGCTCTTCACCTTATCGGTCTTGTTTCACCCGGTGGTGTTCATTCTCATTCGGAGCATCTTTATCATCTTCTTCAAATGGCTAAAAATAACGGTGTAGAGAATGTTTACGTTCACGCTCTTCTTGACGGCCGTGACGTTCCGCCTTCATCTGCTGTTGAATATCTCAATGAACTTGAGGATAAAATGAAGGAAATAGGCGTAGGTAAAATCGCTTCCGTAATGGGCAGATTTTACGCTATGGACCGTGACAATATTTGGGACAGAGTTGAAAAGGCTTATGCCGCTATCGTTTATGGCGAGGGCATTCAGGCTGACAATGCAGTTGAGGCGGTTAAGGCTTCTTATGAAACTGTTGACGAGGACGGCAAGCACCTTACAGATGAATTTGTGCTTCCTACCGTTATCGGCGGCAGCGAGGGCAGAGTTAAGGCTGACGACAGCGTTATCTTCTTTAACTTCCGCCCTGACCGTGCAAGAGAAATTACACGTACATTTGTTGACCCTGATTTTAACGGCTTTGAGAGAAAGAACGGCTTTTTCAAGCTCTACTATGTATGTATGACTCAGTATGATGCAGAGATGCCAAACGTTGAGGTTGCATTTGGCCCTGAAACTCTTGTTAATACCTTTGGTGAATATATTTCAAAGCACGGTATGACTCAGCTTCGTATTGCCGAAACTCAAAAGTATGCTCACGTAACTTTCTTTTTCAACGGCGGCGAGGAAAAGCAGTATGAGGGTGAGGACAGAATTCTTGTTGCTTCTCCTAAGATTTCCACATTTGACCTTATGCCTGAAATGAGTGCTCCTGAGGTATCGGAAAAGCTTAATGCGGCAGTAAGAAGCGGCAAATATGACGCTATTATCGTAAACTTTGCTAACTGCGATATGGTTGGCCATACAGGTATTATCCCTGCGGCAATCAAGGCTGTTGAAACTGTTGACGCTTGTGTTGGCTCACTTGCAAAGGCTGTTATAGAAATGAACGGTAACCTCTTTATCACTGCCGACCACGGCAATGCTGATAAGATGCTTGACGAAAACGGCGAGCCGTTCACAGCTCACACAACTAACCCTGTTCCGTTTGTTGCAGTAAACTGCGGCGAGGGTGTTGAACTTCGTGACGGCGGCAAGCTTTGCGATATCGCTCCTACAATGCTTCAAATGCTCGGACTTGACAAGCCTGCTGAAATGACAGGTGTATCACTTATTAAATAAGTAAATACAATAATAAAAGGATTAGATATTCGTATTAATTTACGCATATCTAATCCTTATTTTTTATCTTATATTTATGTTTATATTGTTATATTGTCGGTTTAACTCTGTATACTACAGTCGAATGTTTAGGAATTGTTGCATTAATGGTAGTTCCTGTTGTGCGTTCGTCTGTCCACAAATCGTGAAGCTCATAACCCGACGGAGCCTCCTCAATGCCTAAGTATGGGTCTTTAGTAAGGTCATCAAGCTTGAAGTTGACGCTTTTTGTGGAAGAAGCAGTATTGAATAAACAAAGCGCAACATCGCCGTTTGAAAGCGGACGGGCAATAATGTCAATACCGCTTTCCTTTTTAATTCTCTTAGCACTCTTGCCGAGTGAATCCTGGTCAACTGCAATCATATGTTTGTTAGTAACAATTTTAAGCGTTTCATTATCCTTATCGGGCATACCGTTTGATACAAAGCTTCTGATATCGTTGCCAAGCATAAGCGGAGCGGCAAGCATACACCAAAGCGAGAAATGCGCTCTGTTTTCGTTATCGTCAAGCTTTCCGTTGCCGACCTCAAGCATATCAGGGTCGTTCCAATGGCCCGGTCCTGAGTGCTTATAAAGCTTCAAGGTGCGGTTATATATCATAGTTATGCTTCTCCAATTGGGAGCTATATCGGGCGTTGTGCGCCACATTGAGCCTGCTTTAGCACCCCAAAGATAAGGGCGAGCCATGCCCCATTCGCAAATGGAATATGTGATTGGCTTTTCTTCTGAATGTGTAACCTTAGCCCACATTGAGCTTGCTTCCTTAAGAGCGTCACCCATACGCTTATACTGAATATATGACGAGTCAATCGCAGTTGCTACAGGGTTTTTGATTGTCATATTGTTGGTGCCCTCTTTAAGCTCAACAATAATTTGTTGCCTGCCTAAAGGACTGAAGCCCTTAGTTTCAGGGAAGAAAATTTCATACATTTTGCCGTTAATATGAATTTGCATATACTGCTTCTTTTTAGCCATTGACTTGTGAAAAACAAAGGTTAATACGTATTCACCCTTTTCGTCTGCGTCAAAATTAAAGCTTGCAGAGCCTGAGCCGTGGCTGATAAATCCGATTGCTTTTTTGCTCGGCACGTCAGACATTTTGATAATCTTTGCTCTTCCGGTAAACTCTGCGTCTTCCGGCCTTAAATCAATTTCAAAAGCGCTTTTTGGCTTGGTAATTACAATATGCTCAATTGCAGGGCAGTCACCGCTGATTCTGTTATGATGGCAAAAATCGTATTTAAAAAATTCACAGCCCCAAGACGCAATTGTTTTAGCGTCAAGCCTTTCGTTGCCGAGAGAGGCAGGGAGGTCCTCACAGGTGAGAGTACCGTTAGAAGAATAAAGACCAACCTTTAAGTCGAGTGCGTTAATATCCTTAATAAGCTTAGGGATACCACGGCTGAATGTGCCGAGATCGCCCTGAAGCTTTCCGTCACTGTCACGAAGGGAGCTTTGCCAGCAATCGTCAAGGTTAATAAATTCATATCCTGCATTTGCAAGTCCGCTGTCTTTCATAGCGTGGGCAGTTTGCATAATAATATCCTGGTCAATATTGTTCCTAAAGGTATTCCAGCTTGACCAGCCCATAGGCGGAGTTTGAGCAACCTTATTTTCAGAATATTCTTCGTCCTCGCTTATATCAATTGTAAGCTTAGTTGGAATAAATATTTTTTTCAAGGCGCAAAGCGGGCACTTGCCGTTTGCTTTCATATTTAAAAACCAAGAAATGAACACAACAATCAATATTGCCAAAACGGCAACTAAAATTATAGCAAGATATTTCATTATAAACCAATCTCCTTAAAAAGCTCCAACTCCTTTTGAGCCAAAGCCTGCGTATTTTCATCATCAAGTGAATTTACTGCATTTAACGTAAATTCTTTTCTGTTTTTAAAATTGTAAATTATTCGATAAATCCAAGCATATAAAATAAGCCAAGGTCTTCCGTCAATAAATTTGATATAATCAATTTCTTTAAGCTTTTTGTAAGGCGGAAAGAGAAGCCTGAGTTTCGCCATAAAGGGCGAATATTTTTTCCCTTCTTCAAGCTCTCTCCTTGCAACGGTAACGCCCTTGTTTTCATTCTCATTGCCGAATGCACCGCAGTCGCAAAGGTATTTTTCAACGTTTTTCGTATCAATTGCGTAATCATAACCTTCGCCGAAAAAGTTGTGGCAAACGGTCAAAACGGTTTTACCGAATTTTTCAAGTTCAACTGCGCTTAAATATTCAAACACCTTTTGAATATCAATATTTGCAGTTTTTAGCATTACGGCTAAATCAAGAATAAGCTTAATTCCTGCTCCGTAAAATTTGAAATGGTGCGCCATGTGGGCAATCAAATATGCAAAATGAAAGCTGTCGTCAAATTTTCCGTCAAAGCCGTCAAATTTTGCATAATCAAAAGCGCTGCAAAACGGCTCGGTATCATAACAGCTTATAAGCTTTGTGTGCACCTCAATCAGAACACCGTTTTTAACATAGTTATAAACCGGCCCGTTTTCCTTAACACAGTCAAAACCGTTAGATATAAGCAATTTTTTAATCTTGTCCCTGTCCTCAGCCTTGATTAGAACGTCTATATCGCCCATAGCACGGCTTTCAGGCACAGGGTAGTATTCTTTAAGTATTGCACCTTTAAACGTGATATACGGGCACTGAGCCGACGCAAAAAGCGTTTTAACCTCTTTTAGCATATTAATCTGAGCGTTTGAAAGGAAAATTAAATCAAAAAATTTATTTTCAAGCGCATTTAAGAAGCTTTCGGGCAAATCGCTTTTATTCTTTGCATTTAAAACTGCGCAGTGCAATACACCTAAAAGGTTATGCCCCTTTGCATATAAAAATAATTTTTTATAATTAACGTCTGTATCGAAAATAAATTTGTCGCCGTTTAAATAGTGGCGGCAAATGTCAATTAAAACCTCATATTCCTTATCCATATCAGTTGAAAACTGCGTTGCCGACAACAAGACTTAAAACAGTCATAATAAGTCCGGCAATAAATACACCGAGCGAAATCACAAAAAAGCTCTTTTTCTTATCAAGATGGAGAAGAGATGCAAGAAGTGCACCTGTCCAGCCGCCTGTACCCGGAAGCGGTATGGCAACGAAAATCAAAAGCCCCCAAATTCCGTATTTATCAATTTTATCTCGCTTTTTAAGCGTTTTGTCCTCAAGCCAATAAACAAACTTGTTTATTCCGGGAACTTTTTTTAATAAATCGAAAATCCAATTGATTAATAAAAGTATGAACGGTATAGGTAAAATGTTACCTAAAAAGCTGATAATAAATCCTACAAAAGGATTCATTTGCAAAAGCACAATGGCTGTAAACATTCCGAGCCTGCATTCCAAGATAGGGCAGAGTGAAATAATAAACACAACAAGCCAATCGGGTATTCCGTGCGCTGTTAAAAACTCTTGTAAGTTTCTGCAAAATTCCTGTACCATATATCAGTTCTCCTTTTTGTCGGTTGTTGTATTTTGCTTTATATCTGCATTTGATTGCGACTCATTATTTTTGGTTTGAGCATTAACGTTATTGTTTGCCGCATTTTGAAGTCGCTTTTTTTCCTGATTTCTTTTTCTCTTTTTTATTATTTTTTGGCGCACAATTTCCTCTTTGTGTTTTTCATAATAGCGCTGAGCTCTGAGTTTGTTTTGCTGTTCAATCCATTTTTGGCGCCTGTATTCGGCTATTCTTTCCTTGCGCTCTTGCTCTTTAAGTTCAATTTCTCTGTCAATAGCTTGCGCAGTGGGTGTGTTTTTATTTACAATAAGCTTTTGCTTAATGAGAAAATCAACGGCTTCCCTCAGTATTTTTTTATCATTTTCAAATGAGAGGTGGCCCATAGCCTGGTCATACGCAAGCCATCTGTAATCGTCAATTTCCTCCTCTTGCATTGTTGTTTTTAAATCATCTGTCGTTGCAACGAATATAGAAACTTTTTTGTCAACATTATTGCGAAGCGTATATTTTGATATACCCTCGTAGCCGAGATGAATTTTAATGTGAAGCCCCGTTTCTTCAAGAACTTCTCTTCTTGCTGCGTCGTATTTTGTTTCACCCATTTCGAGGTGACCTTTCGGAAAGCCCCAATTCGCCGAGCGCTTATTTTTTATAAGCAAAAAGCGAAGCTTGCCTTTAATACTCCTGTATACTACTGCGCCTGCGCTTGATTCGTAGTAGCAGACAAGTTCATATTCGGGAAAATCGTTTTTAACATCAATGTATTGATAAATGTCTTGATTAATGTAGCGTGAACTTCTTGACGCCATAATCCAAATAGTTTTTAAATCCGTGTTCTCCGGGTCTTTAGGAACGAGTGCCGCTATAATTCGTCCGTCGAAATTGCAAACCGTGTGAGTTACTCCCATAACAAAAGCGTAACGGTTTTTGTATCCCTTGATTTGAACTAAGTTTAAAGGATATACATAACCGTTCTCATCGACAGAATTAATAGTTTTAACAACTCTTCCTTGGGCTGTTTTGCCGAGAAACATAACATCACCACCAAGTAAAAGATATAATTCGTATTTATTATATCTTATTTTATATTGTAATACAAGAATTTTATTATAAAAACGTGAAAAATGATATTTAATATAAAGTAAAACGGACAACTCCGAAGAGTTGCCCGTTTTTATTTTTTATTCGGTTTGCAGATTTAGGTTTATGACATTGTCTGAAGTAAATCAACAAGTGAAGCAATAACCGTATCGGTATCACCCTTAAGAACAGGAAGTACCTGGTCTACAATACCTGAAACTGTTTCGTTGCCGCCAACAAGACCGGTTACAAGTGAACTGATCTTCTTGAAGTTGTCGCCTGCGTTTACAGTTTCGATTAAGTAGCTGAGAACTGCGATGAGAGTTTCTGAAGAGTTACCCTTAACGTAAATTCTTGTGCCGTAGGTAGCAGCCTGTGATGCGTCGGTAATTACCTTACCGTGGCTTGCAAGCTGTAACCAATTAATGTCGTTAAGCTTAATTCCAAGCGGTGTGCCCTTAATCTTAATCATTCCAAGAATGTTATTAAGAAGAGGAACGATAGCGTCAGCGCCGAGGAGCGGCTTAAGTGTTGCGTTAATATCATAGATATCAAGCTTGAAGTTTGATACGCCAATCTTGCCGAGGAGAGAGTTAAGGTCAACCTTAAGTGCCTTAAGAAGGGCAGGTAAGAGAGTGTTGAGGTCAACTACAGGCTTGACAGCGTCTATAAGTGCAGAGATAGGAGTGAGGAGATTGTCAAGAATCTGGCAAAGTCCGTTATTACCGATGAAGAGTGCAAGGTTTGGAAGCATTTCAAATAATGTTTCGAGAGGAGCATTGAGAATATCCTCAACCTTATCCCAGATAGGATTGATAATGTCAAGAAGAACATTATCATAAGCTTTCTTCATATCTTCTCTGTACTGATACTGAGTCTTAACGTTATACATTGAGAATGCTTCCATAAGAGGAACGATTGATGATGTATAACCGTTAGAACCAGGGATTCTTACGATATCGAAAAGACCGAGGTATGCGTCATTAAGAAGTACATCAAGTACGCCGAATACAGGACGAAGAACTGCAACGAGTGCATGGAAGAATGTATCTCTATCCTTTACGCCCCACTTAAGAGCTGATGTATTAACCTTTGACCAAGAACCTGCCTTAGCGATTACGCTTGCATTAGCTGCATAAGTTTTGCCGTAAGATTCGTCTGTAAGGAGCTTAGCAACATTACTTGTTGAGAAGTCGATACCTGTTTGTGCAAGGAGGGAAACGAGTGAGCCGTCGCCAACCTTAACCTTTTCAACTGCACCGTAAAGACCGGTGAGAAGTGAGTTAACAATGTCATCCTTGAAGAGGAGGCCGCTGATTAAGTTGTTAAGACCGCCTTTAATTAAACTGCCAACAAGGCCGTCAAGCATAGGAGGAAGATTCTTAAGGAAGTCAACGTCTACGCCCTTAGGATATGAGAAGTCGAATGAGCCTGTCTTATATGCGGTGTAATCCCAGAATGCATTAGTAGGTTCGCCTGTTAAGAAGTAGAATACTGCACGAACGATATCATCTTTTTCAGCCATGCTGATTGTAGTGAATACACTTGAGATGATTGACTTGAGCATACTGTTCTTCTTAATAGCGCCAATTGAAGAAACAAGTGATTTGATTGGTTTAGCGTTCTTAATAAGAGTGTCTGCCACATAGCGGAGAACTGCAACGAGAACCTCGCCCTTGTCAGCAATTACTTCCTTATTAGTGAACTTGCCTTCGGCATTCTTAGCATGTGACTTAGAGGTTACAACCTTGCCGTGAGCAGCGATTGTTGACCACTTGAAATCAGGAAGCTTGATGCCTGTTTTCTTAAGTAAGCTGTTAATAAGCGGAACAACGATGTCCTGAATGTTGCAAGACTTGAGGTCTGCAAGCTTAATGTTAAGCTTAACGCCTCTAACCTTAAGCAAGCTTGTTAAATACTTGCCGAGGTCCTTGCCAAGAACCGCTGAAATAATCTTATCAACATCTAAACCTGCTGACTTAGCAGTTTTAACAATGTTTGTAATCGGAGCAAGGAGATTATCAAGAAGCTGGCCGATACCGTTATTATCAATGAAGTATGCAAGGTTAGGAAGAACTGATGTAATTGTTTCAAATGGCTTGTCGAGAACTTGGTCAACAAAGCTCATAAGAGGATTAAGAACATCAAGAAGTACGTTATCCTTAGCCTTCTTGCAATCCTTCTGATACTGTGCAAATGTCTTAATCTTGCTGTTGCTTACCTGAAGAACATCAAGAAGAGGAATGATTGCACCTTCATAGCCGTTAATGCCGTTTACGCCGACATTGAGTGCGTTAAGGTCAAGCTTAATTGTTGAAAGCTTAGAGTCAGCATTCATTGAATCCTTAGCTGTAAGAGTAAGAACACCGTTCTTAAGCTCATAGGTAAGAGCAATCTTGCTTGCTACCTTGCCGTCGCTTCCCTTAATATCAAGAGATGTTGAAGCCTTTGCAATTGTGATATTGCTAAGATCAATCTTTCCTTCATTAAGGAATACGTTGAGAACACTGTTGAGAGGACGAAGAATTGCAACGAGTGCATGTACGAAGCCCTGCTCAGCCTTTGCGGAGCCATCCTTGAAGCCCCAGTTGATTGTTTTAACCTTCTTCCAGCTCTTAACCTTCTTGAGGGTTTTAGCTGCTGAAGAATAAGTTTTACCGTAACTCTTATCCATAAGTAAGCCTGCAACGCCCTTAGGTGAAACAGTAATGCCTGCCATATTGAGATAAGGTGAAATAGTCTTTTTGTCAAGTGCACCATAAAGTGCCTTAGCAAGTGAAGTGAGGTTAGCGTTTGTAAATACCAAACCGCTTACAACACCCTTAAGATTTGATGCATCAACTACGCCAAAGTTAGTGAGAAGAGCCATAACTGCGTCAACTGCACTGTCAAGCTGGGTGATAGCTGATTCAGCATCATAAGAAGAAATACCGTCAGGGTACTTGAACTTTAATGAAGTTCCCTTGTATTTGCTGTAAGCCCAATAAACTTCTGTAGGTGACTGTGTGAAGTCGAGAAGCTTGCCTACAATCTTAAGAAGTCCCATACCGTCAAGCTTACCTGTTTCGATATACTTGATGAGCTTCTTAACGCCTGAGCTTACCTTGTTGTTGCCCATAATCAAACCGATGATTGTGGAAAGGTTATTATTTGTCTTTACAAATTCAACAACATAATCGAGTACGTATACAAGTGTTTGAGCAGGAGTTGTTGTCTTGCCAAGCTTGTTCCAATTAATGTTGTTAAGTTTAATACCTGTCTTTGCAAGAAGGGTATTAATAATAGGAATAATGTTGTTGCCTGAAAGAGCATAGCCCTTAACCTTAAGTCCAAGCTCTTGCTTGTCGTTAACTGTGATTAAATCACCGAACGTCTTAGAAACGATACCTTCAAGCAGCGCTGCAAGTGACGGTGATGCGGCACCAAGCTTATCACTCTTAATCTTAAGAATGTTGGCTGCGCCGTTGAGCTCGTTTGCAATAGCCTTAACAGCGCTTGAAACAACAGATGCAAGTGTAGGAGTTGTTGTATCGTCTAATACAACGCCGATAGCCGACACAAGATTGAGCAATGTTGTTGCAGGCTTTTCAAGGAACTTGTCAAGAAGTGAAACTATTGGATTAACAATACCGGTGAATACTTCATCACGGTATGGATTGCTCTTATCTGCAAACTTAGTAGGAGTATCAACTGTGATGCCTGTCTTTTGAGCTATTGTATTAAGAACAGGGTAGAGAGCATTTTCATAAATGCCTGTATCAATAAGAACTACGCCGAGGATAGAGGTGAGAAGTCTGAGTGAGGTTGAAAGACCTGTCATAAATTCATCTCTGTTGCCTGCTGTGATGCCCCAATTAATGCTTACGTTAAGAGTACCGTTGTCATTAACTGCGTCACTCCAACTGTCAAGCTTAGAAAGCTTCTTGCTTGCGTTCTTAATGCCTGTGTCCTTAATTCTTACAGATAATGAGTCAGGAGAAATAAGTCCGTTGACTGCTTCACTGATAAGATTGTATTTTGCTGTCACGTCGGCAGTACCATTATTATATGTATAAGAGTATGCATACTTGTCTGTAAGTCCTGCAACAAGTGTTTCGACGAGAGCATAGGTTCTTACTACTACTGTTGTAAGACCTTCGTTTGTGTAGATATCCTTAGGATTAACGTTACCATTTGAATCAGGAGTACGTGCATCCTCGCCATTAAGATAATATAAATAGGTATTAAGTAAATCAATTGTTGCGTTTGATGCATTTGCACCAATGTAATTTGAAAGTAATGAAATTACGCCGGCAATAATGTTACTTGTCTTGTTGATTGAATAGCCGTTTACGCTTGAATCCGTAAGGAGAGATGACAATGTTTTATCAAGCTTAGCTATTGTGTTATCAACGTTCTTCATATCGCTGCTCTTATGTGCTGAAATATCAACTGAAGAGTTAGGAGTTGCAACTGCCTGTGTAGTGGCAGGTGATGAAGAATTATTGTTATTGTTATTATTGTTGTTATTGTTGTTATTTGACTTGAATGAATTGATAAGTGCCTTAACAACGTCAACAAGCTTGCTTACATTAGTAATAAGGAAGTAAGCGTTATCTCTGTCAAGACCTACAAATCCGCTTGATTGCGGTTCAAATGTGAAGCTGTACTTGCTGTCACGTGTAATCTGGAAGATGCTGTTGAAAAGGTCTGTAAGAGCACTTGTTTCGGTGAAACCGCCTACTGAATTGAGAAGACCTGTGATAATAGGAAGGTTCTTTTCAAATTCACTGCCCTTAGAGCTTATTACATTGTTTACAAGACCGAGAATAGCGTCAAGCCAATCCTCTACGAATACACCTACAAAGCAGTCAAAAATCTTTGTTGGGTTTGGATTAGCGGCAAAATCCTTGAACTCTGTCATCTTAGAGTTGCTTACTGCGCCGTTTGAATCCGTAACAATCTTGCCCTTGTAGCAATATGTCCATGCATCCTTGCGTACGCCGTATTTGTCTGCTGCAAGGTTTTCCATAATGTCAAAGAGCTGAGGAATTGCAACCATAAGGTTGTTAAGACCTGAGTTGATGACTTTTCCTCCGTCATCATGGCCCTTAACCTGGTCTCTGTACTTAGGAGTGCTAACGTATGTGTCAACTGCAGTAGTGAAGAGGCCAGCAATTTCTGTTACCAATTCATAAAGACCTGCGCCAACCTGTCCGTTTGAAGCTGTGATTGCTTTCTTAAGGATACCCTCAAGGTCGCTGAGCTTAGCATACTTGAGAGCCTTATCGGCAATGTAAATACCTGTAATCTTAGGTACGCCTGCTTCATATGTGTATTTAACGTTAAACTTAGTAGTGCTTGAAACGTTAGCAAGTACATCTGCAAGAGAACCGCTTACGCCATTATAAGAATAGGTATAAGAACCGTCGCTGTTCTTTGTGTATGTGATTGCTTTGCCGTAGCTGTCTACAACCTTGTCATACTTAAGTACGTAGTCAGGAGTTGCGATAATGTCGCCGGCTGAGAAGTTCTTAGTTACAAAGGTATCGTCAGAAGATTCTGAAATGTAGCCTGTTTTCTCATTACCGCCGTTCCAATAAGTACCGCCGAATTCCTCGAACTTGCCATCTCTCTGGAGCCAATGCATAAGCTGAGGAAGCATAGCGTTGAGGTCCCAAGCAAGCTGACTGATACCGATGTATGAGCCGGTGTCTGCAGTCATATTTTTGAGTGGCTCAATAAGGTCAATAACAGAATAGAGGAAGCCTTCTTGGTTATTTCTTTGCGAATTGCCGATTTCAGAGAAAAGAATAGGCTCAAGAAGCTCATTAATTACTACTGTAAGTAAAGGAAGAAGGTTTACGACTGTCTTAATCGGGTTGTTAACAAGATTCTTCCAAACATCGGTAAGAGCGTCCTTAAGATTTACGTTTGTCTTAAGAAGTGACTTAAGCACAGCGTCAACCGTTTTACCGATATCTGTACTTGGGTCAACGATATCGCCGATTGTGTTGTTGAGAATAAGGTTTGTAATCTCGGTACCTGCCGAACCTGTAAGGTCAACATTTTTACCGTTGAGAATTTCCTTTTGAGCGTCGGTAAGAACGATACCTGAAGTTTGAGAAGCTTTTTTCTTTACAATATCATCAAGTACGAGTTGAACGTTAAGAAGGAATTTGAAAGAATACTTATAGCTGTATGTATAAGTAGTGCTATCTGTGCCAAGGTCGTTTGTATCAACGCCTAAGTATTCAGATGCAATCTTAGTAACAATGTAGTCGTAAGAAGCTGCAACCCATTCGTTGATTAATGGCTTGCTGTAATTATTTGAATTAGTTACAGAGTCAGACTTAAGTGCGTTAATGCCGACACCCGGGTCTGAACGTGAAGCATCAACAAGTGAATTAACAGGCAAGTATTTCGTTTTGTCAATATGTGAACGGTTTTTAGCAAAGCCGCCAAATGAACCTAACAAATTATTGTAATTTGTTGAATTCTTTTTTTGGTTAGCTGCAATAAGAGACCAAAACTCTGAAGTGTAACTGCCTTTAAGTGAAGCAGGAACAATGACTGTCTTGTTCTTTTTGTCGGCATATTTATCGTTAAAGGTAACTTCGCCGTCCTTAAAGTAGTTTGTTACAACATTAGTGGTGGCGTTTGCACCGCCGACGCTGGAGAAGAATGCACGCAACTGAGTAAGTTCGTCATCGCTGATGAAGAAACTGTCACCCTCTTGCCAATTTGCATCATATCCTTTTGGAAGCTTAGCATTGATTTCGGAATTAAGCTTGTTGAGGTCAACGCCGTTTCCGTTATTACCGAAACGTACAACCATACCCTTAAGTATATCAGTGTAATACGGAGAAGTGGTTGTGTCGACATTACCGTTCATAAGTGCTTTTTTGCACAAATCAGTCATAATAGTGTTGCCTACTACATATTCGGTATATGACTCAATTTGGTAATCTGTTGTCATGCCCTCTTTTTGTGCAAGAGTCTCGAAAGAAGCATCTTCGGCAACTCCTAATTTAGCGGCAACAGCTTTTCTTGCGATTTCCTTAACAGTGTCATAAACATTGTTTTCAGTGTCGCTTACTGTGAAGCCGTTAAATGTCATAGGAACCTGATAAAGCGATGTGCTGTCAACTGTTTGGTTAAATGTTGCACCGCCGTCGCTTATCAATCTGATAAATTCGCTTGCTGAGATGAAGCTCTGACCGACACCGAAGTCGTAGTAAATAACGTCAGCCAAATCGTTAAGCTTAACGTTGATACCGTATGTTGCATACTTAACGTTAAGTGTGCCCATATAGTTGTTAACAACGGCTTGCTCATCAGCTGTGAGCTTAAAATCAAAGTTCTTCAACTGGTAAAGTGTGGCAGTATCATAAGTGTCACCGATAGCTTCGCCGTTAAGCTTAACTGTTTCAACAGCACCGCTTTTTACAGCTTCGGTATAACGCTTAGCAATTGCTTCTACCTTATCACTGTCTGTACCTTCCTTTATCTTTTGAGCATAAAGGTCGGCTAAATACCAAAGGCTGTTTGTTGAGAACTTGATAGTTTGACCTGCGGCATTGTAGCCTGAAACGGTACGTTCGCTTTCTTTACCGTATAACCATTCGTCAAGCTGATTTCTTGTGTCTTTAGATAAGTCTTTGTTGTCTTTGTACTTTAAGCAAAGGGCAGTAAGTGAAAAATAATCAATTGCGCCCGTTGAACCGCTTAAGTAGTTATAATCTTCAGGATTACCCATACCTGTCTGAATATAACTTGTTACAAAGTCTGACTGGCTTGTCTTTGCAAGTGCGCCGATAAGAGTCGGCTGCAATACGCCGAGTAAATCCTGAAGTGTTGTTTCACTTACGATTTGCTCTTTTTCTTTGGTGGTAAGTTCCGCTGCGGTCTTACCTAACTTTTTAGCACCCTTTTCATAAACAGGCTTGCTTATTGCCTCAATGCCCATGAGAAGGGAAGGCAGCTGGTCTGCCAATTTGTTAAGTGTGTCGAATGCCGAATCGGCGTCAACACTTGTCGTTTTCCAAAGCGGGTTGTCATTACTCTTGGCGAACGCAGTAAATCCAACCGAGCATGTGGTCACGACCATTACTACAGCTAAGAAAAAGCTGAGTATCTTTTTGCTCGTTCTCATATAAATCTCTCTCTCCTTTACATATGATTTACGAACTTGTCGTATGGTAACGCATTTTTTGGATAATGCGCCGAGCAGTATTTGTTCACAGTTTCTACACAAAAAACTGCTTTTTAGGCGCAGGATATCCACACGCGTATTAACAAATACAATATATTTATAACAAATAAAAACTTATAAGTCAATAATTTTATAACATATTTTGAATTTATTGTGAATTTTCACATATTTTAGCATTGATTTTTGACGATAGAGAGTTGCAAAATAGACATTACAACATAAAAAGTCTAACAAACATAATTCGACAGAAAATTGACTGTAAAACGTAATATAATCCATATAAAGTCGAGTAAAATTCTGTTCGATTTGTAAAGGCAAACATCTTTACAAATGTAAATTTTGTGTAAAGTATCACAGCTTTACTTGTGGAAAATCAAGCGTTTTTTTGGCACCGAATTATAAACAAATTGTAAACTTTTAGTAAATAATTTGTGCAAGGTGTCAAAAATAAGTTTGCTTTTTTGGACATTGTTACAAAAATATCATTTGTCGTTTGTCTTTATTGACTTTTTTGTTGCCTTATGTAATAATTATAATGTGTTTAAAGCACATATTGCGCAGTTTTTGGTGCAACGGTTTGGCTTTGCCGACCTTCAGTCTAATTCAGATTGCCTGATGGTCAGAGATTGTGACAGGCTCCCCTGCAATATGTTAACACTTTATTATTCAATTATTTTAAATTTAATGGAGGTAAAAAATGAAAACGAAGGCAAAAAAGTTTTCACATAAGCTTCTGGCATTATTTATGGCAGTGCTTATGGCAGCTTCCTGCTTTACCGGTGCTTTAACTGCTTATGCTGATACTATGAGCAGTGAAAAGACATATGCCGACGAGTCAATCGAATATAACGATTTGGCGTGGGCTATTCTTTCCGATGAACAGGTAGCTACAGCTTTACTTGACTATGCTGATTTGATGCTTGCCGAATACGGTCCGCAGATTGATAAGCTTCTTGAAAACCTTCCATCAAGTATTACCCAGTATATCACATGGGACAGCAACAGCCGTACACTTAAGCTTAATGCTTTTGGTCTTGTTAAAAAAGACATTCCGGTACGTACTCACAGTGTTGATGAAATCTTCTTTACACTTAGGGGTGTCGCTGATCTTCTTAATCAATACGGTAACTTACTCGGTGATGCCGGCAACCTTAACTTTAAGGCTGTTGCCACTAAGGATTGGAGTATTTCAAGAGAAACTGCATCTTCAACTGATATTTTAAGAAGTGTAATCGGTATTTTCCAAAACCTTTCTTGCGACTATAACGGCACTGATATTTTAGGCAAGGTGCTTAGAGGTGAATTTACTCTCGGTACTCTCGGTAACGTTGCAAACCTTGACGTATATAAGATTATAGGTAATCTTTTGGGCTTTACAGATACAAAGTATAAAACAAACTTAGTATACAATGTTGCTCAAAACCTTATTTTCCAATATACTAATTGGTATACAGAAGAGGAAATTAATAATTTCAAGAACGGTACTGCAACATGGGTTTATGATGACCAGCTTATTAATAAACTCACAACAGAGCTTCTTGATAAGATTAGTGTACTTGTTACATATAATCAAGAATACACAGATGCTGATTCGCAAACAGCAATTCAGGATACATCGGCTACACGTTATTTGAAGATTAAAGCTGAAATGAAGGCAAGCGGTTCTGACTATGCTACTGCAGCTGCAAAGCTTGGTTATGACCCTAACCTTGTATATTCAGACGAATTTAAAGATGATGAGGGTAATCCTCTTAACGTTCTTCTCTTTGCTTACGGTGCTCCTGACAAAAACGGTTATGCAACAGAATCAACCACAAAGGTAACACTTAAGGCAACCGATAATCTTTTTGATTTCAGTTACAGAGCTCTTGACCTTGCTTGGGATACAGTTCTCAAGGGTACAGTCAAACTCCTTCACGTAAATGACGGATTTGATAAGGGTCACGGCGCTAACTTTGATAACAACTATTATTATTTCTTCGACCAAAAGGGCGAGTGGAATGATAATGATGTTGCTGCAAACTATACACAGGCTAAGCTCGATCAATGGGCAAATGCAGTATATAAGGATTATAAGTTTGACACAGCAGATGATTTTCTTGCTTATGTTAAGAAGACGGTAACTTATGATCGTACAGCTGCCGAGAACTCAACAGGTTCTTGGAAAGATATCGACGCAACGAGACTTTTCGCTAAGTTAAGATACAGCCCACTTGCTGATTACGGCTTTAACGTAACAACAGGTCCTATCAATCTTTACTTTGCAGAAACAGGTACTCCAAACCTCGATAAGTTCTTTAGCGAAAGCTATTCAAAGTACAGCTCAATGGTAGCAGGCTTTAATGACGCACTTGTTGCAGCAGTTAAGGACTTGTTCCCGCAGAGCGGCAACGTTATCGGTACACGTCCTGAAATGACAACAACCGGTGATTTTGCAACTATTGACGCAGCAGCAATTAAGACAATCGTTTCAACACTTGTTGGCAACGCTTGCAAGATGGTTCAGTACACAGCAAACGCTACAGACGCTAACATTCTTAAAGCTTTCTACGCAAAGAACGGCGCTAACGCTGATCTTACAGAGAAGAATCTTGAAGAAGCAATGATTCCTATGCTCGTTGCTTGTATCGGTCAGGTAAATCTTGGCGCAGGCAAGCTTGAGAAAATTATCCATCCTTCTGATTGGGACGGATGTAAGGATGCAGAAGCAGTAGCTTATGTATGCCTTAAGGAGTATTTATCATACTCAATGCCTGACAAGGATTATTCAAAGCTTGTAAAGATTGGCAGCGACGGAACAATCAATGCAACACTTGAAGGCACAATTCTTCCAATGGCTCGTGACGCAGTTGCTTATGTAATTGAGGCTTACGTTCCTCTTGAGGACGAAAACGGCAATACTTGGAAGACAGAGTCAGCAGATGTTGATTCTAAAACAACACTCTTTGACCTTCTTAATTCTGTAGTTTGCTACTACGGTGGCGACCATGCAATGGAGAAGGCTGTAAATAAGGGCGAAAGAGCTATGGGCGTAGGTGCTCTCCTCGGTATTTGTGATGAAAACGGCAACAGCCTTATCACAACAAAGAATACTCTTTGGGAAAACATTAATGCAATAGCTAATAAGCTTATGCCTGTTCTCGGTACACTTCAGGGTACAGGTTATGCTAAATTCAATTCAGAGGAACTTATTTGGAACAACATTGTTCTTTCATTCCTTGATATTGGTAAAGAAAATTCAAAGACAGGTCTTTGCGGCGTATCTAACTTCCTTAACCAGTTATTTACAATCGTTTCTGCAGAGCCTATTCAAAAGACTTCATTCGTCGTAACAGTTTATGATTTACTTAAGGATCTCATTAACGGATTGTTTGGCGCACGTTACAGCGGACAGAGCTTTAAGACAATCGTTCCTGATGCTACAAGTGCTCATCCGTTTGATGATTTCTTTCAGGTTAAGGTACTCGCAGGTACAAGCAAGAGCTTGGGTGCATTCCAAAAGCTTATCTGTAACTTTGTAGAGTTCGGCGGATACGGTACAAACGGTCCTAAGACCTACTCTGATTCTATTATCAGAGGTATCTGTTTTGCAGTACAGGCAGTTAACAGCTTCCTTCCTAATGCATTGACTACACTTGGTCAGCATCAGCTCAAGATGGCTACTGCTTCATTCGGTTCTAACACCGTAACAGGCTGTACTTCAGGTGAACCTTATGATGATGTACTTACTGTTACAAACAACTCGGTAGGTATCAATGCATCGTACATCAAGGACGGCAAGCCTACTCAGCTTTCACGTTACTATGTAAAGATTACAAGCGTGCTTCAATATGATGTTTATAATCCGGAAACTCCTGAGGAATTATCTTTCCCTGAAACTCCTATTGAGCCGGGTAAGAATGCTGAACTTAATATTTCAGTTCCGTTCGAAGTTTCAGGTTCTGATACAACAAACACATGCCGTGTTGTTGTAAATTATGATATCGTTGATGATCAGGGCAATGTTCTTTATGGAGGCAATACTGTAACAGCTTATAAGCTTCTTACAAGTGAAGTAAGCTTCAGAAATGCTCTTTATGATGCTGATTATAACTTCAACACTACATTCCAGCAGACAGACGGCACTGACAGAGAAGAAAACGGTGTAACCGTTCATTCTCTTACAGGTATCGGCGGTAATATCTCTGCAAACTATCCTGATAAGATGGTTATCGCTTCTAACAAGCTTAACGAAATCGCTCAGTATTCATTCTTTATGAAGGGCGGCAGTAAGGAAAAGAGCATTGACGGTGTATTCTTCTTTGACAGAAAATCCGGCTATGAATCAAATAACCTTACTACTGCAGCTAAGGCATTCGATGATTCTAATTTAACAACAGTAGATATCGGCGAAAAAAACGCTATTGCTCGTTGGGATAAGTCAACAGGTGATCTTCTTAAGATTGGTATGTATGACTATCGTGTAGAAACATCTGCAGGCTCAGGCGAGTTCGGCGAATGGCAGCGTAACCGTACAAACGCTTCTACAGGTAGCGGCCTTGGTGCTGTTGACTACTACAGAGGTTATACTTCTGAGGAAATCGGTAACATTTCAAAGCAAAATGAGGGCAAGGAGATTGAAACAAGAACTCACGTTGCATTCACTCTTCAGGAAGCACTTGATGCTAAGATTATTGCCGGTTACCATATCAATGAAAGCGGTATTTATGATACAATGTATCTTAAGACCGGTGGTAAATATAACTATGATAACATCTTTAATATGGTTACACTCGGTACCGGTATTGATGCTATCTATATAAATACCTCAAAGCAAACATTTGGTTCAAATGCTGTTAATAACTACAGACCGTTTGGTTTCGACGGTGAGGCTACTGTTAAGACCGGCACTTATGATGTTAATGTTAACTTCTATAATTCAGGTTCTTATAAGACAGGTAGCTTCCAGCTTGTTATCGGTGAAAGCGGTTCAGCCGGCTCACTTGATAAGAACTATAAAGAACTTGCCAATATCATGGCTAACTATAAAACATCCGACTTCAAAGAGGATGCATCTATCGGTTCAGTTTATGATTTGGCTAAGGATGCTCTTATGAATGTACTTAGCGTTCAGTCAGCTCCTTACACTGCTGAATCAGCTCTTACTCAGTCAGATAAAACAGAGTATGCAGTTACAACTTCAGTTACAACTTCCGCAACAGGCGATCGTGCATACGTTCCTTACTCAACCTCTAACGAAACAGTAACATTTACTGTAAAGGGTACTCAGGTAAGCTACACAATCCCTGAATCGGTTAAAGCAACTGCTTATGTCGGTGGCACAATAGACGCTACAACAGGTGCAACCAGTGGCGGCGTAAAGGGAATTTACTATTCCGATGAGAAATGTACAATGCCTATTTACTCACCAAAACCGCTTACATCATCAGATGTTAAGAATGGCAAGGATGCTGCATTGGCTAATGTAACACTCGGTCAGGACGGTAACTATTACCTTACTAACTCAGTTAAGTATGCTACAAAATGGGATCTCGATACATATCCTGGCGGCCCATGGCAGAGACCGACAACTACTCAGGATACAAACAAAGATAACGAGCCTCTTTATAATCAGGTTCAATATGTATACAGAAATGCTGAAGGCAAAAAGTGCAACTCAGGCGATAATTGGGCATGTAAGTTCCCATCAGCTGAGTATCAGCTCATTCCTAACTCAGGCGAGATGGACTCAGTAGATAATCGTGGTATTGCTACTCAGGCTAATGACAGACTTGAATATGTTCTTAGCGTAGTTAAGTCTCACCTTATCAGCTCATCATCAACACTCTACAATCAGATTTCTGAGCTTAGAAATGGTCTTGAAGAAATTAACTTTGATATTCTTACATATAATAAGATGGTAGAATATGCAAAGAAGGCTGAACAGCAGTATACAGTTGACGTTGATTACGTTGACGCAACAACAGGCAAGACTGTTGAAAGAAACGGTATGTCTTATGTTGACGCTGCTAAGCTTATGAATGACCTCAAGAATGCAGGTACTAAGTTTACTTATACCACAGCTTCTGAAGTATCTTCTGTTCAGGCAAAAGAATACGTTAAACTCTTTAACATATTCGCTTCTGCAGTTATTGAACGTGGTTACCAGGGCAAGCAGCTTGAAAATGAAATCAAGTGTGCATCGGGTAATGCTTACTCAATGCTCAAGGCAACACCTGCTACATACAATGAGGACGGTACAGTTGCTACTGAAGCAACCGTATCTAAGAATGGCGTAGCAGCTAACCCACGCTTTGGTTCATTTGATGCATCAGGTAAGCTTGTTAACGAAGGCACAACAAAGTACTCATCAGCATCTTGGAACAGATACGTGAGAGCTCTTGCTGCCGCAGTTGACCTTGCTAACTATGGTAACGGTTCTTATAAGTATAAGAATTCCGGCACATTCAATATCAATGACCGTAAGAACTATGACGCTCAGCTTGCTAAGATTTACAATGTTGATACTGAACTTCAGGCAGCTGAAATCGGTCTTACCGAGTTTGAGAGCTGTGAGCTTACTGTAACTCCTGTTGCAGGTGCTAAAGTAACAATCGACGGCGTTGCTTACTCAGGTCCTGTAGCTGTAGAAAAGGGTCAGGTTGTTTCAATCAATGTAACAGCAGAGGAAGGTTATACTCTTAAACCTGAACTTACTGTTAACGGCGACAAACTTACATTTGACGATACAGCAACAGCATTCCCGTATGAGCTTACTGTTACAGGCAATACTACAATCGTTCCTTCGGTTGAGTCATTGGCTCCGTCAACTCATAATGTTACTGCTTCACTTGTTGTAGCAACATCCGCAAATGGTGCTACTAACAATAAGGGCGTAAACGGAACATATAAAGTAACTGTTTATGATGAAGCTAACGGCGTTGTTCTTGAAAAGCCATTTGACCTTACCACTGATGCAAACGAGATTAGTCTTGACCTTGCACCTGGCACATATACAGCAACAATTACTTCTGATTTTGCTCTTGCACGTACAGTAAGCATTGTTGTTGGTGATGCTGATATTGCAGGTCCTGCAATTGCAATGATTGTATGCGATTATAATAAAGACGGTAATATTACCGGTACAGATGCAACGTCGGTTTATGCAGCCGCTTCTAAGGCTGCCGATCTTCGTTATGACCTTAATGGTGACGGCTCGGTAACCGGTACAGATGCTACAAACATCTTTGCTATTGCATCTTCAACTATTGCACTTCCTGATGTTACTATTAAGTAATATTAGTTTCTATACTTCTTAGGGGCGAAAGTCCCTAAGAAGTTTTACTTGAAAATTACGATAACTTGTGTTATCATTTAATTAAGCAGAGCTATGGCTTTGCTTTGTCTTGATATATTCGGCTTTTGCCGTTTATATACTATGCCCGCTTTGGGCGGGGAGGCTATGGGCAGTTCCGTTTAGTAAATGTTTAATGTTTCACGGTGTTTGGCTTTTGCCAAAGTTGCTTGGTTTCATATTTTTATGTTTTCTGACCGATTTTGTCTTTGCCCTTCACGGCGATTCTGCTTCTCCCCAAATTAAGCGAATTTTTTCAACAAGGAGGTAACACCAATGAATACAATTGCAAAAAAACAAGTAGGTGTTATTTTCGGTACACTTGCGTTTTTGGTTTTTGTTGCGCTTGTTGTGTGCCTTCCTCGTACTTCGTATGCTGCTGCGCTCGGAACGGAGAGCCCGAACGTTTATTGCACATACACAGATTCTAACGGCAAACAATACGACGGTGATAAGTTACCTGCCGGTACATATGACGTCAGCTTTTATTTAGAGGGCGTTACCGAGTTATCGGTTGTGCAGGTTACATCAACCTATTCTTCGGATGTATCGGTGAAAAGTGAGCCTAAGGCTCTTCTTTCTGATGAGGTTGCCGGCGTATCTTCGATGGGAACTGTAACGAATGATTCTAATTTGGTATTCGGCTTTGTTTCAGATGCTGACACTTGTTCATCTGTAACAAAGGACGGCACGTTGCTTGCAACCTTCTCGGTCGCTTTTGCAAAGGATTGTGACGCCGCTGATGTTATTTCGGTTTCAACAGACCCAAATAAGACTTTCGTTTTGGCTAATTATAATGACGGATTTGACGATGAGTATGCTCTTGTTACCAAATCTGCCGATTATCCCGGTTCTCTATATTTAATGACCTGTGACGTTTCACCGTCAACCGGTCATAGCGTAAACGGCTCGCTTGCTATTATGACAAATGCGAAAGGCGATACTGCCAACAGTCCTGTTTACGGCGAATATACGGTTAACGTATATTCCGATTCAGCTCGTACCGAGCTTGTCGGTACAACCACATCATCACTTAAAGATGGTGTAAACGCTTTCTCTATTGATTCGTTAAAGGACGGAACATACTATCTTTCAATCTCATCTGATTATGCAATAACTCGTAATGACGTTACCGTTATCGTAAACGGTGCCGATATTACTAATGCGGTTATTCCTATGATGGCATGTGATTTTAATAAGGATGGTATAATTACAGCCACCGATGCAACAAGTGTATATCTTTTTGCTTCAAAGCAAACAGATTTATACTATGACCTTAACGGTGACAGTTTAGTAACCGGTACAGATGCTACAACTGTTTATGCTTGTGCATCCGGCTCCAGTTATTATAACGGATTAGAGATAAAGTGATTTTTTTCAAAATAAATAAAGGGGATTTCTAAGTGAAAAAGACATTTAGAAAAGCAATAGCTGTTCTTCTTGCAGTTCTTATGGTTGCATTCTCCGTTCCGTTTTCTGCTTTAGCTGCCACTAATGGTGTAGCTGATATGTTCGGTTCAACAGATTATACTGTTACTCAGAACAGAAAATGGTGGGTTGATGATGGCGTAGATATAAGCCTTGAAAAGCTTCAGTCAACTCCTGAATATCGTGGCTATGCTAATGATGAAGTTAGTGCTGGTTCATTTGATTTCGGTGCTGAAATCGCAGATTATGCGAACAATGGACTCGAAGACCATCGTAATGACTATAAGCCTGTAGTTGCTGCAACAGTTTCCAACTTGGGTTCAAAACAAGAAGCTGAAGATGCCGTAGCGAACGGTACATTCGCTAAATACAACAAGCAGTACGTTAACCAATATTATGGCGTAAATGCTGCACATACTTATGAGGCTGTTAAAGAAGCAGGTAATATTGTAAACCCTGCTCATGTTAAAGCAGGTCAGCGTATTGCTATTACAGTTGAAATCGGCGGATTTGATGTTATCCAATCAGGTCAGTTCAAAGGTAAATTCAACACTGAATATCTTCAGGCATCCACTCCGGGAAATGTTACTAAGGCACGTGATAATTGGAAAATTAATACAGCTGCCAAGGGCGCAATTAAAAACGGTGTTGCATTCTATGGAGATGGAATGCAGTTTAATAGTTCAACGTATAATAATGAAGAAGGCATTTTCTATGGTGCTATTACAGGTACAGCTGCCACAAACGGTCAGCAGACAACTTCCAACTACATTGGAGTTGGTTCTGATGGCGTAAAACCATTCGGTAAGTACGGTTTGGTTTGCTATACTTATGCATTCGAAGTAATTAAGGATTGCGACCTTTCTGAAGTATTTACATTTAATACCGATATTGCAGGTACAGAGTTTGAGCCTTATTTCAGATGGTCAATTGACGGTACAGGCGAACCTTCATGTAATGCTGTAAATCCTGAATTATACCTTGTTACACATGACGATACAAAAAGCACTTTTGCTAACTGGGCATTAATTTGGACAGATTATGCAAAGGATTCAACACCTGAAGCTAAGACTTATACTATTACATTTAATGACATCAACGGCAAGACTGTTGATACGCAGACAGTTAAAGAAGGCGATACTCCAACAGTTCCTTCAACAAATACTGCTGCAGCTGTAAATTATAAGAGCGATAATAAGCACGAAGTAACAACTTACTCATGGCCTGCAGTATCAGCTGCTACTGCAGATGCAACTTACAAAGAGGTTGCTACTACAGCTGAGGAAAATTGTAACATTACTTATGCAGAGACAAGCAAGCATACACTTGTTTCAGGTACTGTTCTTACAGGAACATGTACTGTATGTAATCATGTAGATACTCAGACTAAGGACGATAAGCTTGACGGTACAGCTTACTATGCTGCACTTGATGCTGCAAAGGCAGTTGACGGTACTAAGTACACAGCTGAATCTTATGCTAAGGTAACAGCTGCTCTTGAGACTTATGCTCAGGCTACTGTTGAAGCTTATACAGATCAGGCACAGGTAACTGCTGCTGCTACTGCTCTTGAAAATGCAGTTAAGGGTCTTGAGGCTCTTCCAACATCAGATGTTTATACTTACACATTTGTTGGCGGTAAAACTCAGACTGTAACAGCTGATAAGGGTGCTGCTCCTGTAGCTCCTACTAACACAGCTGCTACAACAGTTGATAATAAGAACGGTACTCATACAGTAACAACTTACACTTGGGAAAAGACAGGCGAATTCACATTTGCTGAAAAGGCTAATGCTGATACTAAGGATTGTACTTACGGTGAGTACACAACTGTAACTGCTTCTACAATTGCTAAGGCAGGTACTGAAAAGGCTACATGCTCAGTATGCGGTCACGAAAATGTAAGAGACCTTGCTAAGCTTGACGGTAAAGCTTACTATGATGCACTTGCTAAGGCAGAGGCTGTAAAGGCTGACGATTACACAGCAGAATCTTATGCTAAGGTAACAGCTGCTCTTGAAGCTAACGCTAAGGCTACTGTTGAAGCTTATACAGATCAGGCACAGGTAACTGCTGCTGCTACTGC
>OGQP01000393.1_pt1 | contig 30762 bp, 19 predicted proteins | sample 1553251 | NCBI WGS metagenome assembly OGQP01 (sample SAMEA2580016, study PRJEB22360) | human gut metagenome | biome: human gut; feature: human-associated habitat; material: faeces | place: Denmark | collected 2008/2010 | reverse complement strand
ATTCATTTTTGTGCCCCAGCCGTAACCACTCCGGACGCACGCAGCATTGCCATCAAGCCATGGGATAAGAGCATGTTCCGCGTCATTGAAAAGGCCATCATTGACTCCAGTCTCGGCATCATGCCCGAAAACAATGGTGAGATTATCCGTATCGGCATCCCGCCACTGACGGAAGAACGCCGTAAACAACTTGCCAAACAGTGTAAGGGAGAAGGAGAAACTGCCAAGGTAAGTGTACGTAATGCACGCCGTGATGCTATCGACGCCTTGAAGAAATCCGTAAAGGACGGACTGGCCGAAGACGCCCAGAAAGGCGGTGAAGAAAAGCTGCAGAAGATTCACGACAAGTTCATCAAGCAGATTGATGACATGCTGGCTGCAAAGGATAAAGAAATCATGACCGTTTAATTAAGTTGAAAACGGAAAATGGAAAGTTGAAAATAAACCGATATACCAAGTATAGAAGCCTTTCAACCTTCCATTTTCAACTTTCAACTTTCAACTTTCAATTATTTTGAGGGGACTCGTTATAAAAAACACCGGAAGTTGGTACTTGGTACGGACTGACGACGGAAGGGAGATTGAATGTAAAATCAAAGGGAACTTCCGGCTGAAAGGCATACGAAGCACTAATCCCGTGGCTGTAGGCGATTATGTGAACATCATACTGAACCAAGAAGGTACGGCCTTTATCAGCGAGATAGAGGACCGGAAGAATTACATCATCCGCCGCGCCTCCAACCTTTCCAAGCAATCGCACATTCTTGCTGCCAACCTCGACCAGTGCATGCTCATAGTGACGGTGAACTATCCCGAGACCTCCACTACCTTTATAGACCGTTTTCTCGCCTCTGCCGAGGCATACCGTGTTCCCGTCAAGATTATATTCAACAAAGTGGATGCCTACAATGAAGAGGAACTGCACTATCTGGACAGTCTCATCAACCTTTACACCACCATCGGCTATCCTTGTTTCAAGGTTTCTGCCAGAAAAGGGGAAGGCATCGACACTATCGAGAAAGAACTCAAAGGACGCATAACCCTCTTTTCCGGACATTCCGGAGTAGGGAAATCGACACTCATCAAGGCAATACTGCCCGATATAGAGATTAAAACCGGAGAGATATCCACCTATCATAATAAAGGTATGCACACCACTACCTTCTCAGAAATGTTCCCGGTTCCGGGCAACGGATATATCATTGACACTCCGGGCATCAAAGGTTTCGGAACATTCGATATGGAAGAAGAAGAGATAGGCCACTACTTCCCGGAAATATTCAAGGTATCTGCCGACTGCCGTTACGGCAACTGTACCCACCGCCACGAACCCGGATGCGCTGTACGCGAGGCTGTCGAGAAGCACTATATCAGCGAATCCCGTTACGCTTCTTATCTGAACATGCTGGAGGACAAGGAGGAGGGAAAATACCGGGCTGCTTACTGATTTGTCATTTTATCACCTTTCCAATCCATATTCTTACACTTTTTAACTCTTTATCTTTTAAACTATTCTCTTTTCCCGTAGTCTAATCTAAGGCTGATTTTATTACTACTAATACTACAACATGAATAAGAGAGTTAAATGGGGCATCATTATCGTGATTGGTGCCGGACTGATTGGAGGAGGAATCTACTCCCAATTACCTAAAGAGAATGAAGAATTAGCCGCTGCAGACAAGGTGATGACCGGTCAACGTAGCGGTAAGAAAATTCTAAACGTAAACGCAAAAATAATCAAACCGCAACTGCTGAAGGATGAAATACAAATCAGCGGCAGCCTGCTGCCGGATGAGGAAGTGGACCTTTCTTTCGAGACATCCGGCAAAATCATAGAGATAAATTTTGAAGAAGGCAGCTTCGTCAAGAAAGGACAATTACTTGCCAAAGTTAATGACCGGCCGCTGCAAGCACAATTGCAACGCCTCGTCTCCCAATTAAAGTTGGCAGAAGACCGCGTGTTTCGCCAGAACGCCCTGCTGGAAAGGGATGCGGTCAGTAAAGAAGCCTACGAACAAGTAAAGACCGAGCTGGCCACCCTGAATGCCGACATTGACCTGATAGAATCGAACATCGCACAAACTGAGCTGCGTGCTCCTTTCGACGGTGTCATCGGTCTGCGCCAAGTCAGTGTGGGTACTTACGCTTCCCCTACAACCATTGTAGCCAAACTCACCAAGATTTCGCCGTTGAAGGTGGAATTTGCCGTACCCGAGCGGTATGCCAATGACGTAAAGACCGGCGCCGGACTGGACTTCACTCTCGAAGGAAAGCTAAATACCTTCCACGCCACGGTTTATGCACGCGAATCAAAGATAGACCCTACTACCCATACCCTGACAATCCGTGCACTTTATCCCAATGCCAACGGAGCTGTGCTTCCGGGCCGCTATGCCAGCATCAAGCTGAACAAGGATGAAATTCAGGACGCCCTTGCCGTACCGTCCGAAGCCATTGTACCGGAAATGGGAAAAGACAAGATATTCCTCTATAAGTCGGGAAAAGCCCAGCCGGTAGAGATTACTACGGGAATCCGTACGGAAGCGGAAGTACAAGTATTGCAAGGCTTGCAGGCAGGAGATACCATCATCACCTCGGGAACCCTGCAACTCCGTACCGGACTACCGGTAACACTGGACAATATCAATTGACAACTGTCAATTATCAACCGTTAATTATCAATTGTAAAGAATGAATATATCCGAATTAAGTATACGGCGACCGGTACTCTCGACAGTACTTACCCTGATAATCCTGCTGTTTGGCTTCATCGGCTACAATTATCTGGGTGTACGCGAGTACCCATCTGTAGACAATCCCATCATATCAGTATCCTGCTCCTATCCGGGTGCCAACGCCGATGTCATCGAGAACCAGATAACGGAGCCTCTGGAGCAGAACATCAACGGTATTCCCGGCATACGCTCCCTCTCCAGTGTCAGCCAGCAAGGCTCATCACGCATTACAGTAGAGTTTGAGCTTTCCGTTGACCTGGAAACCGCCGCCAACGACGTACGTGATAAAGTGTCGCGTGCACAGCGCTATCTGCCTCGTGACTGTGACCCGCCTACCGTTTCAAAGGCGGATGCCGATGCCATGCCCATCCTGATGGTGGCACTCCAGAGTGACAAACGCTCGCTATTGGAGTTGAGCGAAATTGCCGACCTCACCGTAAAGGAACAGCTACAGACAATTTCCGATGTCAGCAGCGTAAGCATCTGGGGAGAGAAACGCTACTCCATGCGCCTTTGGCTAGACCCCATCAAGATGTCCGGTTACGGCATCACCCCCATGGATGTGAAGAATGCCGTAGACCAGGAAAATGTGGAACTTCCCTCCGGCAGTATCGAAGGAAATACCACCGAACTCACCATCCGCACACTGGGGCTGATGCATACGGCAGAAGAGTTCAACAACCTTATCCTGAAAGAGGATGGCAACCGTATCGTCCGTTTCAGCGACATAGGACGTGCCGAATTGGGTCCTGCCGACATCAAGAGTTATATGAAGATGAACGGTGTGCCTATGGTGGGTATCGTAGTCATTCCGCAACCGGGCGCCAACCACATAGAAATAGCCAATGCCGTATACGACCGCATGGAAAAGATGAAGAAAGACTTGCCCGAAGACATCCACTACAACTACGGTTTCGACAATACCAAGTTTATCCGTGCCTCCATCAACGAGGTGAAGCAGACGGTATACGAGGCATTTGTGCTTGTTATCATTATCATCTTCCTCTTCCTGCGCGATTGGCGTGTGACACTGGTACCGTGCATCGTGATTCCGGTTTCGCTCATCGGCGCTTTCTTCGTGATGTATCTAGCCGGCTTCTCCATCAATGTGCTTTCCATGCTGGCGGTGGTGCTTGCCGTGGGACTGGTGGTGGACGATGCCATTGTAATGACAGAGAACATCTACGTCCGCATAGAGAAAGGGATGCCACCCAAAGAAGCGGGTATCGAGGGAGCCAAAGAAATATTCTTCGCCGTAATCTCCACCACCATCACACTGGTTGCCGTGTTCTTCCCCATTGTATTCATGGACGGCATGACGGGACGTCTGTTCCGCGAATTCAGTATTGTGGTATCCGGTTCGGTGGTTATCTCTTCGTTTGCCGCACTGACCTTTACACCGATGCTCGCCACCAAGCTCCTGGTGAAGCGCGAACAGCAAAGCTGGTTCTATCGCAAGACCGAACCTTTCTTCGAAGGAATGAACCGGGTATACAGCAAGTCACTGGCCGCCTTCCTGAAACGGCGCTGGATTGCCTTGCCCTTCACCGTGGTCACCATCCTACTTATCGGATTCCTCTGGAATACTATTCCGGCTGAAATGGCTCCATTGGAGGACCGTTCACAAATCAGCATCAATACAATGGGTGCCGAAGGGGTGACATACGAGTATATCCGCGACTATACCGAAGACATCAACCATCTGGTGGACTCCATTATCCCGGATGCAGAAGCGGTAACAGCGCGTGTGTCCAGTGGTAGCGGTAACGTACGTATCACACTGAAAGACATGAAAGACCGTGACTATACCCAGATGGAAGTTGCCGAAAAGTTGTCGAAGGCAGTGCAGAAAAAGACCATGGCACGCTCTTTCGTACAGCAGTCCTCCTCATTCGGAGGACGGCGCGGCGGTATGCCCGTGCAGTATGTATTGCAGGCAACCAATATCGAGAAATTGCAGGAGGTGCTCCCCAAGTTCATGACGAAGGTCTACGAAAATCCGGTATTCCAGATGGCAGACGTAAACTTGAAGTTCAGCAAGCCTGAAGCACGCATCAACATCAACCGTGACAAGGCGAGCATCATGGGCGTAAGCACCAAGAACATTGCCCAAACCCTGCAATACGGCTTGAGCGGACAGCGCATGGGCTACTTCTACATGAACGGAAAGCAATACGAGATATTAGGCGAAATCAACCGCCAGCAACGCAACAAGCCCGCCGACCTGAAAGGCATCTATATCCGAAGCGACAACGGGAACATGGTACAGCTGGACAACCTGATTGAGCTTACCGGCGGCATCGCACCTCCGAAACTGTACCGTTACAACCGTTTCGTTTCTGCCACCATCTCCGCGGGACTGGCGGACGGCAAGACCATCGGACAAGGTCTGGATGAAATGGACAAGATTGCCAAGGAGACGCTGGACGAGACCTTCCGCACCGCACTGACCGGAGACTCCAAAGAGTATAGGGAGAGTTCCTCCAGTCTGATGTTCGCCTTCATTCTGGCCATCGTGCTGATTTACCTGATTCTGGCCGCCCAGTTCGAAAGCTTCAAGGACCCGCTGATTATCATGTTGACGGTGCCTCTCGCCATTGCCGGCGCACTGGTGTTCATGTATTTCGGGGGGGATTACGATGAATATATTCAGCCAGATTGGTATTATTATGCTGATTGGTCTAGTGGCAAAGAACGGTATCCTGATTGTGGAATTTGCCAATCAGAAGCAGGAAGCGGGTGACGACAAGATGCGAGCCATCAAGGACGCCTCCCTGCAACGTCTGCGCCCCATCCTGATGACGAGTGCCTCCACCATCCTGGGATTGATACCGCTTGCCTACGCCACCGGCGAAGGCTGCAACCAGCGCATCGCCATGGGTACTGCCGTCGTAGGCGGCATGCTCATCTCCACACTGCTGACGATGTACATCGTGCCTGCCATATATAGTTATGTATCAACGAACCGAAGTAAACTGAAGACCGAATGAAACGCATTGTTTTAATTTTCATAGCCACTGCCTGCACAGCGCTGGACCTTTATGCACAGCCTGCGCCTACCTACACCTTGAAGTCCTGCCTGGAGCAAGGATTGCTGAACAACTACTCCCTGCGCATTGTCCGCAATGAAGAGCAGGTCAGCAAGAACAACGCCACACTGGGCAATGCGGGCTACCTGCCCACACTGGACCTCTCCGCCGGCTACAAGGGAACCATAGACAATACCGAGACCAAAGCCCGAGCCACCGGAGAGACAACCAAGGACAACGGAGTGTTTGACCAAACTCTCGATGCAGGCATCAACCTGAACTGGACCATCTTCGACGGTTTCAACATTACCGCCAACTACCAACGGCTCAAGGAGCTGGAACGCCAAGGCGAGACCAATACGCGCATCGCCATCGAGGACCTGATAGCCAACATAGCCGCCGAATACTATAACTATGTGCAGCAAAAAATCCGCTTGAAGAACTTCCGTTATGCCGTATCGCTATCCAAAGAGCGCCTGCGCATTGTGGAAGAGCGTTACCACATCGGTAACTTCTCGCGCCTGGACTACCAGCAGGCCAAAGTGGACTTCAATGCCGACAGTGCCCAATACATGAAACAGCAGGAACTGCTGCACACCTCACGTATCCAGCTGAACGAACTCATGGCAAACAAAGATGTAGACCAGCCGTTTATCATACAAGACAGCCTCATCAACGTGACCGCCTCCCTGAACTTCGAGGAGCTGTGGAACGCCACCCTCACCATCAACGCCTCACTGCTACGTGCCGAACAGAACAATACCCTGGCCCGTCTGGACTACAAGAAAGTCTGCTCGCGCGACTACCCATACGTGAAGATGAACGGCGGATACGGCTACACCCTCAACAAGTATGACATCTCTGCCAACAGCCGCCGCAGCAACCTCGGTCTGAACTTCGGCGTCACGGTCGGCTTCAATCTGTTCGACGGCAACCGGCGCCGCGAACGCAAGAATGCCCGCATTGCCGTGCAGAACGCTCGCCTGGAACGGGAGCAACTGGAGCAAGCCCTGCGCGCCGACCTCAGCAACCTATGGCAGGCCTACCAAAACAACCTGCAAATGCTGAACCTGGAACGCCAGAACCTTGTGGCTGCCAAGGAGAACCACGAGATTGCCATGGAACGATATATGCTGGGCAACCTCTCGGGAATCGAGATGCGCGAAGCCCAAAAGAGTCTGCTGGATGCAGAAGAACGTATTCTCTCCGCGGAATATGATACCAAATTATGTGAAATCTCCCTACTGCAAATCAGTGGAAAAGTAGCGCGCTATATGGAATAAGCAATATAATCCGTACCTTTGCGCCCGGTTTATCAGAATTGAAGCACAATGGGATTATTCATCAGAAAGCCATTCGAGGCACTGCAAGCGGAGGCTAATGCCTCCGGAAAGAAAACATTGAAACGTGTACTTGGTCCGTGGAGCCTTGTTGCCCTGGGCGTGGGAGTCATCATCGGAGCGGGTCTATTCTCCATCACCGGAACGGTGGCGGCAGGCTATACGGGACCGGCCATCACACTGTCCTTTGCCATTGCCGCACTGGGATGCTGCTTCGCCGGACTATGTTATGCGGAATTTGCATCCATGATACCCGTAGCCGGCAGCGCATACACCTACTCGTATGCCACGATGGGCGAACTCATCGCCTGGATTATCGGGTGGGACCTGGTACTGGAATACACCGTAGCCGCAACCACGGTAAGCATCAGTTGGAGCCGCTATCTGGTCGTCTTTCTCGAGGGACTGGACATACATCTACCGCAAGTCCTCACCGCCTGTCCCTGGGATGGTGGAGTCGTAAATATCCCCGCCTTCCTTATCGTCGTGCTGATGAGCCTCTTCCTGATACGGGGTACGGAAGGCAGCTCCATCTTCAACGGCTTCATTGTATTCCTGAAGGTTTCCGTCATACTGATTTTTGTCATACTCGGCTGGAAATACATCAATACCGACAACTATACACCTTACATCCCTGCCAATACGGGCATACTGGGCGAATATGGATTCTCCGGCATCCTGCGAGGCCATCGTATTCTTCGCCTTCCTCGGATTCGATGCCGTGAGCACAGCTGCCCAAGAGACGAAGAACCCGAAGCGGAACATGCCTATCGGCATTCTGGTCTCCCTGCTGGTATGCACCGTGCTCTATATGGTTTTTGCCCACGTCATGACGGGAGTGGCACACTACACCGCCTTCAGCGGACAGCAAGGCATTGCTCCCGTTGCCATAGCCATAGAGCACATGGGGCAGGCTGATGCTGCAGGTATCATCCAGCCAGACTATCCCTGGCTGAACCGTGCCATCGTGCTGTCCATTCTGTTCGGATATTGCTCCGTCATCATGGTGACACTGCTGGGACAGAGCCGCGTATTCCTAAGCATGAGCCACGACGGGCTGCTGCCTCCTTTCTTCTCGCATATCAACGAAAAGTTCCGTACTCCGGCACGCAGCAACCTGCTCTTCATGGTACTTGTGGGCCTGCTGGCAGCTTTTGTACCCGCACGACTGGCCGGAGAGATGACAAGCATCGGCACGCTGATGGCCTTCACGCTGGTCTGTGCCGCTGTACTGGTAGTACGCAGAACCATGCCTGACGTGCCCCGTTCCTTTAAAACCCCACTTGTTCCACTTATCCCCATACTGGGTATTCTTACTTGCCTTTGCATGATGTTGTTCCTTCCTGCCGATACATGGATACGCCTGGTACTGTGGATGCTCATCGGTCTGGACATCTACGTGGGCTACGGCATGAAGCACAGTAAGCTGGAGCATGGAGGCGACACCCGCCACGGGCAGGTGACCTTGAACATGATTGGACTTATCCTTGCCGTTCTTTGTGTCATCACCGGACTGTGGCACCAACAGACTGTGGGATGGGGAGAAAGCAAAGTGCTGCTGATTATCTCGTTTGTTTTCGCATTCACGCACTGCGCTTACTATATGTGGAGAATCTGGAGGAGATAATAAGCCCTAAATCTCCTCCTTTAAAGATAAACAATCTTTCATCCAAACTACCCCAGCACCCACTTGGTCCGCTTCCCGAAACAACGGTATGCCATTGCCACCAGAAACCAGGAAGTACAGAAAGCGACGACTGCGGCACAAGGTATCTGAAGATAGATAGGAACATGGATAGCACGCATCAGGACTACGCTCGGTCCGGTAAAGAAATAGTGTATCATATAGACTCCAAAACCACAGAGCGTCAAGTTTGCCAATGCTTTCTTGATGCGCTCCGAACGGAAATTGGCCCGCTTGCAAAGCATAAACACGGGGATGGTCATCATTACTACATTCAGCGAACAGTAGGTGAAGAAGAGTTCGAGCATCTCATCCGTAAAATCCGGCAAGGAGGTCATACGACGGAAACCAAGGAATGTTACGGCATAGCCAATGGCAAACATGGGAATGCCGATGCCACAGAGTTGCCGACCCGTCCAGTTATGGTTCCTCAGATAATGGCCCAACAATAGGTAGCCGTTAAAACCGGCAAAGTAATACAGCATACCGAACGAGTTCCACGAGCAAGTCCCCCAAAGGTACGGAGCGGCAAACTCGGTATAATAAGGCAGCAGCAGTGTCACTCCCCATGCTGCAAGAAACCATAGTTTGGCACGTTCCGAGGCCTTCTCCACCCATGCCGAGAATATCGGAAGATAGAGATAAAGCCCTATCAGCAGATAGATATACCACATGTGTACATCCAATAGAGAGAAATTAAAAGGCATTTCTGCAATATATCCCAGGCTCACTGCCAGAGACTGGCGCATCACTTCCTCACCCGAATAAGGGAAGAAATCCAGAATCACTTTCGGCTCCACTCCCAGCAGTCCCGTTATCCAGGGGAACAGATTGTAAATCACAGACCAGATGAGGAAAGGAAAGAATACGCGGGGGATACGTTTCTTGTAGAATGCCGAGGCGTCACCCCGTACCGGCAACAGCAATGCACCGGTAATCATTACAAAAAGCGGTACGCAAGGACGGAGCGCCGCACCGTAGACAGCTCCCCAGAACTTGATGTCAACAATGTCGGGCGATGTGCCCGGATAGAAGTTAAAAGGGTCTGTGCAATGGCAGCAAACTACTGTAAACATTGCAACAAGGCGTACCACATCCAGCCATACGATGTGTTGTGCCGGAGTTTGTCGTGTAAGAGTCAGTTCCATGTTTTATTAAATTGGTTGTTTGGAGGGCTAAAGATAAAGAAGTTAACCGAGAAATGAAAAGGAGAATGTAACAAAAATACGACAACAAACGAGTTTCAGTTTTATTCTCCTATAGAGAACAATCTGTTTTATCAAGGCAGAACAGAGTGTTCCAATAGGGAAGAACACTTTGTTCCAACATGAAAGAACAGTTTGTTTCTTCCTATTGAAACAATTTGTTTCAACATAAAGGAACAGTTTGTTTTGCTTGATGAAACAGAGTGTTCTATGCCGCGAAACACTTTGTTTTCCTCTACAAAACAAAAAAGCCGTAACAAGATTTTCTCCGTTACGGCTTTCCTTATATTATGCCTTTCTAAAAGGCTTCTGTTTTACTTGCTGCAATTCCAGGGCTTCAGTTGCTTGAAGAAGTCGTTGCCCTTATCGTCCACCAAGATGAATGCAGGGAAGTTCTCCACCTCAATCTTCCAGATAGCTTCCATACCGAGTTCGGGATATTCCACGCACTCAATGCTCTTGATGTTGTTCTGTGCCAAGATAGCGGCAGGACCACCGATAGAGCCCAAGTAGAAACCGCCATACTTTTGGCAGGCATCTGTCACTTGCTGGCTGCGGTTACCTTTGGCAAGCATAATCATGCTGCCGCCGTGGCTTTGGAAGAGGTCTACATACGGGTCCATACGTCCGGCAGTAGTCGGGCCCATGGAGCCGCAAGCCATGCCTTGAGGAGTCTTGGCAGGACCGGCGTAGTAGATGGGATGGTCTTTGATGTACTGCGGTAGGTCTTCGCCACGGTCCAGACGTTCTTTCAGCTTGGCGTGTGCGATGTCACGGCCTACGATAATGGTTCCATTCAGAGACAAACGGGTGGAAACCGGATACTTGGTCAGTTCCTTCAGAATATCGGCCATCGGCTGGTTCAAGTCAATCTTCACCACATCGCCTTCACCGGCCTTACGGAGTTCTTCGGGAATCAGTTCACCCGGATTGCTGTCAAGCTTTTCAATCCAGATACCTTCTTTATTGATTTTACACTTGATGTTACGGTCGGCAGAGCAGGAAACACCCAGACCCACGGGACAGGACGCACCGTGACGCGGCAGGCGGATGATGCGGATGTCGTGAGCCAGATACTTGCCGCCGAACTGGGCACCGAGGCCAATCTTATGAGCTTCTTCCAGTACCAGCTTCTCCAGTTCCACATCGCGGAAAGCGCGGCCGAACTCATTGCCGGTAGTGGGTAGGTTATCGTAGAAGTGGGTGGAAGCCAGTTTCACAGTCAACAAGTTCTTTTCGGCAGAAGTACCGCCGATAACGAATGCGATGTGATAGGGAGGACAAGCTGCCGTACCCAAAGTCTTGATTTTTGAGATAAGGAAGGGAACCAATGTTTCGGGGTTGAGGATAGCCTTTGTCTCCTGGTAGAGATAAGTCTTGTTGGCAGAGCCACCACCCTTGGTTACGCAGAGGAACTCGTACTCCATACCTTCCGTAGCTTCAATGTCAATCTGTGCGGGGAGGTTGCACTTCGTATTCACCTCATCGTACATGGTGAGGGGAGCGTTCTGAGAATAACGCAGATTCTCTTCGGTATAAGTCTTGTAAACACCCAGTGAGAGAGCTTCTTCGTCACAGTAGCCGGTCCATACCTGCTGTCCCTTCTCACCATGGATGATTGCCGTACCCGTATCCTGGCAGAAAGGAAGTACCCCCTTGGATGCTACCTCGGCATTGCGCAGGAAGGTGAGTGCCACGTATTTATCGTTGTCGCTTGCCTCGGGGTCACTCAGAATCTTAGCAACCTGCTCGTTGTGCGAACGACGCAACATGAACGATACATCACGGAAAGCCGCATTGGCCATTGCCGTCAAACCTTCTTTTTCAATCTTCAAGATAGGTTTTCCTTCAAACTCGCTTACTGACACGTAATCTTTCGTAAGCAGATAATACTCAGTAGTATCTTTTCCCTTCTCGAACATGGGTTGATACTTGAACGGAGGTGTTGTTGCCATAATTACTCGTATATTTAATGTTTAAAAGTGATTCGGGTAGCAAAGACAGCACAAAACCGCCTTTACCGAGCAAAGGTAAAAACTATTATTGAAATAATTCTTTAATTAGAGTAAAAACGCAACAAATCATAATTAATTTTCTGACACCCGCTGCATCCGCCCTATCAGTTCATCGCCCAGCGCCGTCTTCACCTCAATGTGTTTCAACACAGCCATTACAAACGGATTGCTTTCAAAGTCGCCGCGTACCTGCTCAAAATCGAGTTCCTTTTCCAAGCGTGAGCCGTCAGCTCCAAAGCCCGTCATGGAAGCCAGTGAAAATTCTTTCTTAGCATCCTCATACACCATGCGGTCGAGGCCAACTACTGCTTCTTTCCATTTTTCGACAATATGTATGACGTCTTCTGCCGTCATACCTTCCGGCTTGATACCATAGAACTCTTCCAACTTCTCATACGCCCAGGTCCATTCGTAGGTATAGTAGTTGCTGTGCATCTTCTCAAACTCGGCATTGATAGACTTCAAGCGATTGACTTTGCCGGACTCAATACCGTCTATCAGCGCATCTATCTCACTCTTTGGGGCTATCAATCCGGAAATATCCACCCATTCGCCGCTGCCAATGGCAGTATCGGGCTTCAAACGGGCACGTATTTCTTCATTGCTCCGGAAGTCAATGCCTTCCAAGCGCTTGATGACAGAGTTTCCGAGGAACTTATGAATGGCTATTTCATAGAAGCGGATACCTTTCACCAAAGCCGAGTTACGTATCTTCGCACTATGGAAAGAATAGATATCCGAAAGCTCGCCACTGGCATGACGCAGATTCTGCAACGTTTCCCGTCCCTTGAACATTTTCTGCACCGTGTAGGGGCTGAGAAGATTATAGTTGATGTAATCCAGTTTGTTCGGGTCGGTACGCCCGTCACGTTTCGGCCACTTCTGGGCATCACGGATGGTACCCACACTACGCAGGTTGACACCGGGTACAAGGTAGGTGGTATTATTCTGCTCTATCAAGTAAGAGAACGGCAGGTTCGAAGTATCAGAATGGTTGACATGGCGCCCCATTACCAAGGAAAACGCTCCCACCCTTGCAGGCCACAAGATGTACGAATCGGAAGTCGTCTTGGCACCACGCTCCAAAGTGCCTTGATGGATAGGCCCTAACTTATACATATGGTTGCTCTGATTGGACCCCGAACCGGCATTCATAAAGGAAAACATACCGGCAATCAGCAACGTGGATTTATGGTGTGTCACCGTATAAGGTCCGGCAAAAATAGCGCACGCCTCCCCGTTCTCTCCCTGGCAGTTGCTGAAAAACAAAGAATCCGAGGCAGAGTAGTTGTGTCCCAACTTGCATGCCTGCCCCACGAAGCAGCGGCTCAGCATAGCTCCGTCATCTACATGAGACCCGGTAGAGATGATGAAATCATCACAAATCACCCCATGCCCGATGTGTACCGGCGCCACCTCGTTGCTGTTGATGCTTCCGTTATACAGACGGCATGTACCACAGATGCGGCAATAATCACCGATGCGCACATTCTTTATGGAACCGGTGTTCAATATCATTACATGGTTCCCGATGCTTCCTACAGCAGAAGCATGTTTGTTGGAATAAAAATCCGTGATTTCCTTCATCCGTGCAATCAGCTCCGGGCGATGGCGGTAAAGCGCCAGAATATAGGCTTGGTGTGCGGAGAGTTTATCATTAATCAGCACCTCACGGCCTCCCGTCTCATTCAGGACAGACACTTCTACCCCGTTACCGAACTTCGACACACCGTCTACCAGAATAATATCCACATTCTCAATGAAGGTGTCATGCCCTATTTCATAATTGGCAATGTAGTTCTGGATATTCTCAATGCAACAGTTATCTCCCACCGTTACATTATGCAGCGTCACATGCCGCAAACCGGAATGCTTCCTGATTCCTCCCGGCAACATAAATTCTGAATGGAACACTCCCAAACACACCTCACCCGAAAAACGGGTATGATGCACAAATTCCGTTGAGAACTCTTCTGCAACGGTTACTTTCCCCCAATCATCAGCCAGACATGACTGGCTCTTCAACCGGAGAATTTCATCTTCGGTCAGTCTTCTGTAATTCATCCTTATAACGAGTTATGAGTTATGAGTTATAAGTTATTGCCTTTGCCGGCACTACCGATTCAAACCGCTGCCAGCAAATAACTCATAACTTATAACTCATAACTAAAATTAAACTTCTTCTTCGTAGGTCTGATAAAGAAAGTCATTATAGGGGTACTTCTGCACGTGCAATTCCTTCACACGCTGATAAACTACACTCTTCAGTTCCTCCATATTGATTTTTTCGCGGGCAGAAATAAAGAGGCAGTTATCCTCCATCTTAGCCATCCACGTCTTCATCAGTTCTTCGAGTGTCAAGTTTTCCTTGGTTCTGGGGGTAAGGTCGTCAGCCGCTTTCTCTATATAAGTATAAGCGTCTATCTTATTGAATACAAGAATCATGGGCTTACCGGCGGCACCGATATCTGCCAACGTCTTGTTCACAACTTCTATCTGTTCTTCAAAATCCGGATGAGAGATGTCTACGATATGCAACAGCAAGTCCGCCTCGCGTACCTCATCCAGAGTAGACTTGAAGGAGTCTACCAAATCCGTCGGCAATTTACGGATAAAGCCCACCGTATCGGATAGCAGGAACGGCAGGTTCTCAATAATCACCTTACGCACCGTAGTATCCAACGTGGCAAACAGCTTATTCTCTGCAAAGACTTCACTTTTCGAAAGCAAAGTCATCAATGTGGATTTTCCTACATTGGTATATCCCACCAATGCCACACGAATCAAGCGTCCGCGGTTCTTCCGCTGGGTAGACTTCTGCTTGTCAATCTCAGCCAAGCGCTCCTTCAACAATGACATACGGTTCAAGATGATACGGCGGTCCATTTCCAGCTGCGTTTCACCCGGGCCGCGAAGTCCCACGGAACCTTTACCTCCACCGGCACCGGAGCCACCACCCTGGCGTTCCAAGTGGGTCCACAAACGTTGCAGACGAGGAAGCATATACTTGTATTGCGCCAGCTCCACCTGCGTTTTTGCATTGGCAGTCTGGGCACGCATGGCAAAGATATCGAGAATCAAGGACGTACGGTCCAGTATCTTGATTTTGAGTTCAGCTTCTATATTGCGTATCTGCTTGGCGGAGAGTTCATCATCAAAAATCACCATGCCGATTTCGCGTTCGGCTTCTTCTTCATTCCGGATATACTCTTTAATTTCTTCCAGCTTGCCCTTGCCGACATAAGTCACGGAATGCGCTGCATCCAGCTTTTGGGTAAACCGCTTCACTACTTCCGCCCCGGCTGTCTCAGCCAAGAATGCAAGCTCGTCCAGGTATTCATTGGTCTTACGCTCATCCTGAGTCTTCGTGACAAGACCTACCAATACCGCTGTTTCTGCCTGCGCTTCGGAGATTACAAATTCTTTCATAGTTTCTATACCTTATTATATATACGTATTGTTGGTTCGGGCAGCAAATATAAATAATTTTGGCGGAAGCGCCTTAAAAAGGGGAATAAAATAAAAACAGATACAATAGAAAAATGGCATGTAAAATGAAGTCGAACTTCATCTTACATGCCATTTCAAATTACATGTTATCTAATTGCCAGGATAATCAGAACCCTTCCGGCATCTCCAGCGTTTCCGTGAATCCCTGATACAGTACTCCCCATTTACCACCGTCAAGTATTACTAAGCCCTGCATCGGGAAAGACAACACGTTTCCTTTACGCTCCATACCTGCTGCTGCAAAGTATAGCATACCATAATCCGTCTTGTCATAACCAGTAGGTTGAGGATCCCAACCTATCAGTTCTTGATTGTCATCGCTTAGCGTAAACATGATGGGATATCCTTTCGTAATGCAATCTTCCAGCTTATAGATGTTAGCCTCTTTAGCCTTCAGCACAGGTTGATCCCAACCCTCGCCAAATAATTGAGATGCATAGTAGCCTGTACCTATATTGAGCCAAGTATAGTCACGCTTTATATTGACCGTCACCTTAGGTGAACCATAAACGTAGGAATCTTCTTCAGGAATGGTAATAGTATAAGATGCAGTAGTACCCACAGCTATGTCAAACGCAATCTTTACTTCTTTGAGTGCTTCACCGGCAGCAAAATCAATCGTTGTCGGTACTGTTACGTTCTCCGCATCTGTAGTCAAGTGAATAGATGCAGCCGCATCTGTTTTCTGACGGCCGATTTTGATCACAAAAACCTGTTCATCATTCGGATAATAAGTCAAATCAGTGTTATCAGCATAAATATAAGCTTGTACACCCTCGGTAGGAACCGGAGAAGGCTCCCACTCCACACCGTCTGAACAAGCCGTCATAGCCAAACCGCATACGGCCAAGCCCAAAAACAATTTATTGAATATCTTATTCATATACAAATTCTATTAAAAGTTAGTTCATTGGTTAATTGTTACCCGGTGCAAACTCCCCTATCGGAGTAGGACGTTTAGCAATAGCACCGGACGGGTCCGGATTGTTCATTCCCTGAAGGGCGGTATTTGAATCGACTTCGGTCTTAGGAATCATCAATGTCCAATTGGGCTTCACACCTTTACAGTTTATCTTGAAGATATCTTCTATAAAGTTGGTACCCTCATAATTCTGAATGACATCCGGTTTCAGACGTTTAGCCGTGGGGAATGCGATTCCCTCACCCCAGAACTCGATACGCATCTGTTTCAACACCTCAAGCTGGAAATTACGCAAATCACCCGTACTGAAATTGTAATTGCTCTGGCGGTACTGCTTCATAAAGTTATTCAACAACTGTACGCCTGCTGCCACATTCTGGCTGGCACCTACTGCTTCAGCCTCTATGAGATACATCTCTTCCACACGCATCACGGGAATATCTGCAGCCGCACCCACAGAATAAGTGTTATAGTCACCACCCACGGGGCGGAACTTCAATGACATATAATCCGGTTGTTCATCCAGCCATGCATTGCCTCTCACTGACTGGTAAGCGTAAGTACTTCTGTCCGGGTCAAGGTAAGAATATTTGCGGAAATCGGTAGCAGGAATCGCGTCATAAAGTGAACGTGCCATCTGAAGCTTAGACAAAGAAGCATATCCCCAATCCGCTTCATTGGAAATGTGACCAATGAAATTAGCAAGATTACCCATATTGGAAGCCGTGGGGTGAAGGTACCACATCCATGCAGAAGTAGCCGTATTGAAACCGGTAGTGGGATTATGCCACTGTGATTCGCTCATAGGTGTTGCTCCCGACTTATCAATAGCCTTGCGGGCATACTCGGCCGCTTTAGCAAACTGACCATCCCACATATATACTTTGGCCTTCAGACCATATACGACCGCCAAGTCAGGGAAGTTCTTACTGACAGGTGTATAAGACTCCAGACCTATCTCTGCCTTGTCAAGGTCGGCAAGAATGAAATTCACCAATTCTTCGTGGGTCGCACGCGGATTGCTCTTCGCAATGTCGTTAGTTGTTGCCTCAGTCACGATGGGCACCGTCAGCCCCAGTACCTTGCTACAATCGGTATAGATGTTTTCTACCGGTTCGAAAAGTACCATCAGCGTATAATAGTCCAATGCACGGAAAGCATGGGCTATACTTCCAAGCCCACGCATTTCATCGGTAATTGTGGGATCAGTCACATCAACGGCCGCAATCACGTCATTGGCCGATTTAACGAACTTATATAGGGTGAAGTAAGGCAAATATGAATAATAGCCGGTGTCGTTCATACCATTATTGGCATTGAAGCGCCACCACCAGTCATATCCGTAATCCGTAGCCACGACATCACCCAGCAGTTCTGTCTGGGCCAACATCAATGAGGGATAAGCAAGGTCGGTCTCATGTGTTTGCTTACCGTACACTAGATAGCCTTGTACCATTTGCGATGGCAAGCCATTAAGCGAAGCCTCAATCGCTGTTGCCGATGCACCAATCTGATCGGAGGTCGCTGTAGAATCTTCGGGAAAAACCTCTTCTATACAGCCGGTCAATACCGTGGCCGATACGACCATAACCGAAAATAGTTTGAATATATTCTTCTTCATAATCATTGTAATCTATATATTAGGTTTAGAACTCAAATGACACACCACCGGAGATGGTACGCATCGGTGAATAGAAAGTAGCATTGGTTGTCTCGTCGTATGACTGACGTGGGTCGAACCCTTTACGTTTAGACCAATAGAAAACATTTTCTGCCGACATATACACGCGCAATGAGTTGATGGCCAACTTTCTTGTCCACTTGGAAGGTAACGTGTAGCCCACATTAATATTCTGGATATTCAAGAAGCTCGCATTTGTCAAGAAGCGCGTAGACATTGCCCCTGAATATTGGTCGTTCATCTGGAAACGAGGGATATTAGTATTTGTGTTCTCAGGAGTCCATGAGTTCAGCAAATCCTTATGGTAGTTGTAACCAGCCGTACCATAAGGTGACGACATAAAGTAAGCATACGTACCATCATATTGCTTACCACCAATCTGGTAAGTGAAGTTTATGCCGAAGTCCACGCCATATACTTTCAGTTTGGTACCGAAACCACCATACACCTTAGGTATTGAGCTTTCCTCTGTGATGTAATAGTCAGCCTGAGCATGATTCGTAGTCGTTTCACGTCCGGTGATATTGCCGGCCTCGTCCTTGACATTCTTATAGAACAAAGACTCACCCTTTTCATTCACTCCGGCATACTCCTTCAAGCGCCATGTAAACATAGACAAATCCTCACCAATGAAGAAGCTTCCGTTAGAATAGCCCTTATATCCTTTTCCATCAGCTGTATACTCAGTAGTAATCAACTTATCAGGATCAAGCATCGTAATACGGTTCTTCAAGGTTGAAATGTTCACATTCACATCCCACGTAAAGTTACGTGTATCGAAGATATTCACATTGAAGTCCATTTCCACACCACTATTGACCATGTTACCAACGTTGTCCATATAGGAAGCATAACCCAATGATGGAGCCACGGTAAATGAGAACAACATATCCGAAGTCTTACGTCTGTAGTACTCAATGCTACCGGTTACACGGTTCCACAACTGGAACTCTGCACCGATATTGAAGTTAGTGTTGGTTTCCCAAGTGATGTCTTTAGTGCCCTTAGATTTAAATGAAGTACCAAGGCTGTTGTTAGAGTTGATAATGTTAAATCTATCCGTATAGAGGAAGTCACCGATATTGTCATTACCTTGTGAACCAATAGAAGCCTTCAGCTTCAGTTCCTGCACCCATGAAGCATCAAACCAGCTTTCTTTGTTGATAAGCCACGCACCGCCTACCGACCAGAATGTACCCCAGCGATGGTCCGGATGGAAACGGCTGGAAGCATCACGACGCAAAGAAGCCGAGCCGAAGATGCGTTCGTCATAATTGTATTGCAAACGGCCGAAGAAACCTTCATTGTTACGACGCTCTTTATAGGAAGAAGCACCTTGTCCGTCGATAATGGCACCGTCCAATTCCTTATTGCCTTGAGAGAACATCTGCGACTTGCTAGCCCCAAGTTCATAGTAGCGATAATCATAATATTCGTGACCTAAAAGAATATCGAAGTTATTGTCGCCAAACGAACGGGCATAAGAAACAAGTTGTTGCAGGTTGTAATCGTAAGTACGTGTATGATACTTACTCACTGTACCGCCAGTGGAGTCGAACTGCCCGTAGTAAGGATTGTAAACGTAACTATGACGTGTCTCATCCAAGTTGAAAGCACCATTGAATGTCACCTTCAGGCCTTCTATAGGAGTTATATCTACAAAGGCGTTGCCGTTAATGGCATTTCCTTCAGAGTTTCTGGTATTTAGTTTATTGTCTAGAATAGGGTTGGCATCAGCAATGAAAGGACGCTGCATACCTGCATTGATACCACTACCGTAGTCCATCATTCCAATACCATTATTATCCACCATGATGCTGCCGTCAGCATTGCGCACGTAGGCGGGATAGATGGGAGCCATTTGGGTAACAAACGCCCATATATTACCGGTAGACGAACTGGTACCATTGTTACTCAACGAGTTGGAATCAAAACGTGCATATCCCATATTACCACCAATCTTCAACCACTTCTTTGCCTGATAGTCGGCTTTCAAACGGCCTGTCAAACGTTTCAGGTCAGAGCCTTCAGTGATACCCTCATTTCCAAGATAACCTAAAGAAACATAGAAAGAGGACTTTTCATTGGCTGCGCTCACCGAGAAGTTGTATTCCTGACGCAGACCGGTACGCATTCCCACATCTTCCCAATCATCCGGAGTCAGCAGATAGTCACGTCCTTTATAATTCACAACTCTACCCAATGTGGCGTTGGGATTAAGTTTACCGTTCTGACCGATGAGGAATTGCCCATCGGGAACTGTATATACATTGTATCCCAATCCACCGTTGGAGCCAAACAGATTCTTGTTTGCCTCAAGCCATGCAGCTTGGTCATTCATTCCCGTTGACTTATAATAATTGTTCATGGCACGATAATGCATCTCGTAGTACATGCCAGGATTGTCAATCACTTCATATTTCTGCAACGCTCGAGTGTTAGCACCCCACTTAGCATCAAAAGTCACCTTAGCCTCTCCCGACATATTGGCCCTTTTGGTAGTGATGATAATTACACCATTAGCACCACGAGCACCGTAAAGAGCATTGGAAGCCGCATCCTTCAATACTGTCATTGACTCAACGTCGTTAGGATTGATATTATTAATATCACCGCTATAAGGAGCGCCGTCCACAATAATCAGAGGGTCATTCTTTGCATTGATTGAGCTAAAACCACGAATCTTGATGGATGACTTTGAACCCGGAGCACCGTCATTGGAAGTCAGTGTCACACCCGGCACAGCACCTGCCAAGGCATCAGTAACATTCGTCACTTGCGACTGCTCCAGCTTTTCGGTACCAACCACCTTAGCCGAACCCGTAAATGCAGACTTCTTTGCTGTACCGAAAGCAACCACCATTACCTCATCAAGCATCTCAGTATCAGACTTCATCACCACTTTTAAGCTGGGTTTTATTGCCACTTCTTGGGTCTGCATACCAATATAAGAAATCACCAGAGTTTTCGCGGAACTTGGTACGTTTGGTAATGTAAAATCACCATCTACACCGGTAATAGCACCAATTTGTGTACCTTTTACCAATACAGAGGCTCCAATAACTGGCTGCCCGTCTTCTTCAGAAATTACAACACCTGTAACCTTCTGGGTTTGGGCAGTTACTAGGCCTATTCCGACAAAAAGACAGGCCAATAACAGCATTAATTTTCTTTTCATAAATTCTCTCTTAAAGTTTAACTTTACATTAATTGTTTCTTTACTCTAACAAAGTGCAAATATATTAATAAAACTGAAACGAACAACTATTTTATTGAAAAAACCTTGTAAATCTATCAATTTGTTAATTAAACATGCCACTTTATGCTTAATAACAGATTTTTCACACTTAAAAAACCTAAACTGGCTTATGTTTACTATCACTATGATTCCCTCTTTTAGGATGATTTTTCCAAGAAATACACATATTTTAAAACAAAATGGTTAATAAATAAGCCGCTAAAACAGAGAACGGACCTGATTTTGAAACAAATTGAGAGTTCCCGGAGGCTAAATACCGATTAATAGCTAAACACAAAAAGACACTTTTTAGAGATATTAATTCTTATTCTAATCCCATCGAGCACAGAATATCGTCTTATTTGTTATTGGTATTAATTAAAATCAAGTAAAATGAGTAAGATTATTTACAATCTAGTGTACAACAGAAAAAGAAGCCTGAATAAAAAAGGAATGGCATTGGTACAAGTAGAAGCCTATTTGGACAGAAAGAAAAAGTATTTTTCAACCAAAGTTTATTTAAAGCCAGAACAGTGGGACAATAAAAAGCTTATTGTGAAGAATCATCCTAATGCAGATGCGCTGAATAGATTGATATATGAGTTCATGGCTATGATAGAAAAAAAAGAGTTGGAATTGTGGCAGCAAGGAAGGCGTATTTCATTAGAGTTACTAAAGGATGTTTTGAGCACAAGCGAAAACAAAACCGCTTTTATTCCTTTTTTAGGCAAGAGATAGCAAACTCTGCTCTGAAAGAAAGTACAAAACGAAATCATCTCTCCACTCTTTCATTATTACAACAGTTCAAAAAGGATGTAACCTTTTCTGATTTAACATTCGAATTCATATCCTCCTTTGAATATTTCTTGCAATCAAGAGGTTATCACACAAATACGATAGCCAAACATATGAAGCATCTGAAGCGACATATAAATGTCGCCATCAACAAGGATTATATGGAGATACAAAAATACGCTTTTCGAAAGTACAAGATTAAAACTATAGAAAACAAGCATACGCACTTATCTCCTGAAGAGTTGGAGAAGTTGGAGAAATTAAGCTTGGCTGGCAGATATACTAAATTGCAAAAGACTTTAGATGCATTCTTGTTTTGTTGCTATGCAGGAATGAGATATTCTGATTTTATCAGTTTATCACCCGATAACATCGTGGAGATTCGTCAAGAAACCTGGCTAATTTATAAATCCATAAAGACGAGTACAGAAGTCAGATTACCTCTTTATCTCTTATTCGAAGGAAAAGGGCTTGTTATTCTGGACAAATATCGGGATGACTTACAAAGCTTCTTTCATTTAAGGGATAACTCTAATGTGAACAAGGATTTAATTGTGATTTCCCGCCTAGCTGGTTTATCAAAAAAAATTTCATTTCACACTGCTCGCCATACTAATGCAACACTATTGATTTATAATGGAGTAAACATCACAACGGTGCAAAAATTATTGGGGCATAAAAGTGTTAAAACCACACAAGTGTATACAAATGTAATGGATATGACTATAGTGCATGATTTAGAAAAGAACCATGCACTCATGCCTTTGCCTAAAAAAACACGAACTTAGCATAGCCAATACTACACTTTCATATCGTTAGTCATATACTTCTCCTTTAAAGTCTGTTCATTCACTATTCAGTTTCAGTTTGCTCGCTGCAAACTTACTGCATACGTTTTGCAGTACCACTGCATATTGTTTGCAGTATCACTGCATATTGTTTGCAGTATCACTGCATATTGCTTGCAGCCGCACTGCATATTAGTTTGCAGCCGCACTGCATATTAGTTTGCAGTATCACTGCAACAGCTTTGCAGTATCGCTGCAATAGGTTTGCAAAATTTTGCAGTAAGAAATTGCTGAGAATCAATTAAGTATAGTATAGTGTAAATAGAAGATTGACATTGGTGTGTTATCAATATTTAAGACTGATTGGAGGTGTGGAAGCAAATTTTGCTTCCACACTTTTGCATTGCTTCCACAGCGTCTGTAATGCCGATGAATAGAGGGATACAAGGAGCGGGTGGAAGTGTGGAAGCAAAAATGATGAAAACTGTTATGAAGAAACAACAGTTGTCTTGATTGTTTAGCTAATCACAAAGTTTTGAGTTTACTGTTTTTTGAAGCTATTGAAATATTCTTTTACATAGACTTTAGTACTTTCGCTAATAAAATGACAATGTAGAGTAAATGCTTCATTGAAAGCAGCTAGGATGATAGATGTTGACAAAAGATATTCTTCATATAAGAGGAAGAATCATTTAAAATCTTTAAGCAACGTATTAACTTTATGATATACATATGATAACCAAGTCATTAATCCAACAAATAGTATCACAGCAGTAAGGTTTTATACATTGTACCCCTATACATACACCTTGTGAGAAAGGAAATTTCGCTATAGTGATTTCTATCACATGGTATAATCGCTTGATTATTAATAAAATAAGAGTGTTGTAGTTCCGCGAAAACTCTGCTAATTTCGTATGTTGGTATGCAAACGCAAGAGGTGGCTGTCGCACCTTCTTTAAGAGTCATCTTAAAGTCCGACAGTGAAATTCTTGATGAAGTAACAGTCATAGCTTATGGTACTGCAAAGAAGAACTCACTAACAGGTTCTGTTGCTACTATCAAATCCAGTGATATGGAAAAGCTTCCAGTTACTTCATTTGAAAAAGCATTACAAGGATTGTCTCCTGGGCTGCAGATCGCAAGTGTCTCCGGTCAACCGGGTTCGTCTACACAGGTACGTATTCGTGGTATCGGGTCTATGTCTGCCTCAAGTACCCCACTTTATGTTATAGATGGAGTTGCTATTGAAGCTGCAAACTTAAGTGAAGTTGCAAATACCAGTAAATATGGGACAAGTGCAAATCCACTTTCAAACTTAAATCCGAATGATATTGAGTCTATTACCATCTTAAAAGATGCTTCTGCTGCTTCTCTGTACGGATCACGTGCGGCCAATGGTGTTATTCTGATTACAACGAAGCAGGGTAAAAAAGGACAAGCCAAGGTTAGCTTTAAAGCTCAAATGTCATCTTCCAAACTCCCTTCTGGTGGTTATAATTTGATGAATGCCTCCGAACATTATGCTCTGTATTATGGAGGCTTCTATAATAATAATATTGCTAAAGGCATGTCCTCAGAAGAAGCTTCTGCTGCAGCCAACAAATCCACACAAAGCATGTATGGGCGAAATCCATATAATGTTGCTAACCCTCTGGATGCTTCTGGCGACTTGACATCTGGCGCTCAATTGATGATTGATACCGATTGGTTGGATGAAGTCTTCAGAACCGGGATGTCACAAGAATACGATATCAGTGTAAATGGAGGAAACGAGAAATCAAAATACTTCATTTCTATGGGATATATGAATCAAGAGGGTATTGTGATTGGTTCGGATTTTGAACGATATTCAGGTCGTGCAAATGTCTCAACGGAAATTAAACCTTGGTTCAGTATGGGTATCAATTCCACTTTCTCTTTGGCAAAACAAAACACTCCTGTAGGTGGAGGTGGTGGTGCTAGTCCTTTGACTAATGGTATTTTCCTACCCAATGCTGTTCCAGTATATGATTTGGATGAAAATTTCCAAATGCAATATGATGAGAATGGCAAACCTCTTTATAACTTCAAGAATCCCATATTTCAGGATATGAATGTTATATCATTTGCACAAACTGACAAATATGCAACTAACACATACCGTGTTTTGGTAAATCCCTACGTGGATTTCAACTTTTATGGAGTTCATTGGAAAACAAGTCTTTCATATGATTATATTAATTTGGATGAAACGCAATGGTATAATGCGGAGCATGGTAATGGTAAAGCTGCACAAGGACGCTTGTACAAATATGCCATTTGGAACAACACTTTTGGATTGACCAGTACATTAAATTATAATTTCAACATAAAGGAAGACCATCACTTCTCGGTATTGGCTGGTTATGAAATCTATAATAAAGAGTACAAGCGCACTTATGCACAAGGAACAAAATTTCCGATTGGTGGTTTGACAGAGCTGAATGTAGCTGCTACTCCGCAAGAAGTAGGTTCTGTAACAGATAAAGAGCGCATGCTTTCTTATTTTGGTCGATTAAATTATGATTATCAGAATAAATATTTTGCCTCATTCAGTATTCGCTCCGATGGTTCTTCACGTTTTGCACCGGGACATCGTTATGGTACATTTTGGAGTGTCGGATTAAATTGGCGCGTCAGCGAAGAAAACTTCATGAAATATATTACCTGGATCGATGACTTGAAACTACGTGCCAGCTATGGTACTTCAGGTAACAAAACATCTGATTACTTATATGGTTACCAAGCTTTCTATGAAGGTGGAGCCAATTATAACGGAGAGTCTGGCTTCAGACATTCTCAATTAGCAAATCCTGATTTGTCATGGGAAAAATCCAAAAACTTCAATGTGGGATTGGATTTTGCAGTACTTAACAGTCGCCTGCATGGATCCATTGACTATTATATCAAAAACTCTGATGAACTGTTATTGGAAAAACCTTTAGCCGGTTCTACGGGGTTGGACATAATTATGTCTAATTTGGGTGGTATGCGTAACTCTGGTATAGAAGTAGATTTGCATTCCCTGAATATTCAAGCCGGAGACTTTAATTGGGGAACCGACTTCAATATCTCTTTTAACAAGAATGAAATCACTTCTTATCCCGAAGAACAGGAAGTTGTTGGTACAAAAGTTCGTACGGTAGGCTACAGCCTTTATGAATTTTACATGCAAGAATGGGCCGGAGTAGATAAAGAAACCGGTGCTCCACTTTGGTATAAAGACGTAAAAGATGATAAAGGTAATCCGACAGGTGAAAGAACTACCACTTCAACTTACTCTACTGCAGACAAATACAAACTTGGTTCTGCACTTCCCAATGTATTTGGAGGTTTGAATAACACATTTACATTTAAAGGATTAGACCTTTCATTCCTCTTTACTTATAGTTTTGGAGGAAAGATATATGATGCGTACGAAGCCAATTTGCTGAATGATGGTAACAACAACGGTTATCAAGCCATCAAAGATCAAGCGAATTATTGGACAAAAGAGAATCCAAACGCTCCGAATCCTGCATTCTTGCCCAATAACACTTCAAGTTCTCATTCTACATCAAGCCGCTATTTGCACGATGCAGATTTCATTAAATTTAAAAATATCAACTTAGGTTATACTCTACCAAAAAAATGGACACAGAAGATACAGTTGGAGACAGTACGTTTCTTTGGAAGTCTGGAGAATATCTGTGTATGGAACTTGGATGGTAGTTTCAAAGGTTACGATGTGGAATTGGGAGGTGTAACCGGAGTATTGGACGGTGCAGGTACGGTTCCATTGCCTCGTACAATCTTATTTGGTATAAATGTTGGTTTCTAATTTAAAATTGAGATTACGATGAATAGAATAAAGCAAACTATAATAGCACTTGCAATAGGTCTTAGCTTAGCAAATTGCGGTGATGATTTTTTGGATACTACTTCTTCGGACCAAATTACTACGATAGACGGTGCGCAGCAAGTGTTGACCGGTGCTTATGACTGGTTGACCAATGGCTGGTTGGCTCATATGACCAACCAATATATTTTCTTCTTGCCTGACATTATGGGAGATGACGCATTGGTGACACCTGACCCCAACTACAATTATGGACGTTTTGTGTCTCCTTATCAATATACAGTTTCTCCAGGAAGTACCTATACTGATGACCCGTGGAAGGGATGTTACAGTATCATAGATAATACGAATGCCATTTTGGATAATATCGGAAACCTGGCAGAAAGTGCAGAGCGTAACAGAATTGAAGGTGAAGCGCTATCTCTAAGAGCTTATACTTATCATTTCTTAGTAAGAATGTATGCCAAACCTGTGAACAAGTACCCGGATAATCCGAGCATAATTTTACGTATTTCTTCTGGAACAGAAGACCTTCCTCGTGCTACGGTAAAAGATGTTTATAATCAACTTGTCGTTGACATGGAAAAAGCATGTGGATTGTTGGACCAGCATTCTTCTTCATCCAAGGCATATATCGGTGCGAATGCTGCTCATGGAATTCTTGCACGTTTGTATTTGGATTTAGGTGATGAAACAAATGGCATCAAACATGCCAATGCTGCATTGAAAGGTGTTAATTTGATGAATACGGCAGTTTACACAGCTGATTTCTGTGAAGTTAACTCAGAAACACTTTGGGCTTTCGAATGTCCAACTGATGATAATCAATTCTATCTTTCATTACCCTCTTTCTGGTATTTGTGTGGAGATGATTATGAAGATGCTGTTATTGGTTATAGCTCATTACGAGTTTCAAAGGCTTTGATTAATCTAATGGAAGATAAAGATATACGCAAAACTCAGTTCCCGAAAGATTCTGAAACAAACGATTATATCAGTGAAACAGGATACTTGACAACAAAGATTCATAGTCGTAACAATGAAATGGGACAAGGCTCTTTCAATATGCTGCGTGGTTCTGAGATGTATCTTATTATTGCTGAATTAGCTGCTGACAAACAGCATTATGATGTGGCTAAAGAAGCATTAAATGTTGTTCGGATAGCTCGTGGATTGGATAAATATAGTGGAACGGATGCCGGTTTAGCAGATGAGATACAACAAGAAAGAAGGCGTGAATTATTTGCAGAGGGACATCGCCTATTCGACATGAAACGTAGAGGTTTGGCATTGACAAGAACTGGAGTTGACGGACACGATTTGTGGACTAGTCAATTAGACCTTCCTGCTGGCTCTGATAGATTTGAATTACCTATTCCGCAAGCAGAGATTGATGCTAATGGAGAACTGACAAATAATGATCAGAATCCTGCTTATAAATAAGTCTGTAAGAAGGAGTATATCTGATTTATGAACTTTCAAAACATCTCTATTTGATAGGGTGTTTTCTAACAATACTTCGTTAAATTTCATGCTGCATCAGCAGCGAATCCAAATATTTCATTCACTATCTCATGATTTAATTGCGTGTTCGGGTTATTCTCGAACACGTCAATAATTCTTTGGGCGTAGTATGCGTTGATAATCAGAGCTTTAAGCCTCCCGATAGAGAGATTGTATTCACTGCACATTATTTTCGCAACATTCACGGCTGTAAATGAGGAGTTGAACGCAAAATCAAGTTTTCTCGTGTCACGCGCCTGAGAGTCAGTAAGTCCTACAAACTGTTTTGCGTCACGGAAACAGAACTCAATCTGAAAGCGTGTACAGTAATACTCCATGACATCACGTCCGCTCATGCTTTCATCTGTAGAGAAATACAACCGATGTCCGCCCTTTGGCAAAATGTGTATGACAAGTGATATTTTTCGATGTAGGGACTTGCACCATGCTTTCAAGGCATACACTTGTCCATTAGACTCGTCCGTGTCAAGTATCGCAACCTTGGATTTGTCTATGTTTTTGAAGTCTATCTTCTCACCTTTTACACGTGGACGCCCGGGTTTGCCTGTAGGATCGCCTTCCCACAGATAATACAATGCAGCATCATGCCGAAGACGGCTTACCACATTAAAACCTATTCCAAGCATATTGTCTATAAATGGCTTCTTTGAAAATGCAGAGTCTTCGACAAGAACATTTGTAATACGTTGTAGTATTTGTTTGTTGTCTGATAATGCCTTGGCATACCAATCGTATAGACTCATGTCGTTATTCTCTTTGTTCTTGGCTAATGTTGTTTGTATGGCCTTTAACATCATGCATTCGTGTAGGTCAACATCGATAACACCTATTCCAAGAATCTCAAGACCTCTCTTGACAGCACCTGCACACCCTGACCAAAACAAACCCATGTACGGAGTACACTTGCCAGACTTTTTGATGTAGCTTGGGTCAATGGCTATAGCATTGCGTCCCTTTCCTTTTTTGAAAGCGTAAGCGCTTAGCCACATGTTCATCTCAAGCCAGTCAACGCTACGTTCGGCGGTCTGCCTATAACATTGTTCACCACGTTTACCATAGCGTCCCATTTGGGTAAAATTCACTTTCCTAGGTATTACCATCAAAAGAAATAGCATCTCCATGATGTTTGATTGGATACTTTTGTTTAACTTCGCCCCACCACAGAATAAAAATGCTGCTTTGCAGAGCTCCATATATCGGCTTATCAAGTTGGTTATCAGCATAACTTTATGTTTGTTTTTCACTTATAAAGTTACTGAAAATCAGCAAGATAGCCGATTTTTAGATGTTATATCTTGTTACATAAATCATTTGTTTTCTATTTGTTACGTCCTATCTTATTCGCGATACTTTCTGTGGCTTGCTTCTAACCTTGTGTTCCTACGAAAAATTTAACGGACTATTGTTCTAAATAAAGTGTTTTAAAAGCCGTTCACTGTGAAGTAAGCGGCTTTTGTTATTCTATCTTTTCCACTTTATTTCTGCAACAATCATTTCCAAATAGGACGTATAGAAATCTGTTGCCGGGGATTAACGGTTATTTCTTCCTCGTCTTCCAAAGTAATAATTATGCCTTTAGATAATTGATAGTTGTCGTACCAAGTAAGTATCAAATCCTATATATGATTTTATCGTGTCCGGACTTTTAACATCGACAGCCTTAGTTACAGAATTGTACGCAAAGCGATGAGTAGCGTTACTTGCCAAATAATACATCATCTCTCCAAGCTGCCTTTCATTGCTTATCTTGTTTCGCCACTACATCCTTATAAATGATGTCGGTATAGAGTGAAAGCAAGTAGTTATCATTATCTGACTGAATGTATTGAGGAAAGTTTCCTATTCCTAGGTATTTTTGTATTTCACTAAGGAGTAGCACCTTGCCTTCTGCAGCATAAAATGTATCTTGTTTTATTGCTACTTGCTTTAGTTTCAGGAATTCATGGAAAGAAAAAGGATAAAGTTCCATAGTGACATATCTGCCAGTAAGAAAAGTGCCCAACTCTTTACTAAGTAGATTGGCATTACTGCCGGCAACAAACACCTTGCTCGTTTCTCTGCTCATAAATAACTTAGCGTAATAGACTTTTATCCACACAATCTTCCTCTCTTTATATATATTGCTAATATACAAAAAAATATGATATAAATAGAGAAACTTTCGATTGCCAATAGAAAGTTTTGTAACAAAGGAACCTATTTTTTATATGGAATTGCAAATTAAATTATGAACAGCATCTGAATGAAACAGATTACAACGATGAGTTAAACCTTGGAAGGGAATAATTCCACCGGAGTTGTTTGGAAAATAAAGTGTTTTTTGATAGAGGTTGTCAAAATGTGAACTGCACAACCTCATTTTTTATTCTAGACTCTCGCAACAACAATCAACTTTTAAAAAACAATAACTATCAATTATCCATAATCTTATAAAAAT
>OGQP01000388.1_pt1 | contig 31158 bp, 41 predicted proteins | sample 1553251 | NCBI WGS metagenome assembly OGQP01 (sample SAMEA2580016, study PRJEB22360) | human gut metagenome | biome: human gut; feature: human-associated habitat; material: faeces | place: Denmark | collected 2008/2010 | reverse complement strand
TGGGCGGCTCTTACTGGAACGGTGGAGGGAACTCTTTCTAACTGCGTCGATTTTTTTTACAAAAGCATTGGGAGGTGATTCGGTGACAAAATCAAAATGGAAATCTCAAATCAAAAAAGCCTGCATTGCTATCAATACTTACAAAGAATCTTTTGATGGTGTGATTGATTCGCTGGCTGACATCCTTGAAAAACGTGACCAGACGTTAGAAACATATGACGGAAACCCTATTATAGAGCACACAAACTCTCACGGCGAAACCAACAGGACAAAAAATCCATCTTTGATGTTGTGGGATGAACTTAACAAGACAGCTTTGGCATATTGGCGTGACCTTGGGCTTACACCCAAAGGGCTAAAAAACATCGACGAACAAGCAATGAAAAAGAAAAAAACAGACACTCTTGCGGAGGTGCTAAAGAGCCTTGGCGACTAAACAATTTAAGCAGATTGCAATACAATATGCCGAGGATGTCGTCGCCGGAAAGATTATTGCCGGAAATAATTTTTTGGAATGCAAGCGATTTTTAGAAGATTTAAAGCGTGAAGATTTGGAGTTGCACACAAAAGAACCGGATTTGGTTTGCAACATCATTGAACGGTTTATGGTGCATAAGCAGGGCGAAAGCCTTAAAGGTGAGCCGCTTATGAACACGCCGATGTTTCTGCAGCCGTGGCAAGTCTTTACTGTGTATAATCTTGTTGGGTTTTACTATACAGGAACAAAAGAACGCCGATATAAAGAAGCGTTTATTTTTATTCCAAGAAAATCCGGAAAAACCATGTTTATTGCTGCTTTAGCGTTTGCGTTGGCAATTTTGGAACGTCGCTCCGGGTCTATTATCTACATCGTTGCAGCGTCACAAAAGCAAGCGTGCGAATCTTTTAACGATATTTTGTACACATTGCGATACCGTGAGATGATTGATGATTTTAGAGTGCTTAACAACAACGCTGAGCACTCTATCAGTTATCAATTTACAGACGCAAACGGCAGACCAAATGGCTCTATACGCATTGAGGCATTAGCAAGCAATCCAGATGCACAGGATTCCTTTAACTGCAATATTGCAATCGCAGACGAGGTACACGCTTTTAAAAAATCCGCACAGTATAACCGGTTTAAAGAGGCGATGAAAGCCTATACAAACAAGTTGATGATAGGCATTACTACTGCCGGAGATAACATCAACAGCTTTTGTTATCGGCGGTTAGAGTATGCAAAAAAGGTTTTAAATGGCACGGTAAAGGACGATACGCTTTTTTGTTTTGTGTCTCAAGCAGAACAAGACGAGCATGGACAGGTAGATTATACGTCACCTGTCCAACACGAAAAAGCAAACCCATCTTACGGCGTTACAATTAGACCAGCCGACATTTTGCAGGAATCGCTGCAGGCACAAAACGACCCTCAACAACGCAAAGACTTTTTAAGCCGGTCACTCAATATTTATACCAGTGCTATGCGAGCATATTTTGATTTATCAGAGTTTCGTGCATCGGATAATAAATACAATTGGACGATAGAGGACTTGCTGCGTATGCCGATTGATTGGTATGGCGGAGCGGATTTGTCCAGAATGTACGATTTGACCGCTGGGGCTTTATACGGGCACTATGCAAAAGAAGACGTTGACATTATCATTACACATGCTTTTTTTCCGGTCACAATGGCGGCAAAAAAGGCAGACGAGGACGAAATACCGCTGTTTGGCTGGGCGGATGATGGACTTTTAACCATGTGCAACAGTCCAACCGTCAACGCTGCCGATGTTGTAAACTGGTTTGTCTCCATGCGGCGGCATGGATTTAAAATAAAGCAAATCGGGCATGACAGAAAATTTGCAAGAGAATATTTCATTGGGATGAAACAAGCAAAATTTAATATTATTGACCAGCCACAATATTATTATTTAAAATCCGAGGGGTTCCGGCACATTGAACAACGTGCGAAAGACGGAAAACTGTATTATTTACACAACGAAGCATTTGAATATTGCGTGGAAAATGTGAGTGCAATTGAAAAAACGGACGATATGATACAATACGAAAAAATCGGGGAAACAAACCGGATTGATTTGTTTGATGCAAGCGTTTTTGCTTGTGTTAGATACTTGCAAAGCATGGAGCGTAAACAAAAAGCAAAGGATTGGTGGGGATAAAATGTTTTGGAATCAAAAAAAGAAAACACGGAATAACTCGCCGGTTGCATTATTTTTATCTGACAGGGAAAATGATGCAATCTGCGTGCCGGGTTATACAACATTAGACCGCTGTCCGGAAGTAATGACCGCTTGCAGACGCATTGCGGAGTTGATTGGCTCTCTTACCATCCATTTGATGGAGAACACCGAACAGGGAGATAAACGGATTGTGAACGCTCTCAGCCGAAAAATCGACATTGAACCGATGGCAAACATGACCCGGAAGACGTGGATGGAAGCAATCGTGATGAATCTTTTGCTATACGGAAAAGGAAATAGTATCGTAAAAGTACATACAACTGGCGGATATTTGAGAGATTTAGAGCCGATTGCGGCGTCAAAAGTTTCTATTCCGGAAAGCGGTTCTTACTCTGTCATGATTGACGGGATTCCATATAAATCTGACGAGATTCTGCATTTCGTACACAATCCATCCCCAAACTGCTTATGGAAAGGGCGAGGCTTGCAAATATCCCTGCGACCGTTTGCGGACAACCTTAAACAGGCAGCCGCAACGGAAAAATCATTTTTATCCAGCAAGTGGAAACCGTCTGTCATTGTAAAAGTAGATGCGTTGACCGATGAATTTAGTTCGCCGGCAGGAAGAAAGAAACTGCTGGCAGATTACGTAGAATCCAGTGAAGTTGGCGAACCATGGCTGATTCCGGCGGAACAATTCTCAATTGAACAAATCAAACCACTATCTTTATCTGATTTAGCAATCAGCGACGTTGTAAAACTGAACAGGCGGATGATTGCAGCGATTCTGGGCGTGCCGCCGTTTTTGCTGGGCGTTGACAGCTACAACAAGGATGAATGGAACGCTTTTGTAAATCACACTGTAAAGCCGATTGTAATTGGAATACAGCAGGAAATGACAAAAAAGCTGATTTTATCACCAAACATGTACATCCGCTTTAATGTTTTGTCTTTGTTTGATTGGGATATAAAAACCATCGCTGACGTATTTGGCGGCTTGTCTGACCGTGGTTTTGCTACTGGCAACGAGGTACGAGACCGGATGGGCTTGTCACCGAGAGATGGATTGGATGAATTACGAGTGCTGGAAAACTACATCCCTTATGAGATGTCAGCGTATCAAAAAAAATTAGTACAGGGAGGGAAAGAAGAAAATGGAACTGAATAACGTCATGTATCGCACGATGCAGTCAGTACTTACAACGAGGGACGGCGAAACAAACGAAGCCCCTGTAATTGAGGGCTATTTTGCGGTATTTGATTCCGATTATGATATGGGGTATGGCATGAGTGAGAGCGTTGCACCGGGTGCATTTTCGGAAACGCTTGCTGGAGATGTCCGGGCACTTATTGACCATGACACCCGGCTTGTGCTTGGGCGTACAACCGCCCACACGCTGGAATTGAGAGAGGATTCTCACGGATTGTGGGGAAAAATCTACATCAACCCAAAAGATAGCGAGGCGATGAACCTTTATGAACGGGTAAAACGTGGCGATGTGTCTCAATGCAGCTTCGGTTTTGAAATCCTTAGCGAAGAAACAACTTTCCCTGCAGAAGGGAAAGTCCATTGGAGAATCACAAAGGCAAAGCTGTATGAAGTGTCTTGCTGCACATATCCGGCGTATGAAGAAACTGGCATATCTGCACGCAAAAAGGACTGGGAACAAATCGAAAAGCGAAAATCAGAAGCGTGGAAATCCACACTTTTGAAAAAACTGAAAGGAGAAAAATAAAAAAATGCTGAAAGCACTGTTATTGCGAAACAAGATTGACAGTAAAAAGTCTGAGTTGGCGGAACTCCGCACAGCCGCCGCAGAGTTGGAAAAACGGGAAAAAGAACTGGAATCCGACATCAACGAGGCAAAAACCGAAGAAGAAAAAGCGGTTGTTGAAAAGGCTGTCAACCAGTTTGAACAAGACAAGGCGGAAAATGAAAAGTCTATCAGCGAACTGGAAACGGAAATTGCTGACATGGAGAAAGAATTGGATGCCGTGGAGCAGAAACAACAGACACCGCAAACCGAAGGTAATTCGGGCGATGAAATCAGAAAGGGGAAAGTTAAAATGGAAGCCAGAGTGAAATTTTTTGGCATGAACGTACAGGAACGTGATGCGTTTTTTGCCAACGATGCTGTAAAAAGCTGGTTGGAACGTGTCCGGGAAATGGGCAAGAATCAGCGGTCTATTACCGGTGCTGAGCTGCTTATCCCGGAAGTTGCACTGGATTTAATCAAAGAAACCACGCTTAAATACTCTAAGCTGTACAAGCATGTAAATGTTAAGAGTGTGCCGGGCAAGGCAAGACAGAACGTAATGGGAGCAATCCCGGAAGCAATTTGGACGGAAATGTGTAGCACACTCAACGAATTAAACCTCACCTTTAACAACGTAGAGGTAGACGGTTATAAGGTCGGCGGATTTATCGCAATCTGCAATGCCGTGCTGGAAGATTCCGACATTGCCCTTGCAACCGAGATTATCTCCGCACTTGGTCAGGCTATCGGTTACGCATTGGACAAGGCAATCTTGTACGGTACTGGGACTAAAATGCCGCTTGGTATTGTCACCCGTCTGACGCAGGCTGCAAAGCCGTCTGGTTACTCTACCACCGCCAGAGCGTGGGCAAACCTTACCGCCAGCAACGTGCTTGCAATCTCTGGTAAAACAGATGCAGCGTTGTTTAAGGAATTGGTTATTGCATCCGGAAACGCTAAGGCAGATTACAGCCACGGCGAAATGTTTTGGGCAATGAACGAAAAGACATTTACAAAGCTGGTTGCAAATGCCCTGACCATCAACGCTGCTGGTGCGATTGTAACCGGGCAGAACGGAACGATGCCAGTAATTGGCGGAGCAATCGAAAAGCTGTCTTTTATCCCGGATGATGTAATCATTGGCGGTTATGGTGACTTGTATCTGCTGGCAGAGCGTGCTGGAACAGCTATCAGCCAGTCGGAACACGCAAGATTTATTGAAGACCAGACCGTATTTAAGGGAACTGCGAGATATGACGGCTTGCCAGTGATTGCAGAAGGATTTGTCGCAATCGGAATTGGCGGCACAAAACCAACTGCAAACGCAGTTACTTTTGCTGAAGACACGGCAAATAAAGTAACCGGAGAATAAATAATATGAACGTAGACCTGCTTACAATGCTAAAGGTAGACCTCGGAATTACCGCCGAGGCTTATAATGACCGGCTTTATGCAGATTTACAGGCGGCAAAAAGCTACATTGCACGAGAGGGAATCACGTTAAATGAGACCATCGAAGACGACCAGCTTGTCGTACAGTATGCAGCGTGGCTATGGCGGAAGCGTGGCGGAGATGAGCAATCCTCAATGCCACGGATGCTGCGATATTTGCTTAACAATCGGCTATTTTCCGAAAAAATGAGAGGAAATGACGATGGATGATGTAATTGAACTGGTCAAACAGCATTTATACAGAGATGATTGCGGCGTGGAACGATTGGCGGAAGAATCAAAAAGAACTGTGTTTTGTAGCGTGCAATCAGCGAGCAGAGCGGAGTTTTTTGCAGCAATGCAGGCTGGGTTAAAACCGTCATTTATTGTGCAAATCAATCCGATTGAGTACGATTGTGAGGGAATTGCCGTATACCATGAAAAAAGATATTTAATTTATCGAACATATCAAAAAAACATGGATGTGTTGGAATTGTATCTCAAGGAAGAGGTGGGAATACAAAATGACCTATACTGACATCGCAAAAATGATGGAGCAAATGCATTTGCCGTTTGCATATCACCATTTCGAGCGTGGCAAAGCACCGCCGCTGCCCTATTTTGTATTTTATTATGACGGGCGGAGCGATTTTTCTGCCGATAATCACGCCTATCAAAAAATCGTAGAGGTGACGCTGGAATTGTACAGCAACCAAAAAGATTTTAAATCTGAAAGTCAAATAGAATCCGTTTTAGAAAGAAATGAGATTGTATATGATAAAACGGAAGAATACATATCTTCTGAAAAGATGTTTGAACAGATTTATGAATTTGAACTGCTGCTGGAGGGGTAAACATGATAAAAACTATTCGCGTTGATAAGCTGGCGGACGAAATTATGAAAGAGTTGCAAGAATATAGCAATGCAACCAGCGACGACGTAAAAGCAGCAGTCAAAAAATCCTCTCAGGCAGTCAAAAAAGAACTACTACAAACTGCCCCAAAGCGAACGGGGACGTACAGAAAAAGCTTTGTAGTAACAAAAATCGAAGAAAATTCAAGCAAATTAAAAGTAGCCGTCCACTCTAAAAAGCATTACCGGTTATCACATTTGCTGGAAGATGGTCACGCACTCAGGCAAGGCGGAAGAACAAACGCACACCCACACATGAAACCAGCGGAAGAGCATGGAATCGAAATGCTTGAATCGCTTGTAAAAAAATCATTAGGGAGGAACTAAGCATGGCAACCGAAACTAAGAACAAGGTTAAATTTGGCTTAAACAAAGTATACTGGGCAAAAATCACCGGATATGATGAGGACGGTGTTCCGCAATACGCTGCACCTGTACGTCTGCCGGGTGCTGTCAGCCTTAGCATTGACGCAAACGGTGAAACAGAACCGTTTTACGCAGACAACTGCGTTTACTACCTGTGTAACAATAACTCCGGTTATGAGGGAGATTTGGAAGTTGCGTTGATTCCGACCGATTTTGCAACCGAAATTTTAGGCGAAAAGCTGGATGCAAAGGGAGTACTCGTGGAAAAGAGCGATGCAGAAGTTTCCGAATTTGCACTGTTTTTTGAATTTGAAGGCGACAAAAAGAAAATCAGACATATCTTTTACCGCTGCTCTGTTGCACGTCCTGCAACAGAATCCGCAACCACAGAAGATACAAAGGAAGTCAAAACGGAAACTCTCAAGCTGTCTGCAACCGCATTGGATAATAACCTTGTTAAGTCAAAATCTTGTGAAAAAACAGATGCTGAAACTTATAACAACTGGTACAACGCTGTTTATATGCCAAGCTTTACAGCGGAAGAAAACAAAGCGAATTAAGGAGATAAAAAAATGGGAGTGTCAAAAACAATTACCATTGACGGCGTAGATGTACAATTTAAAGCGAGTGCAGCAATTCCTCGGCTATATCGCTTGCAATTCCGGCGTGATTTGTTTCATGATTTTGCTGATTTGCAAAAATCAGTTGACGATGAAAAAGAAAAAGACAGTGAAGCGTCCGGATTAAATCCAGAAATTTTGGAAACGTTTGAAAATGTTGCGTACATGATGGCAAAGCATGCAGACCCTAAAGGCGTACCGGGAACAGCGGAGGAATGGTTGGAACAGTTCTCCATGTTTTCAATTTATGAAATTTTGCCAGAACTGCTGGAACTTTGGAACGCAAACTTGCAAACACAAGTCCAGTCTAAAAAAAACATCGCCCGACTGACCGCCCGATGACCACACCGCTTTTTTTGCTGCGGTGCGTTCAGATTGGCTTATCAATAAGCGACTTGGATTTTTTAACTATTGGACTTGTAAATGATTTATTTACAGAAAAAGAAAATGATGGCTATCCATATAGTTATCAAGCAACACAAGCAGATTTTGACAAATTTTAAAAAGGGGGAAGCAATATGGCGAGCCGTATCAAAGGCATTACCGTCGAAATTGGTGGTGACACCACTAATCTGGTAAAATCTTTGGAGGGTGTCAACAAAAATATCCGTAATACGCAAAGTCAATTAAAAGACGTCGAGCGGTTACTAAAGCTTGACCCTACCAACACAGAGTTGCTAACTCAAAAGCAAAAGTTGTTAAAAGCTGCTGTATCCGATACAAAAGACAAGTTGCAAGCCCTCAAAGCGGCAAGCGAAGCCGCAGCCAAAACAGCGGATAATTACGGGGCGTGGAAAACTAAATATGATGCAATACAAAGTGAAATTGAATCCACGACAACCGAATTAAAGAAACTGAAAAAGCAAGCAGAGAATGCAGAAAAGCAACTTGCTGACGGAAAAATCTCTCAAGAGAAATACGATGTTTTACAAAGTAAAATAAAATCAACAGAAACCGAACTTAAAGACTTAAAAGAAGCCGCAAAACAGGTAGATGATGAGTTCGGACATCCGATTTCCCCGGAACAATATGACGCGTTGCAACGGGAAATCCAGCAAACAGAAAACGACCTAAAGAAACTGGAGCAACAAGCAGGTGAATCCAGAACGGCGTTGGTTAAGCTGTCCGAAACCGGAAAAAAGTTTCAGGACGTTGGCGATAAAATCTCCGGCGTTGGTACAAAGTTGCTCCCGGTTTCAACGGGAATTGCCGCTATCGGAACACTTGCCGTAAAAACGGGAGCGGATTTTGATTCTGCGATGAGCAAGGTTGCATCCATTTCCGGGGCAACAGGTTCGGAAATAGATGCTCTCCGAGATAAAGCCCGTGAGATGGGTAGCAAAACGAAGTTCTCCGCAAGTGAAGCTGCCGATGCGATGAGTTACATGGCTATGGCAGGCTGGAAAACCAGCGATATGCTTAACGGTATTGAGGGCATTATGAACCTTGCTGCTGCTTCCGGTGAGGACTTGGCGACAACTTCGGATATTGTAACAGACGCTCTGACCGCTTTCGGCTTAACTGCTGCCGACAGCGGACACTTTGCGGATATTCTGGCGGCTGCAAGTTCCAATGCCAATACCAACGTCAGCATGATGGGCGAAACTTTCAAATATGCCGCTCCAGTGCTGGGTTCTTTGGGATATTCCGCTGAAGATTCCGCTATCGCCATCGGACTAATGGCAAATGCCGGAATCAAATCCTCGCAGGCTGGCACGGCTTTGCGAGGTGCAATTGTTAGCCTTGCTAAACCAACCGATACAGTATCCTCGGCAATGGAAAAATACGGGATTTCCTTGACAGATAGTTCCGGCAAGATGTATTCGCTCCGTGATTTGATGGGGCAAATGCGTGATAAACTGGGTGGACTTACAGAGGCGGAACAAGCACAAGCAGCCGCTTCGCTTTTCGGTCGAGAAGCGATGTCTGGGATGTTGGCAATTATCAACGCATCACCAGCAGACTTTGAGAAGCTGACAAATGCAGTAGATACTTGTTCCGATACGGTAGATGGCTACAATGGCACGACCGAAAAAATGGCAGCTACTATGCAGGACAATCTTGCAGGACAGTTGACTATTTTGAAATCCCAGCTGGAAGAACTTGCAATCAGTTTTAGTGACATTTTAATGCCAGCAATCCGCAGCCTTGTTGCTCGGTTGCAAACAATTGTTGACAAACTCAATCAATTAGACCCGCAGGTAAAAGAAACAATTGTAAAAATTGCTTTAGCGGTTGCGGCTATTTCTCCGTTGCTTATTGCAATTGGGAAAGTAATTTCAGTTGTCGGAACGCTTATGCAAGCGATTGCAAAAATACCTAAAATCCTTGGCAGCATTAAAAATGGATTTTCTGCTGTTACGGGTGCTTTAAAGGTATCAACTGCTGGATTTTCCGCCGCAGTTGGAGTGATTGCACTTTTAGCGGCTGCGTTTGTACATCTATGGCAAACAAACGAGGATTTCCGAAATAAAATTATCAGCATTTGGGAGCAAATCAAAGGCACATTTACCGAGTTGACACAAGGTATTACCGACCGTCTCAATGCTCTTGGGTTTGATTTTGATGATTTTGGCGAGGCTGTAAAGGCAGCGTGGGAAGGCTTTTGCAATCTGTTAGCCCCCATTTTTGAAGGGGCTTTTGAAATTGTTGCAGAAATTTTTGAAGCTGTATCCGGAACAATCTTAGGATTGATGGATGTATTTACAGGCGTGTTTTCCGGCGATTGGGAACAGGCGTGGACAGGCGTAAAAGAAATTTTTTCGTCGATTTGGGAAGGTATCAAATCTATATTACAAACAATTCTGGACACTTTAAAAGGTGTTGCGGATACGTTTTTAGGCTGGTTTGGTACAGATTGGGAAACTGTCTGGACATCTGTAAAAGCGTTTTTCACAAACACTTGGACAAATATTCAGACGTTCTTCTCCAATACACTGACTAACATCAAAACATTCTTCTCCAACATATGGACTTCTATTTCTACGACTTTCACAAACATTCTGACATCAATCCAGACAACAGTAACCAATGTTTTTACCTCTATCAAGACGTTTGTAACAACAATCTGGCAGGGTATTTATACATTTTTTAGCACAATTTTTAATGCAATTTATACAGTAGTATACACTGTATTTAATACGATATATACAGTGATTACAACTGTGTGGACAACTATCTATACAACATTAGAGCCGTTGATTAACGCTTTCGGATATTTGTTCGAAACGATTTTTGAAGCGATTCAAATTGTCGTTGGAAGAGTTATGGACTGGATTTCCGAAAAAATTAGTGCTATTTGGAATGGCATTGTTGATTTTATCACACCGATTTTAGAAAGTATTCGGGACTTCTTTTCTGAAATCTGGACGGCTATCAGCGATAAAGTACAAGAAAAGCTGGAGTTTATAAAAAATCTTGTCGAAACCATTTGGAACGGAATAAAAGATTTTTTAGAGCCACTCTTAACTGCTCTACAAACAACGTTTACAAACATTTGGGAGGCTATTCGGTCGCAGATTGATGCGGTATCCAATGCAATCCGTTCCCTCATTGAGCGGATTTGGAGTTCTATTTCTGGGACGATTTCTTCTGTTATGGATAGCATCCGAAACACTTTTTCCAGCATTTGGGACAGCATCTCGGATAAAATATCGTCTGTTGTAAATGGAATTAAAACAAATGTATCCAACGCATGGGAAAACATCTATGACAGTATCTCCAATCTTATGAGCCAGATTAAAAATAAGATTTCCGATATTTGGGACGGTATACACGACGGAATTTCTGACAAAATCGGCGACATCCGGACAACCATTGAAAACGGGCTTAACGGTGCTATTGATTGGATTAGAGGACTGGCTTCCGACGCTTGGAACTGGGGCAGCGATATTATCTGGGGCATTATTGACGGGATTCAAAGTGCTATTGGCTGGCTGGAAGATTGTGTCACCAATGTTGCTGATACCATTCGGGATTTCCTGCACTTCTCTGTACCAGACAAAGGTCCGCTGACAGACTACGAAAGCTGGATGCCTGACTTTATGCAAGGATTGGCTAATGGTATCAATAAAAGCAAAAAGCTTGTAACTCAAGCAGTCGCTGCGGTTGCGGATGGGATTTCTGTTTCCATGCAGGGAAATTTGCAGATGGATGCTTTAAAAAGTGAGCAAGGCTCTGTTGGAGCAACAACGACTGTCATCAACAACGACAACAGCCGCACCATCAACCAGACAAACAACAGTCCAAAGGCATTGACACGTCTGGAAATTTACCGGCAAACCCGGAATGCAATCAATGTGTGAGGTGTTTTATGCGATTTACACTTATTGTTGAGAATGCAGCCGGCGACCGCATCAACATGACCGCCACTGCAAACAATTACATGATTTCCAAAATTGATGGACTGTATCCGCCAGCAGGAACGATTAGTACAACACCATATGCCGGAATGAATGGCAGCTACTTAAACAACGCTTTTATCGAAAAGCGGAATTTAGTGCTATCTTTTGAGATGCGAGGCTACGGCAGCAACATCGAATTAAACCGCCACGCCCTCTATCGGGTTGTGAAAACCGCTCAATATCTCAAGGTATATTATCGCACAGTCGGGATTGATGTTTACACAGAGGGATATGTGGAGAGCTGCACCGTGACCAATTTCGGTGAGTTGGTCAATGGGCAAATCAGTATCATTTGCCCAGACCCCTACTGGTACAGCACGCAGTCCATCTATGCATACAGTCAATCCGTATTTGGAGCATTTCACTTCCCCTTTCCAGAGAGCGATGAGCCGTTTCCGTTGGGCGTTTACAGTACAGATAAAACCTTGTCCATCTTCAATTCCGGTGAAGAGGTCGGCATTTTAATCACCTTAGAAGCAGCCTCCGGAGAGGATGTCCCAAATCCTGTTATAACAACAGTTACATTGTATGACGACGACACATCAACCTATTTCCAGCTGCGATTGGACATTTTACCTGGCGACAAAATCATTATCAATACCAAGCAAGGGCAAAAGTCCGTTACGCTGGTGCGAGATGGTGTAACAACCAACATCATCAACTGCATGACCTCTGGTTCAACGTGGTTTACACTCCGTAAGGGTTTAAATCGGTATCGGTTGAGTGCGTCAAAATACATCATTGCAACCATCCAGCACACAGATGCATACTTAGGAGTATAAATTATGCTGATTGAAGTTTACCAAATGACCGCCGCCGAAAACACGGTATCTATCACCTTAGAGGCGGTCTGCGATGCGTTCTCAAGTTTCCTTTGGGATATTGAGTACTTTCGGTGCGGACAATTTGAATTATATATTGCTGCCACGCCGGAAACCGTTGCCATCTTTCAGACGGGTCGACTTATCGGGCGGAAAGATGACACAGAGCATTATGGATTGATTGAATCTGTCCGTATTCAGACGGATGCGGAAAACGGCGACTATCTGACTGTAAGCGGTCATTTTCTCATGATTTTGTTATCTCGTCGCATTATCTATCCAACGATGGTAATCAAAGAGCAGACCAGCTATGGAGAGATTATACACACAGCGATTCGCAAGAACTGCTTGCAACAAAACGAGCGTTTTTTACCCGGTTTGCAACTCGGCGAAATCACTGGAGATTGCTGGAAGCAAGAAACCCACTTGCAAATCAGCTATGCAAACCTGATGGAGTGGATTTACAAAATCTGTGAATTGGTCGGCGGAACGGCAAACATCTCCCTCGTTGAAACAAAACCAAACAGCCGCACCTATCAAATGGTGTTTACGCTGTCGGAAGGCGTTGACCGCAGCATTTTACAAGACACCTATCCGCATGTGATTTTTTCGGATGCGTTCCACAATTTGCTAACCTTTGATTATCTTAAAAACGCAGCTGCTCAGCAAAATGCGGCTTACACATTGGGGGCTGGCGAGGGTGAGGCTCGTAAACGAGCATTTTGCACCATCGACCCAGAGCCGACGCAGTGGGAACGGTACGAGGTTTATGTAGATGCACGGGATTTGTCGGAAGAAACGCAGAACGATGCGGGGGAATCCATCACTATTCCGGAAGAGGAATATTTGAAAATGCTGGAAGAACGGGGACGGGAAAATTTTTTGCCGGTAGAAGAAATCAGCGAATCCAGCATTACTGCAACATCAACACAAGAGCAGTATCCACAAGATTATCAGGTCGGCGACTTGGTAACGGTACAGCAAACTCGTTTTGGACTATCACAAAATCGTATCCGACTAATCGGAATGATAGAGAGTTTTGACCAAAACGGCAGGAGCTTGACACCTACATTTCAGGAGGGATGAGTATGGCTTTTTCGTACGGATTTTTTAACGCTAAAAACTTAGACCGGGTTTATACGGCTGAGCATTTTACAAGCTATCTATCCAGCATTATTTGTGACGGGATTCAGGACACTTACGGCGAGTGTTTTTCGATTACACCAGCAGGTGGTTTCCAGCTTCGGATTGGCAGCGGCAAAGCTTGGATTCAGGGACACTATTTCCAAAACGACAACGGTTATATCTTAGACTTGTCGCAGTATGCAGATAGTTCCCTGCCTCGGTATGTCACTGTTGGGATTTCCTGCGACACGCAGGAATCTGTGCGGAGCGTGCAAATCGAGGTGCTTGCAGGTACGCCAGCCGTTGCACCGTTTATCCCGTCTTTCAGCAACAATGGCACGAAAACCACACTGACCCTCTGTCAGGTGCGAGTCAATGGCGGTTCAAGCGGAATTACCGCATCCAACATTACAGACTGCCGGGAAGATGAGGAATTGTGCGGTTATTGCCGCTGCATCCTCGGCAAGTGTAGGGTTACAGAGATGCTGACAAAAATGGACCAGACTAATGCTTATCTAAAGCAGTTGCAAAAGCGGCTGGACGATATGAGCAATCAGGTTGCAGATTTGCAGACAAAAGTAGACGATTTGACAGGCGGAGAAGTTTCAGAAACGGGAATTTGTGGCGAAAACGTTTATTATGTACTATACGCCAACGGAAAATTACTGCTGCGTGGGACTGGTGCAACTTACGACTACAAAGCAGAGAGCACGGTGTTTGGTAGCAATCTCAACATTAAAAATATTGTTGTTAGCAACGGCATTACAAGCTTAGGTGACAATTTATTTTATCATTGCGAGAACGCAGTTGCTGTTGATTTACCATCCACACTTACAAGCATTGGAGATAACACGTTTTCACAATTTGAAGCCGAGAGGACAATTAACGGCTTAACTGCGGTCACAATACCGCAAACAGTAACCGCCATCGGGCAGCATGCCTTTGAGCAAAATGCTATTACTGAGATTATAATCCCGGCAAGTGTTAAGACTTGGGGCGATTATGCTTTTAGTGGCTGTCGGAAACTCACAACCGCCAGAATTGAGTGCAGCTTGATTGGTTCGTTTGCCTTTTCGTGGTGTGATTTGCTCGACGGTCTAACAATTTCTGCAAATTGTAAAAATTTCGGGTCTAATTTGTTTACTTATTGCGAAAAATTAACAGCTATCACCTACGAGGGAACAAAAGAACAATGGAACGCCATTACAAAGCCAACCAACTGGATGGCATCGGATGCAAAAACCAACTACCACAATGGATATTTGCAGCGAATCAATTGTATTGATGGTGCATTTGTTTGGAATTTCAAAAATATGGACTGGGAGGAAGAAACATAATGCTTGTATTTAGGATTACTGGACAAAGAATTGATTTAGAACGCCGAGAAGTCGTTGCGGATGAACAAGTTGCGTTTGTAAATCTACTGTTTTTGTTTACTCCGGAATGGGAACAGATTGATAAAGTTGCACAATTTAAGCAAGGAGAAAACGTCTATAATGTGCACATCGGAAAAGGAAACGTTGCACAATGTACGCTTCCGGCGGAAATTACAAATGGACAAACGTCTATAAGCATTTTTGGCTATCATGACGAGGTACGGGCGACAACAGCGACGCTGGAGTTTCGGGTGTGCCGTTCCGGTTTTTCCGATTCCGGAAGCGTTCCGATTCCGCCAACGCCGGACTTGTACGCCCAGCTTCTGAAAAAAATAGATGGAAAAATCGCATCTTTGCACGATGGCAAAGACGGAAAGGATGGCGAAAACGGGAAATCCGCCTACGAAATCGCTGTGCAAAATGGATATGACGGAACGGAAACGGACTGGCTGGAATCCTTAAAAGGACAAAAGGGAGATACCGGCGAGCCGGGAGCGACTGGAGCAAAAGGCGACCACGGAGAAAAAGGTGACCAGGGCGAACCGGGAACACCCGGAGAAAAGGGAGAACGTGGCGAAAAAGGAGAAAAAGGCGACGCCGGAACACCCGGCAAGGACGGCGTAAACGGAAAAGACGGAACAAACGGCGTTGATGGTGCGTCTGCCTATGATGTTGCGGTCAAAAACGGTTTTGAAGGATCGGAAACAGATTGGCTTGTATCTCTGCATGGTGCAAAGGGTGACCCCGGAGAGCGTGGCGAAAAAGGAGAAAAAGGCGATCTGGGAGAACAAGGCTTGCAGGGTGTTCCCGGGGAAAAAGGCGACCCCGGCGAACCTGGAAAAGATGGTACGAATGGTACGGACGGTAAAAACGGCGTTGATGGTAGTGACGGCTACTCACCGACAGCAACCGTCACTGAAACAGATACTGGGGCAACAATCACAATCACTGACAAAACCGGAACAACCACAGCGACAGTCAATTCGACATTAGGCGAACGGGTACGGCTGTATGTGGACGCAGAAGCTGGCTCAGATACCAATAACGGAAAAACGACTACCACTGCTGTGCAGACCATCGACCGTGCTCTTGTACTGGCGAACGCCTACCAGCAGGCGATTATCTGCCTGAAGAAAGGGCAAACCTACACCGCCACGGACAAGAACAATGAATACGGCACGGGCATTCAGCTGTATCGCCGAACGCTCCGATTTGAAGCCTACGGCACAGCAAGCGACCTGCCAAAAATTCAGAATGCGGTTTTCGCTTACAACTGCAACTTGGAATGGAAAGACATCGACCTCACAGGAAATAGCAGCGTGTTTACGATGTATAACACCATCGCCAATTTTGAAAACTGTTCGTTCTATCGAGTGGAATCTAGAAATAGTTTTGCACAAGTGCGGCTATGCGACATTCAGCGAGAATGGGTGCAGTATGGCGGATTTTCCGTCATCTCCAACGCCGAAAGTCAATATCGCCATATCGGTGGGATTCAGGCAAATCAGGGAGCAAGAATTGATTACAGTGGCCCTGGAATCAGTGGTTATGGTTACGATGGCTGTTCTGTACTTTCCATTGGCTGCATTCCGGAGATTTTACGGAAAACAAAGAACATTGCAGAAGGCAGCATTGAAACAAAGACGATTTATGTAAACGCCGATACTGGTTCAGATGCACGGGACGGCACATCAGAAGCAAAAGCCCTGCAAACCCTAAGCAGAGCCTTACAGTTTACACAGTATGCAGGAAAAGCCATAATCTATCTGGCGGCTGGAGCTTATACCATTCCGGACAAAACATTAACCCTGCTTGGTCGAGATGTTCGGATTTACGGCAACGCCGCAGCGACGACAACCATTCAAGGGAATTTTGTCTGTGAAAATGGATTTTTGCATCTGTCCAAAGTCACCATTGACAACACCGACAGCGATACTGCAAACACATCCACAACCGCAATCATTGCACAGTATAATGGAACGGTTCGGATTTCTGATTGCGTGGTGAATGCCAACTCTAAAAATGCAGTTGGTGTCTCTGATATATCGAACATTTGCTGTTCTGGTACGGAATTTAAAGGCAATGCACAGTATGCTGTTTATGTAACCGGACAAGGTGACGCAAAAATTTACAGCTGTACCAATAGCACTACAAAAGGCATTTATTCTGGTGCAAATAGTATGGTTCGGATTACACAGAGTGGCGAAAGTAATTTCCCTTACACGAATGCAAATAATGGCATGGTATTTGTAAATGGGCAGCAAGTTTTACCGCAGCCGGCCGCTACAACCGCAATTTTATCAACAGGAGGCAATGTATAATGTTTAGTTTGAGATACTTTGTAAAAAAAGGCTTTTTGGACGCAATCGGAAAAATGGCAGACTATCAAATTATCCTTAACGCTGCAGGGTGGCATGAAAAAGGAGTACTCACAGAGGAGGACTTGTCGGAAATCAATCAGGCAATGGAAAATTATGTTCCGGAGGTGACAACAGAAAATGAGTAAAAAACCGTTGACACGAGATGAACAATTTTTGGCAAAAGCAGCCGGGGATGATGTGCCGATGCCAAAACCTCTCACACGAGTGCAAGAATTTTTGGAGAGAATCGTTGAACGGCTAAGTGGAAGCGTGACAGAGGAAACACTTAGCAACGCAATTGCACCACTGAATGCAAGTATTGCACAGCTAAGCCGGAAAACCATCCAATTTCGGCATGGAAAAGGAACATTTACCGCAACCGCAACTGGTACAAATGTTGTGTGGCAGTATGGTGAACAACAGGCACAAGGGAGCAACTGCACGTTTGATGTAAAGTCAGATAACGGGCTGATTTGCATAGATTTTGACAGTATTACATCTTTAACAGCATCAGACGACGCAGCACTCAAAATGTGCTTATCGGATTTAGGTGGTAAAATTACTAACACTCTTAATTTGGTCAGCTGCACGAACATCACTGGCGACTTATCGGATTTAGGTGGTAAAATTACTAACATTCTTAATTTGGTCAGCTGCACGAACATCACTGGTATTTATACTGGCACAACCTACCCGAAAATGTTTACAGTATCCAGAACATCTATCACAGCAGCAGATATGGACGCAAATTTGATAAATTTTGCAGCAAGTGGCGTCAAGTCTGGCAAGTTTACAGCAGCCGGAATGAAACGGACGGCTGCATCTGATAACGCTGTTGCAACATTGGTTGCAAACGGATGGACAGTATCAGGTCTTACAAAGGAGGGCTAAGCTTATGTACATAAAATATGCGGATTATCAGCCTAGCATGAAACTTGGCGATGATGACAGCGTTTTGATGTCGTTGCAGGAGTTCTTAAGCGGTGGCAAAGATTTGGAGGGCGTGCCGGTTACGATTACGCCGGACGGAGAGCCGCCGGCGGAAGAAACAGAAGAAGAGCCGGACGTCAGCATCGACGGTGATAGCGAAGAGGAGGCGGCTGAATGAAAGAATGGATTTGTGCAGCAGCCGGAACGGTCGGTGGTCTGATTGCCGGGCTGTTTGGCGGCTGGGATGCAGCAATTAGAGCCTTACTGGTTTTTATGGCGATTGATTACCTGATGGGGTTAGCTTGTGCAGGGATTTTCAAAAAGTCCCCGAAAACAGAATCAGGCGGCTTACAATCTAAAGTCGGCTGGAAAGGTTTGTGCCGTAAGGTTGCAACGCTTGCACTTGTTGTGGTTGCCGTGCAGGTGGACGCTGTCCTGCATACGTCATATGTAAGAGATGGCGTATGCATTGCATTTATGGTAAATGAATTGATTTCAATGGTCGAAAACGTGGGTTTGATGGGTGTGCAGTTCCCTGAACCGCTCCGAAAAGCAATTGATTTGCTGCAAAAAAAAGAGGAAAAGAAATGAAAAGCAAAACATACGAAGAGTTTGTAGAAAAATTCAAGCCAAAAAAACAACAGACGATTGCTATACGCCGCCTGTTGTTTATGATGCTGTTGCAGGTTGGGTTGCAAGTGAGTACGGGGTTAATCGGGACAATTTCGTTCGCCCTTTTTACCCCGGCGGCGATTATGAAAACTATGACTACGGCAAAACTGCGATAGTTGTGGACAATCCACCATTTAGCATATTGTCAAAAATTGTAGATTTTTACATTTCAAAAAATGTTCCGTTTTTCTTGTTTGCTCCCAATTTAACCCTTTTTAATTGTCTCAGAAACAGGGAATGCACAGCGTTGGTTACGGATGTAAATATTATTTATGATAATGGTGCTAATGTAAAAACGTCATTTTTGACCAATTTAGAGCCGCAAAATTTGCGAATCAGAACCGCTCCGGGATTGTATCAGGTTGTAAAAAAAGCGACCGAAACGATACGGAAAGAGGTAAAAAAGCAACTGCCAAAATACACATACCCAAATTATATTGTACAAGCTGCACGGATTAACGCTTACTCAAAATACGGGATTGAGTTTAAAGTTCCAAAATCAGAATCTTTCTTTGTCTCGCAGCTTGATACCCAAAAAGAAAAGAAAAAGAGGATATTTGGCGGTGGATTTTTAATTTCCGAGCAGTGTGCCGCAGAACGAGAGCGTGCAGAACGAGAGCGTGCAGAACGAGAGCGTGCAGAACATTTTGAACTCAGCGACCGAGAAAAAGAAATTATAAAAGAATTATCAAAATAAAAAAACGCCCAGCAGTTTAAATTACTGCTGGGCGAACCGTTTCTTTTAAGTACACCTTATGGTATGGCTTGTCGTAAAAGTCACGGTCTGCAAATTTTTCTGCGTCCTCTTTGTGGTCAAACCACATATATGATTCTCCGTCCGCACCCCATAGCCGATACCTTACAATCCAAAACACTCTTGTTGGTTTTTTACTCATGTTTAGCCCTCCTGTATTGTTGGTTTAAAAAGACACGCTCCCCTGCAACGGGGAGCGACACGCCATTTGCTTGTAGCGACATAACGGCTACTTACCTATAGCACATACTAAAAATAATGATTTAAATCCAACACTCCTTTTGCAAGGAGGACATAAGCAAGTTGTCTTGCTATGCCTTTATTATACCGCTTATATGCACTTTGTCAATACTTTTCGGCGGTTTTTGTGTATTTGTACAAATCTGTTACCCGATAATTGTAACATATGCCATCATCGTCAACAGGTATTCCGGCGGTGTCGCTTTTCCCGCCCCCCACTTTTGGACGGTGCTGTACGGTATATTAAACTTGTCAGACAGCTCTCTAAGGGACTTGTATTTTTTAGCAATCTCGTTAAATCCGTTTTTGCTTACGTTGTATATATATGACAGCAAATCAACAACTGACGCACGTGTTGCGGCAGGATTCATCCAGTCTTCCCACGGTCTTATAATAAATTTGTCGCTATTATCACAGCTTTTTGCGGCGTTGTACTGCTGTGCAAATACATCAAAGTCAATGTAAATTTTAACCTCTTCTTCTGCGACGGCTCCGAAATCCGACGATGGAATATCAAAAATGTCAAGTGCATCCCATTCTTCTGGCTCTGCACCAAGGGATTTTAACTTTGCTTTAATCATGGCAATTTCTTCTTCCCCTTTTGTGAGGTCAGCCTCAATTTCAGCTTGTTTTGCTTTTGATGTTGAGCCGTGAAAGACATAGCGGTCTCGCTGGCTGTATGCAATTCTTAACCGCAATTGCAGATTTTTGATTCTCTTGCCTAAATCTTTTTCTTCTTCATCATCGGCTTCTGATTTTTCTGCACATTCGATTGCAAATTCTGCACACCGGAGAGCGTTTAATTCAGAATGCATCTCGTTGACGCTTGATTCTATTTCTGCGATTTTGCCGTCGACCTCTGCTGTGTCCTTGCTGTTGAGCCAAAGGCGAGCTTGCTCGCGGAGCAGCGGCTGCTTAGCTTCAAATTTCTGTTTAATTTTTGCCTGCAACTCTTTTTCTTCTGCAGATTCGGCGTCCAGCAAGGCTCTGAGTTCTTCACGCATTGCCTTAATGTTGGCTCTTGTTTCCGCAAGCTCTGCCTCAACCTCTGTTGTGTCAGCATCCTTAAATTCCAAGTATTCTCTGTTATCAATCAAAGCTTCCTTGTTGGTGAGCTCCTGGCTGATTTTTGCATGCAGTTCGTTGATTCTTTCCATGTTGTTCATTTTGATTTCCTCCGTTTTCTTTTCTTTTGGGCTCTCGCCCTTGCTGTAATTATAGTATACACCTATTTGGCATATTTGTCAATAGGTTTATGCCAATTTGGCGTATATTTTCTTGAATTTGTATAGATACACAAAAATAATATATTTATTTTGTGTATCTTAACCAATATCGAACAAAAAGGAGTGTGTTAACCATGTCAACGTATCAATTTGACGACAAAACCCAGCTGTCAGCACATTTTAACGTGCAAGAGTTTAAGTGCCAGTGCGGTAAATCGCACGATATTTTAATAGACAGCGGTCTAATAGACAAGTTAGAGCGGCTTTACACCGCCCTGAACTGTAGCAAAATCATTGTGACAAGCGGCTACCGCTGCCCAGAACACGATAAGGCTGTAGGCGGCACGAGCAGCGGTCAGCATACCAAAGGCACTGCAGCGGATGTCTGCTGTTACGGGCAGGATGGGCAGCCAATCAGCAGCAAGGTGGTGTGCTGTAAGGCTCAAGACTTAGGTTTCGGCGGTATTGCCAACATCACAGCAGCTTACCAGTACACACATCTGGATGTGCGAACAGGATACCGCTGGTTAGGCGATGAAACAAAAGGCAACGGCACAGTTACAGAGGATTTTTACAAGTATTTTGGTATCAAAAAGGCAACTGAAACAACAAGTATTTTAAAAGGCATCGATGTGTCATACTGTCAAAACGAGGTTGACTGGGACGCTGCAAAAGCATCCGGACTGGTTGACTTTGCGATTTTACGGGCTGGATACGGCAGGGAAACATCTCAGGTAGACACGCAATTTGAACGAAACTATGCAGCTTGTAAGCGTCTGGGTATCCCATGCGGTGCGTACTGGTTTAGTTATGCGATGTCAGCAGACGAGGCAAAACGTGAGGCACAGGTGTTTTTACAGACCATCAAAGGTAAATCGTTTGAGTATCCGGTTTATATGGACTTGGAGCTTACAAAACAATTTGCATTAGGCAAGGCTGCTTGCTCTGCAATAGTAGATGCATTTTTGAACACGCTGGAACAGGCTGGATATTTTGCCGGACTGTATTGCAGCACGTACTACTTAGATAATTACCTTTCAGACAGTGTTAAAAGTCGATACACTATCTGGTGTGCTCAGTATGCAAGCAAATGCACCTATCAAAATCCATACGGCATTTGGCAGTATAACGTAGCTGGTAACGCAGAGTATGACATTATTGGGCAAAAAAATATCCCCGGTATTGTTGGCGAGTGTGATATGGATTACTGTTACACCGATTACCCAGCAATTATTAAAGCTGCTGGACTAAATGGCTTCACGAAAACAACGCAGCCGGCTGAACCAGAACCAGAGCCAACACCAACACCTGAACCAGATAGCGAGGAATCCACATTGCAGCAGATTTTAAAGCATGTTGCGTCATTGGATGCAAAATTGTAATTTTTTGGTTTTTTTGTGCACATCAATCAATCAATCATCTTGATTATAACTTGATTATAACTTGATTATATACTTGATTACGGGGTGTAAAAAAGTCCGGATTTTCGGGGCGGTTTGATGTTTAAGGTCATAGACTTTTTCATGAAAGGTCATAGACTTTTTCACGAAGGGTCATAGACTTTTTCGCAAAAGGACATAGACTTTTTCGCAAAAGGTCATATACTGCTTGACAACTATATGTCTTTATGTTAAAATAAGCATGAGGTGATTAGCATGTCAAAAAAAACGACTATAACACAAGCTTGCGGCAGTTGCAACTACTTAGTGCAAAAGTCAAACCCGTTACAGTCCCTGTCTGAAACTAAAATGACTTTAGCGGAATTTAAAATACTGGATGCGTATCTATCAAAAATTGATAGTCACAATCCGGAAAAGCGAGAGGTGGTATTTGATAAGGGCGAGTTGGAAAATTTGTTGGATGTTGTGCGAATAACAAACACTGATTTAGCACGTCGAATTGATAACCTTTTTAAAGTTGTTACGATTAGGGACCCAGAAAAGCCGAATAAATTCACAAAAATAGCCCTTTTTTCTTGTGCGGAATGCACGCAGGATGATAATGGGCAATGGACAGTCCGCCTTGCTTGTTCCCCTGAAGCGATGGAGTACATCTTTAATATTGAGAGTATTGGTTATTTGAGATACCGTTTAAAAAATGTAGTCAATTTGACATCGAGGTATAGTTATTTACTGTTTTTGTATCTGGAAAGTAACCGCTTCCGTGGTGCGTGGACGATACCGCTTGACGACCTGAAAAAAATGCTCTGCTGCACGGCGGACACATACAGTGAGTATAAACGGTTTAACGACCTTGTGCTTAAAAAATGTCAAAAAGAGTTATCCAAAAAAACTGACATTGATTTTGATTATGTAGCCCTGCGACGTGGTCGCAAGGTAACAAGCGTGCAGTTTATAATCAAAACGCCCCAGAACGCCACTGACAGCCCCGTAGAGCCGCTTTACGAAGAACGTGATGAATTTGATTGGGCAATCACTTACGGCTCTGAACGGCTTGCCACGCTTGCTGAGGGGTGCGATTACGAATTTAATAAAGAAGAAATGGAACAAATTTCTCGTGTGCTTGTTCGCATTAATATTCCTAAAGAGAAATTGTCTAACAGTGTGCTATTTGGAAAACAGTTTTATCTTCGTGAAAAGTATGCTGCACTTAATGTTGCAGCGGAAAACAAGCCTATAAAAAACAGATTTGTTTATTTTCTGAAAATGCTTGAAAACGATACGTACCAGCCTGCAGCATATAATATAATATAAAATCACCCCTCAGAGGTTTCGACCTCTGGGGGGCTTTTTTTGTTGCTTTACTTAATCTTCGTTGTTTTGTGTAATTTCACAAACAAAAAAGAGCCGTAAATTTTTTACGGCTCCGTTTTTTGCTCCGGCGATTTTAGTGCTGTCCGGACACACTCATTTTTTCAAGGCTTTTGTGAGCATTATGCTCCGCCTTTTGACATAGCCATCTTCTCAATTTCGTCCTCAATCGTTCCAAGCGTCGTTGATATGGACAATTTACTGCACTGCGTATCGTCTTTAGATGGTGCGTTTTGCCGCTGCTTTGCTGCGTCAGCAAGCTGCAGTAAGACATCCATCAGACAAGCACGGATATTTGGCGGCAAGCTCATATACTTATCAATGACATTCGTTTCTGATTCTTTGTTGAGATTCAGGTCTGCAAACGGGTCTGGGGCTGGCTCTCTGCCGAGTAAGTAGTCCGTTGTTACGCCAAACACGTCTGCAATTTTGCACAGTACCTCAAATTTCGGCTCGCTTACGCCTTGCTCGTATGTTTGCCATGCCCTTAGCTTAACATCAAACAAATCTGCACACTCTTGCTGTGTAAGTCCCTGCTTTTCCCGTGCAGCTTTTATGTTGTTTTTCATCAAATCACCTCCTTTACTTTAAGTGTAACATAAAATATGTTAGTAGTCAAGCACAACACCACTATTTTTTCTTGTACTGACGTTTTTTATGCAAGCTGCACAAAAAAGATATCATTTTTTCTACATATTGCTAACATGAAAAACGTCATAAAACTATTGACAAGTAACACGATTTATGGTATACTTAAATCACGGTCGAGGACAGAAGAAAACTTAAACGGGAAGTAAACCGCAGGAGGAAACTTAAAACCGACTGAATAAAAAAAGAATGAGGAAACTATTATGAGAAACGATTTTGAAGAAATGATGGCACAGGTTGAGGCAGCAAGCTGGTTTGCAGAACTTGCAGAACTCGAAGAAGCATTTACAGAAGCTGGATTTGATGTTTTGGAAGCAAATAGCGAATACGTTGTAGTGGCGTATGAGGACGATGATGAAGATGTACAGGTACAGGTTAGACTTTCCGGAACGGAAAGCACTATTGTGATTGATAGCTACGAAGAAATTTGCAGAGGATAAAAAACGCCCCACGGGGGCAGAAAGACGAGGTAACAGAAATGCACAAACGGGCGTAGCTGAAAAATCAGCCGAGGACAGGCAGCGGAAAACTTAAACCAGCAGGCAGGAGAGAACCGAAACGCTTGGCTGAAATTGAAGCAGAAAGGGGGTGAGAATATGAAAAACGATGAAAAAAAGGACACCCTGTATCTGTGCGACCCACAGAAAAACACAGAGTGTCCAAAAGGAAATTGTCAGATTCCTGACGGCTGTTTTCTTACGAGAAAGAAAGAATTTGCAGAAACGTTTGCATCGCTGAAAGATGCACAGCAGCGAATGGAAGACATCAAAAAGTTGCTTAAATAACGATGTGGCAGCATCGTTGGTAACTACCTCCGAACTTTGCCTTTATACTAACACGCTTCTGAACCGTTGAGCGTATCAGCGGTATCCCAACCCGTAAGGGTAATAAATTATGAAAGGATGTTGTTTTATGGCAACAAAAAAGGAAATCGCAGAACGGCAGCAGTTTACGCAGGTGTATCAAAATTTTACGCCAAGCGAAAAAGCGGTGCTCGAAGCTACCATAAACCTAATTTTTGCTTTACTTGCAAGCCGTATGTCGGCGGATATCTTTTCCTTGTTTGCAAGCCGTCTATCGGCGGATGCGACAGGAGAAAAAAGATAATCCGGACGGAGAGGAATGGTAAATGATGTGGAAAGTAACCATTGAGTACGACGATGATAAGCATCATTGGTGTATCAACGGACTACAAAACGCAGACCCAGTGCAAGCGGCAGATATGTCGCTTGCGTTGTTTGTCGGAATGATGGGTCTAATGGAAAACCGCGGAATGCTTGAAGAACGTGCGGATTCCATCGAAAAGGCTCAGGCACTTTTAGACATTGCAGGGAGGGGGACGGAATGACACTGGAAGAACGGAAACAGGAGAAACGGGAATACTCCAAAGCCTATTATTACTTGTGCAAAGACCATGACGTTTGTCCGTTTTGTGGTAAAAAAAGCACAAAAGGAATGGGGGTGCTTTGTCCGGAATGCAAAGAAAGCAATAGGGAAAGCAAGCAAAGATGGTATGAAAACCTATCGCCGGAACGCAAAAAGCAAGAGATACAAAAAAATACCTTGCGTGAAAAAACCAAGCGTGATACATGGCGAGCGGCTGGGTTTTGTACACATTGCGGCGGCATTCGCGAAAATGAAAGTTTTATGATGTGCGAAAAATGCAGGGAGTATTTCCAAAAGGCAAGCGTAAAAAAACGTAAAAAGGGGGAGAAATCATGCAAGCAATGATTCTTGGTGGTATTGCCGCCGTTATCTGTTGGGCTGCTTGGCAGCGGCATAACCGCACGCTCGACGAGCAAGCGGCGGATTCCGGACGGGAATTAAAACCCGTACCGACTGGGTTTGATTATCAGGCGGCACGGGAACAGACAGACCGCATGGAGAGCAATCTCAAGCAGTACGAGCAGTGCAATCAGCTAATCAATGACAGCGTTGTTGCAATCAAGACGGGCGAGGGTATGCCCATTGAGATTACTCATTTTGACAACAGAGGGCATCAAGTACATACCACACTGACCGACATTCCGCCGGAGATTGTCAATGACTTTGCACGCCGATTGCTGGATGTTTGTGCAGAGCGATGCGGCAACACTCCCCCACCGCCGGAAATTTGATTTTTTCGGGAATGTCGAGGAAAAGCGGTAGGAAAAGCAGTAGGAAAAGCTGGCTTTTCCCACCATCGGGGGAGGGATGAAAAGCAATGGTAAAGCATTGCGATATGTGCGGGATTGAGATTGCCGACACCGATTATGACACACTTGGGAGATACAATGCGGTTAAGTATTGCCAAGAATGTGCGGCAATCAGGAAGAAAATAGCTAACAAAAATTACCGTCAAAAACGCAAAATGGAAAAACAAGTTGCGAAAGCTACGGAAGAACACGAACTCACGGAAGCAGCGAAAGCATGTAGAAAAGTCCGGAGAGCAGCGAATGAACAGACACGGCTGCTTAAAGAAGAAAACAAATTTTTGCGTGAAGAACTAATGAAAGAACGGGCAAAAAAAGACCCTCGCACCGGCAGCAACCAGTAACGAGGGAGAATGAAAAACACCTTTATTTTATCACAAACAGAAAGGAATGTCAATATGAAAAGAGAGGAAGTCTTTTTGAGACAACATGCAATCCAAGTTGCTATCATGTGCGTTGAGGCAATGCACGCGGATAGCACCACACTTAACCCGGTGCAAGAGGCAGACCATTTTAACATAATGCAGCCGCTGTACCGTATCCTTGGCGAGTTGGATGCAGAAGCACATGACTTTGTGGATGCGGATTTGCAGGCACTTGCAAAGCAAGCCCAAGCCGCGGAGGAAGAACCAGAACTAAACCTCAGCCAGCTGGATTTTTTGGAAAGCGATGTGGTCGCAAGTGGTAAAGATTGAAAACGATTGCAGTTGTTGCGAGCAATGCAGAAACTGCGGTGCAAAACGTGTTTTACACTACTACTGCGATACCTGCGGCGAGGAAGTATCAGGCGATGAAAAACTAATACGCTTCCAAAAAAACAGCGGTTTAGATGATTCTTGGATGTGCGAGGAATGTTTTAACAAAGTAATTGATAGCATGATATTTACTATTAAAGTTAGTACTTTGTTGAGTTCTTTATAATGGGAGGTTAAAAAATGGAAAACGAAAGCAACCAGTTAGCAATCGCAACGCCGAAAAAGGAAATCAGCACCCCGATTGTGGCGGATTTTGCGGATGCGTTAAAAATCGGTAAGGTGTTTGCGGCGAGTGGTCTTGTGCCGACCGCTTACGTTGGCAAGCCGGCAGATTGTGCAATTGCTGTGGATATGGCTCAGCGGATGGGTGTGTCCCCGTTGATGGTCATGCAACAATTGTATGTTGTAAAGGGTAAGCCGTCATGGAGCGGACAAGCGTGCCTGTGCTTTATCCGGCAGCGGTTTACAGATGTCAGAGTGAATTACACCGGTGAGCGTGGAACAAACAAACGCGGCTGTTACATTACGGCAAAGGATGGAGATACCGAACTTGCCGGTACTGAGGTCACCATCGCTATGGCAATCGCCGAGGGCTGGTTGAGCAATTCAAAATGGAAAAGCATGCCAGAACAAATGCTGGCATACCGTGCAGGGGCGTTTTTTGCCCGTGTATATTGCCCAGATGTTTTGATGGGCTGCCACGTTGAGGGAGAGGCGGAAGAAATCAGCCAAAAGGTGACAGACGCTCCTGACCCGTTTGCTGAAGCCGAGGGGGAACAGAATGCTAACGAGTGAGAATTATTACTCACCGGAAAGCAACCAAGGTTATATGAGTGCCTCACAATTTAAATCTTTTTTAGATTGCGAGGCACGAACCCTTGCGGAATTGCACGGTGAATACCATAGACCAAGCACTGAAGCTTTATTGGTCGGCTCTTATGTTGATGCATACTTTGAGGGTACGCTGGATGCATTTGTTGCAAATCACCCAGCAATCTTTACAAGACAAGGCAAATTAAAATCTGCATATCAACACGCTGATTACATTATTCGGCGAGTAAAGCGAGATAAAAAATTTATGCAATACATGAGTGGACAAAAGCAGCGAATCTTTACCGGCAAAATCTGCGGTATACCCTTTAAATCCAAAATTGACAGCTATCATGAGGGTCTGATGATTGTAGATTTAAAGGTTGTCCGGGATTTTAACCTGATTTATGACCCAGCCAAAAAAAAGAAACTGCATTTTATTGATTTTTGGCGGTATGACATCCAAGGGGCGATTTATCGGGAGATTGTCCGGCAAAACACCGGGAAAACATTACCGTTTTATCTGGCTGCCGTCACAAAAGAGCCAGAGCCGGATTTAAACCTGTTTTGGATACCGGATGATACCCTTGAAGCGGCGTTAGAGTTTGTACAGTCGCTCGTAAAGCGGTATCAAAAGATAAAAACTGGCGATTTGTTGCCGATGCCCTGCGGTGAGTGCGATTATTGCAGGTCTAAAAAGATAATTACAAAACCGATAAATTATAAGTCGGTGTATGATTGCGAGGTTGACAACATTTGATTGAAAGAAAAATTTTTGAAAAGAAAATAACGGTTATCTGCGACACTCGGGAACAATGCAACCAGCACATTATACAGTTTTTGCATGCAAACGGGATTGCAACGGAAAGCCGCAAGCTGGATTTTGGCGATTACTCTTTTGAGGTCGGCGGAAAAAGTTTTGAGCGGTCTTGTGTGGTAGAACGAAAAGGCAGCGTTGATGAACTTTTTGGGAATTTTATCCGAGACCAAGAGCGGATTTTAAAAGAGTTGGAAACAGCCGCAAAGAATGCCCGGCACATGGAGTTGATTTTAGAGGGCGTAACATCAGAGGAAGAACTAAAGGCGTTTGAAATCCCAGAAAAACAGATGATTGCACAAAATCGGAAAGTAAAACGCATCGGGGAAACTGTCTATTTCGCTCTGCGGTCGCTGCGATCAGGCAATCGGTGCGGCTTGCAGGTGTCGTTTGTCCGGAAGGAAGACACAGCCAAAAAGCTGCTGGAAATCTTTTACTATTACTATCGGAACTACGAAAAAGCGGTTGCACCGCTACGAAAGGAGCAAGAACAATGATAAACAAGGTAATTTTAATGGGTCGGTTGTGTGCAGACCCGGAACTCAGAAACACACAAAGCGGCATTGCTGTTTGCCGGTTTCGGATTGCCGTCAATCGGCAGTATAGCAAAAACAGCGAAAAAAAGGCGGATTTTATCAACATCGTCAGCTGGCGGCAGCAAGCGGAATTTGTCAACCGGTATTTCCGTAAGGGGTCGATGATTATCGTGGAAGGTCGGCTGCAAAATGCTGATTACACGGACAACAACGGAGTGAAACATTACGCTATGGATGTACAAGCGGACAATGTGACATTCGGCGAAACCAAGAGCAGCCAGAACGCCACACAGAGCGATTATAACAGCCAACCGCAAAACTACCAGCATGCACCGCAAACGGCTTACAGCGAGCCGCAGGCACCGTCTTACAGCAATCCGATGCAGGGCGTTGTCAATCAGTCACAAAATGTGGTACATACCTATGAGGCAGATGTCAAAAATGCTGGTAAGTCAACGCCGGTAATTGACCTCGACGACCTTAGCGACTTCCAGACGATTCTCGGTGATGGGGACGTACCGTTTTAAAAGGAGATGATACCAGATGCTGGAAAGCGGCTATATCAAGCTGTATCGGTCACTTTTAAACTGGGAGTGGTACGATGACATCAACACAAAAACGGTCTTCCTGCATCTGCTGTTGACCGTCAATATAGCAAAAAGGCAATGGCACGGAATCACCGTCCCTTGTGGCAGTCGGGTTTGTAGTTATGCCGTTTTGGCAAGCGAAACTAGGCTAAGTGTGGACAAAGTAAGGACTGCAATTAAGCATCTCGAAGCCACAGGCGAAATCACAAGGTGCAAATATCCGAAATGTACCGTATTTACGGTAAATAATTATGATAAGTTTCAAAATGTCCCAAGCATTTCCCCAGGTGATTACCAGGATAGTCCCGAGGTCGTCCCAAAGTCGTCCCAACAGAATAAGAAGATAGAAGAAGATAAAGAAGATATCTATCTTTCTTTCTTAGATGCAGAAAAAGAAAAAAATGCTCCGCCAACGTTTGAAGAAGTCCAAAAATATGCAAAAGAAAACGGAATTGAAACAGACTTGAAACGGTTTTACACCTACTATGAGCAGCACCAATGGAAAACCAAAAACGGCGATGACATTACAGACTGGATGGCAACCCTGCGATATTGGGAAAAACGGGACGGGAAATTTAAAAAGAAGAAAAAGCAGCAACAAGAAACACCGGTATCAGAAAACGCTGAAGCTTATGCAAGCCTGATTTTAAACTTGGATGAGCCGATATAGCAGGAAAGGGATGGATATGTCAAAAAGATACTCAGAGCGGTTTAAAATGCAAGTCGCATATGATTATTTTGTAGACCGTTGTCCGGTCAACGCGTTAGGTGATAAATACAAAATCACAGGCGATACGGTCAGATATTTTTGCAGCAAGCGGAATTTGTCAACCGGTATTTCCGTAAGGGGTCGATGATTATCGTG
>OGQP01000387.1_pt1 | contig 31166 bp, 16 predicted proteins | sample 1553251 | NCBI WGS metagenome assembly OGQP01 (sample SAMEA2580016, study PRJEB22360) | human gut metagenome | biome: human gut; feature: human-associated habitat; material: faeces | place: Denmark | collected 2008/2010 | reverse complement strand
CAAAACAATGTAGCCGAAAAAGATTACATAGCTTATCTCTTTACCTATTTTACAGGTAACCACATCAGCGAGGAAGCCGTATGCTATGCGGTAAGTACGGACGGATATACCTATTGGGCATTGAATGACAACAAACCTGTCATTGATTCCAAAATCATCAGTTCTACCGGTGGTGTGCGCGACCCGCATATCCTGCGTTGCGAAGACGGAAAGACATTCTATATGGTGGTTACCGATATGGTTTCTGACAATGGATGGGATTCCAATCGTGCCATGGTGTTGCTGAAATCTACAGACTTGGTGAACTGGAACCATTCTGTCATCAATATGCAGAAACGTTATGCCGGACAGGAAAAACTGAAACGGGTATGGGCGCCTCAGACTATCTTCGATGCGGAAGCCGGAAAATACTTGGTCTATTGGTCAATGAAATATGGTGATGGGGCAGATGTGATTTATTATGCTTATGCCAATAAAGAATTTACCGACCTGGAAGGTGAACCGAAACCGCTTTTCATCCCTGAAAACAAGAAATCTTGCATAGACGGTGATATCGTATATAAAGATGGAATCTACCACCTGTTTTATAAAACCGAAGGACATGGAAACGGTATCCGGGTAGCAACTACCCGTTCGCTGACTTCGGAACAATGGGAGGAAGAACCCGACTACAGGCAGCAGACCTCGGAAGCGGTGGAAGGTGCGGGAACTTTCAAACTGATAGGTCAGAATAAATACATCTTGATGTATGATGTCTATATGAAAGGTAAATACCAGTTTACTGAAACGACCGATTTGAAAAACTTTAAAGTGATAGACAGTGAGGTGAAGATGAATTTTCATCCGCGTCACGGAACTATCATCCCCATTACCCGTGCCGAGTTGAAGCGCATCACCGACAAATGGCCTTCAAAGGAAATGGGCAATATGACGATTCCCAACAATCCCGTGCTGCAAGGTTTCCATGCTGACCCCGAGATATTGTATTCTCATCAGACTAAAAAATATTATATCTATTCCACCACCGACGGACAGCCCGGATGGGGCGGATGGTATTTCAGTGTCTTCTCTTCGGATAATCTGAAGGACTGGAAAGATGAAGGGGTGATGCTTGATTTGAAATCCGATCAGGTGGCATGGGCGGATGGAAACGCATGGGCTCCGTGCATTGAAGAGAAAATGGTGGATGGAAAGTATAAATATTTCTTCTATTTCAGTGGTAATCCTGTAGCCGGAGGCGGCAAGCAGATTGGGGTGGCGGTAGCCGATTCACCCATTGGTCCGTTCAAAGACTTGGGACATCCCATTATTACTGAATCTCCCGTGGGCCACGGACAGCAGATTGATGTGGATGTGTTTACCGATCCGGTTTCGGGAAAATCCTATCTGTACTGGGGCAATGGTTATATGGCGGGCGCCGAACTGAATGAGGATATGGTTTCCATCAAAAAGAATACCTTGACCGTATTGACACCGAAAGGAGGAAGTCTGAAAGATTACGCTTTCCGTGAAGCGGCATATGTGTTCTATCGTAATGGTCTTTACTACTTTATGTGGTCGGTGGATGATACCGGTTCGCCCAACTATCATGTGGCATACGGTACGTCGAAATCTCCGCTAGGTCCTATAAAGGTTGCTAAGAAACCGGTGGTACTGATTCAGGATCCTGCAAAGGAAATCTATGGACCTGCGCACAATGCAGTCCTACAAATTCCGGGTACGGATGAGTGGTACATTGTATATCATCGTATTAATAAGAACTTTATAGATCGTGAGAAGGGTCCTGGCGTGCATCGTGAAGTATGTATAGACCGTATGGAATTTAATCCGGACGGAACCATCAGGAAGGTTGTTTCCACGTTATAAAAGAAACATGACAATAAAGCATATACCATGAAAAAGACCTTATTATCTCTGGCAATCGCCTCATTGGCAGCAGGCCAATCCGTCTGTGCTGCCGTGGAAAAAGTATATAATGAGCCCGATTCGGTCTACATCTTCTCTTACGCCCATCCGGAAGACGAGGGACGCATCGGACTGAAATTCGCATGGAGCCCCGATGGCGACAAGTGGCTGAGTGTATCCGACGGCTTTGCCTATCTGAAATGTGATTTCGGGCGTTGGGGGGCGGAAAAGAGAATGATTAAACCTCTTCTGGAAAAAGCGGAAGATGGACGTTGGTATTGCCGGTGGCAGCTTACCCCCAGCGGAAAAGTATGGGGTACTTCCCATTCTTCCGACTTGTTGAAGTGGGCTCCCCAACAATATGTCAATGCGGAGAAGCCTGCCGTGCCCCGACTGGTCACTGCCCGGCAGATTGTCCTTGATAAAGATACCTTGAACGGTTATATGCAGAAAGTACCTTATGCGGATATAGAACAGTTGATTCGTTTTGCTGAGCATAAGAAATTCCGCGATATACAGAATAATGAGCGTACCGAACAGGATGCCGTCCGCTTTGCCGGACTGAAACCGGTCGCTGCCACCATCCGGGTGGATACCGGACGGGTGAAGCCCATTAGCGAGCATCTGATAGGTATTTTCTTTGAGGATATCAATTATGGAGCCGATGGTGGACTTTATGCGGAGCTGGTTCAGAACCGTGATTTTGAATATTCTGCCAAAGACGGTGCAAGAGATAAGAACTGGAACAGCACGTATGCGTGGAGTATACAGGGTACTGATGCGGAACTGTCTGTCAGTGAGGACAGTCCCATCCATGCTAACAATGCTCACTATGCAGTGTTAGAGGTACACCGCCCGGGTGCTGCCTTGGTGAATAACGGTTTTGACGGTATTGCCGTGAAAAAAGGTGAGAAGTATGACTTCTCTGTGTTTTCCAAAGTGCTGGATGATACGAAAGGTGGAAAAGTGCTTGTGAGGCTGACTACCAAAGATGGCAAGGAAATTGCGCAGGCTGCTATTCGGGTTTCATCTACAGAGTGGAAAAAACAAAAGGCTGTACTGACGGCAACGGCGGATGCTGCGGATGCCGTGTTGTCCGTTTGTCCGCAGATGGCTGGGAAGTATGCCTTGGATATGGTTTCTCTTTTCCCACAGAATACATTTAAAGGCAGGAAGAACGGGCTGCGCGCCGATTTGGCACAGACTTTGGCGGACCTTCATCCCCGTTTTGTCCGTTTCCCCGGCGGATGTGTGGCTCACGGAGATGGTGTGGACAATATTTATGATTGGAAAGGCTCTATAGGAGCGTTGGAGGAACGCAAGCCTCTGCGCAATTTGTGGGGGTATCATCAGACCCGCGGTCTGGGATATCATGAATATTTTTTGTTCTGCGAGGATATGGGGGCCGAACCTGTTCCTGTAGTGGCAGCCGGAGTGCCTTGTCAGAATTCGGGTACTTGCAGTCATCACTCGGTAGGCGAACTGGGTTGCGGCGGTCAGCAAGGCGGAATCCCGATGGAGGAAATGCCGCAGTACGTGCAGGATGTACTGGATTTGATAGAATATGCGAATGGAGATGCGAAGAAGACCGTGTGGGGAAAGAAGCGTGCGCAAGCCGGACATCCCAAACCTTTCAATCTGAAGTACATCGGTATTGGTAACGAGGATTTGATTACCGATATCTTTGAAGAACGTTTCACCATGATTTTCAATGCGGTGAAGGAGAAATATCCCGAAGTGACCGTTATCGGAACGGTAGGCCCGTTCTATGAGGGCAGTGATTATGAGGAAGGCTGGAAATTCGCCACTAAGATGGGTATTCCGATGGTGGATGAACATTATTATAACACCCCGGGATGGTTTATCAACAATCAGGATTTCTATGACCGTTATGACCGTAACAAGGCGAAAGTGTATTTGGGAGAGTATGCGGCTCATTTGCCGGGACGTCCCAACAATATAGAAACAGCTTTGGCCGAGGCCTTGTACCTGACTTCCGTGGAGCGTAATGCCGATGTGGTGACCATGACTTCTTACGCTCCGTTACTGGCTAAGGAGGGACATACCCAGTGGAATCCGGATTTGATTTATTTCAATAATACGGAGGTAAAACCCACCGTAGGTTACTATGCGCAGCAGATGTACGGACAAAATGCGGGCAGTGAATACATCGCTTCTTCCGTGACTTTGGATAATGTACAAGATGCGGTGAAGAAACGGATAGGTGTGTCGGTAGTCCGCGACGGAAAGACAGGAGATATGATCGTGAAACTGGTGAATCTGCTGCCGGTAGCGGTGAATGCGCAAGTGGAGCTCCCCTCTTTGGAAGGAATGAACACCACTGCCGTAAAGACGGTTTTGGCAGGAAAACCGACAGACCAACAGGTTCGTCCTGTATCCGGTACAATGGAGGTAAGCGAGAAATTCGGGTATGAATTGCCGGCTTATTCATTTACGGTAATCCGGATAAACAAGAATGAAAAATAATAATAGATAAATGAAGATGAAGAAATTACTGACTTTGTTGCTGGCGGTCCTGCTGCTGGCAGGATGTGCCGGCAATAAGCCCGGGACATTCGAAGCGGGTAAGAATACCTTTCTGCTGAATGGGAAACCGTTCGTGGTCAAAGCGGCAGAGGTGCATTATCCGCGTATTCCCCGTGAATACTGGGAACATCGTATTGAAATGTGTAAAGCATTGGGCATGAATACGCTTTGTCTGTATGTCTTTTGGAATTTGCATGAGGAAACTCCCGGTAAGTATGATTTTACAGGTAATAAAGATATTGCAGCTTTCTGTAAATTGGCTCAGAAGCATGGTATGTACGTCATTGTGCGTCCCGGTCCGTATGTATGTGCGGAATGGGAAATGGGTGGGCTGCCTTGGTGGCTGCTGAAGAACGACAGCGTGCAGCTTCGTACTCTCGATCCTTTCTATATGCAGCACGTGGGAGCCTTTATGCATGAAGTGGGCAAGCAGTTGCAGGATTTGCAGATTACCCGTGGTGGTAACATCATCATGGTGCAGGTGGAAAACGAATATGGTTCGTATGGCACGGACAAGCCCTATGTGTCTGCCATCCGTGATACGGTACGTGCCGCAGGCTTTACTGAAGTGCCTTTGTTCCAATGTGACTGGAGTTCTAATTTCCTGAATAATGGTTTGGATGATTTGCTTTGGACTATAAATTTTGGTACGGGAGCTGATATCGACAAGCAGTTTGCCAAACTGAAAGAAGTACGTCCCGACGCTCCGTTGATGTGCAGCGAGTTCTGGAGCGGATGGTTTGATCACTGGGGGCGCAAGCACGAAACCCGTGACGGACAAATCATGGTGGATGGCCTGAAAGAGATGATGGACAAAGGTATTTCTTTCAGTTTGTACATGACCCACGGAGGAACGACCTTTGGCTGGTGGGGTGGTGCCAATAATCCGGCTTACTCGGCTATGTGCAGCAGCTATGACTATGACGCTCCTATCAGCGAAGCAGGCTGGACCACCGACAAGTATTTTGCTTTACGTGATATGTTGAAGGACTACTTGGACGAAGGACAGACATTGCCTGAAGTTCCTGAAGCTTTACCGGTTATGGAAATCCCTGCCATTAAATTCACTCAAATAGCTCCGTTGGTTGACAATCTGCCCGACCCGAAGCAGACAGAGGAAATCCAGCCGATGGAGAAATTTGACCAAGGCTGGGGAAGTATCCTGTACCGTACCCATTTGCCGGAAGATGTGAAAGCGGGAACCGTTCTGAAAATCACCGAACAGCATGACTGGACACAGGTTTTTGCCGACGGGAAACTGTTGGGGCGTCTGGATCGCCGTGGTGGAGAACAGGAACTTACACTGCCTGCATTAAAAGCCGGTACACAGCTTGATTTATTGGTGGAAGCCATGGGGCGTGTGAACTTTGACAAGTCCATTCACGACCGCAAGGGAATTACCGAGAAAGTGGAACTGGTGAACGGTAAGAATGCCGAAACGTTGAAAGGCTGGACTGTTTATAATCTTCCCGTAGATTATGAATTTGTATCTTCCCGGAACTTTCAGGATATGAACTCGTCTGCCGCCTGTGGCATAGAGAAAAATGATGAAAGTGTTCCGGCCTACTATCGCGCTACTTTTACCTTGGATAAGGTGGCTGATACGTTCCTGAACATGGAGTCTTGGGGAAAAGGTATGGTATGGGTGAACGGTCATGCCATGGGACGTTTCTGGGAAATCGGTCCTCAACAAACCCTGTTCATGCCGGGCTGCTGGCTGAAAAAAGGAGTGAATGAAATCATCGTTCTTGACTTGAAAGGTCCGAAAGAGGCAACCATCGTCGGATTGAACAAACCTATCCTGGATATGCTTCGTGTGGCTGTTCCTGAAACGCATCGTAAACAGGGGCAGACCATCAAACTGGAGAAGGAAACACCGGTATCTGCCGGTACTTTCAAACCAGGTAACGGTTGGCAAGAAGTGAAAGTTCCTGCTACGAAAGGACGTTACTTCTGTCTGGAAGGGCTGTCTTCTTTTGATAATACCAACATTGCCGCCATTGCGGAGTTTGATGTGCTGGATGAGAAAGGACAGAAAATCTCTCGTGAAAACTGGAAGATTGTTTATGCCGACAGCGAGGAAACCCGTAGCGGTAACCGCACAGCCGACAAGATTTATGACTTGCAAGAAAGTACTTTCTGGCAGACGGTGGATAATACGGCTTATCCTCATCAGGTGGTGATAGATCTCGGCAAAGAATATAACGTGACCGGTTTCCGTATTCTGCCACGTGCGGAACAGGGAGCTCCCGGCATGATTAAAGATTATAAGGTGTATGTAAAAGCAACCGGTTTCGGTTATTGATATACTTTTTCCGTAGGGGTGGAAACACAGACTGCTGAAGAAGCTACAGAAAAGAATTAAAGACACAGATGTAAGGAGGAAGCTTCAAAAGAAGGAAACCTGCGAGTGGAGCAATTATCGGATACTTTAGCAAATTTTAAAATTTGCTAGAGTATCCGGTTTCTTTTTTATAACTTTGTGGCAGTCTATGATTCTAACCGAAAGCACAATGAAATATATATTGACCTTTATACTATCTTTTCTCTCCTTCTTGGTGTGTTCTCAGAACATAACTATTACAGATATCCCTACCATTGACCAGCTGCCGGTAAATGCCATTCATCGCGTATTCAGAGACAGCGAAGGATATATGTGGTATGGCACGGTGAACGGATTATGTCGTGATGACGGTTATCATGTGAAAGTGTTTCGTTCGGACATTGAAACTCCGGGATTATTAGAGGACAATTTGGTGGAGTGTATCGCTGAGGATAAGAAGGGGAATATATGGTTCGGTACAGACAAAGGGGTGTATATTCTTGATAAATCGGACTACAGTGTACATCCTATGGACCGGGAGCGTTTGAAGAATATTCCGGTGATGTATCTATATGCTACCAGTGACGGCTATATGTGGCTGAGCTATCGTTCTATATTGGCCAAATATGACATCAACGGACAGTTGGTCAAAGAGTATCCCCTCCGGAATAAGTACGGAAGAACTACTATTTCCGGATTTTGTGAGAGCCGCAACCATGAGATTATTATTTCTGTGTGGAATGGCCGGGTATATCATTTGGACAAAGAAAAAGACGAGTTCGTTCCTTATCCTGATAAGATGAGAAGACAAAATCCTACGGTGATGGTTCAGGATAATGAACAGGACTACTTCTGGTTGGCAACCTGGGGGGATGGTGTGGTGCGTTTTGACCCTTCGGCTCCTGAAGATTCTATGTTTGTATATTCTGAAATACCGGTCAATGCTGCCGGTGAGGAGGATGGGGTCATCCTTAGTCTGGTACAGGATGATAAACTGGGGTATATCTGGTTAACCACCGGGCACGATTTCATGTCCTTACAAATACAACCGGATAAGACGTTAAAACAATTGAAATTCCAGACAGGGCTTCTGCCTGTTAATCATATGTTGGTAGAAGTTCTGAAAGGGAGGGGATGTCTATGGGTGTCGGCCTTTGACCGTCCTAGTTTCATTGTACATCTGATGGATAATATGACCAAGGATTATGCCTTGCCCGCTTTGGCGGACAGAGTAAACCGCAGTCCGGCTGTAATGGCTTTGTGTGATGACGGAGACGGTATGATGTGGATGATGCAAGAAAGAACCGGGTTGGTGTTATATGACTTGAAGCAGGATAAAGTGAAAATCTATTCGGATTTTCCCGAGCTTGTTTCGTTGTCTTTGGATAACGGACGAGAGATGGCTCGAGCACGTATTAATAACGGTATTTGGGTGGCAAAAGATTTGAATAGATTGGTTTATGGTATGATCCGTAAGGGTATGGAGATGTATCTGGTGGATCTTATTGATTTGAACGGGCAGGTGGAATCGAACGCTACGGTGACCAAATTGTATGAAGACTCGCACGGAATCTTGTGGATAGGCTTGAACAAAGGACTTTGCAGTTATGATGTCCGTCAGAAAAGAATTAAACAGGTTTATCCCGATGTGGGGCATGTGATGGGAATCGTGGAGAATAAGGAAGGGTTGATATGGATTTGTACTCAAGACAACGGTTTGTTTCAGACAACGGCGGATGAAAAACTTCGTTCTTTTAAATTGGACAAGAATTTCTCTTGTCTGTCTATTGCTCCCGATTGGATTTTGTGGTTGGGAACTTGTGACGGAGGAGTCTATTCTTATGATCCTTCAGAGAATAAGTTGGTCAGTTATAATGAGGCTTGCGGTATGAACGGTAATCAGGTGAATCAAATAGTGGCTGATGCATATAATCATATTTGGATTGATACAAACCAGAAACTGATAGAATTTAATCCTCGTAACGGTTCGTTCCGCACCTATCTTACCACGGATGGTTCTATCTTGTTGCGTCGCTTTCTTCCCACTGCTGTTTGTCAAGCAAAAGATGGCAATATTTATTGGGGCGGCATTCCGGGTATTTGCATGGTTACTCCATCAAACGGGTTGGAAAGAAAGGCTAGTGCAGTGAAGACCAAGATAACTGATATAAAGTTGCAAGGAGAATCATTGATATTCGGAGATAGAAAGAGTAGCAATTCCATTAACCGGATAGAATTGCATCCCGATGATCAGAATTTGGAAATTAGTTTTTCTTCTCTTAACCACCGTTATGCTTCAAAAATACGCTATGCTTATCGGTTGATAGGAGTGGACAAAGCGTGGGTATATGTGGAAGGTGGAAAAAACTCGGCTTTTTATAATCATCTGAGTAAGGGCACTTATACTTTTCAGGTGAAAGCGACGGATGAAAATGGTCTTTGGAGTAAAGAGGTAACTGAACTGACTATCCGACGCCTTCCTGCTTTTTATGAAACTTGGTGGGCGTATTTGTTCTATGTATTGATAGTGATGGGTGTATCCGGTTATAGTCTGTATCTTTATCTGAAGCGCGTGGACCGTAAGAATAATGAAATGTGGGCGGACAGCAAGGAGATGATTAAAATGCGTATTTATTTGGATAGTAAGGTGAATTTGCCTGAACCTGAGTTTGTACAACTGGACAAACTTCTATTGGAGAAAGCGGTAAAAGCCGTGGAAGATAACCTTACTGAGCCTGATTTTGATGTGACAGCTCTAGCTGATGCCATGAATATGTCCCGTTCTACTTTGACCCGTAAATTGAAAGCCATAACAGGCCGAACTCCATTGGATTTTATCCGGAACATCAAGATGAAGCATGCCAGACACATGTTGGAAGATAAAGACAAAAGTGTAACAGAGGTTGCCGCTACGTTGGGGTATTTTAATCGGAAGTATTTCACCACTTGCTTTAAGGAGGAATTTGGAATGACTCCCAGTGAGTTCCAGAAATCACAACACGAAGAATAAACATCTTCCTGTCCTTTAATTGTTGCAAATAGGGGGTACAAATGCGTCAAGTTATAGCTAGAGCTATTTGTATCCCCTGTTAGCATGGTTCTTCACCTGTATTTCTATTTCCTATTTCATTCTTTTGCCACAACCTTTTACGGGGAGAAAAACACATCTTCTTCATTCATTCCCGCAGTAAAGGTATGTATAACTTTAAATTTAATATAGAATGAAACATTTGTTTTTGTTGCTTACTCTGCTAAGCTTTTCATTAACGGCCTTAGCCCAGCAAAAAGTGACGGGTAAGGTGAAAGATTCTTCCGGCGAGCCTGTCATAGGAGCCAGTGTTGTTGTAAAAGGCAATAATACCATGGGAACCATTACCGATTTTGATGGAAACTTTATGTTGGATGTTCCGGCAAAGAGTGTGTTGGTTATTTCTTATATTGGCTATGTCACTCAGGAAGTCCCGACAGCAGGAAAGAATTCATTAGAGATTGTTTTAAAGGAGGATACCAAAACCTTGGATGAAGTGGTGGTGATTGGTTACGGTACACAGCGTAAAGGTGATGTGACCAGTTCTGTAGCTAGTGTGAAAGCCGACAACTTTGTAAAAGGAGCCGTGAAAGATGTGGGACAGCTGATTCAAGGAAAAGTAGCCGGTCTGGCCATTACCAATCCTAACGGTGACCCGACGGGAAGTACTCAGATACGTCTTCGTGGTACAAATACCATTGGTGGAGCTAATACAGCTCCTTTGGTATTGATTGACGGAATTCCGGGAGAACTCGGTACAGTGGCTCCCGAAGATGTGGAGAGCGTGGACGTGCTGAAGGATGGTTCTGCTGCCGCTATTTATGGTACGCGCGGTACGAATGGTGTGATTTTAATTACTACCAAACAGGCTAAAGGAGTGGATATTAACCAGGTGGAGTATAATGGCTACGTCAGTACTTCTCTTATAGCCAAAAAGTTGGATATGCTGAATGCAGATGAGTTCCGTACCCTTTATCCTGACCAGGACCATGGGGCTGATACGGATTGGATTGATGAGATTAGCCGTACACCGGTTAGCCATGTTCATAACTTGTCATTGATGGGTGGCAATTCAAAGACTAATTATATTGCCAACTTGAACTATACCTCTCGTCAAGGGATCATGAAAAAATCGGATTTCGAAAGTTTTCAAGGACGTATTGAGGTAACCCACCGTATGTTTGATGATAAGTTGAAGTTGAAATTCGGTTTGTTTGGTAAGAAAAACCAGATGGAATCTACAACTAGTGGGGGTAGTTTCAGAGGTTGGGTATATGGCCAGGCAACTCGTAGAAACCCGACTGATCCGGTAAGAAATGAGGATGATACATGGAATGAGAATGTGAGCAAATTCGAATACGAGAATCCGTTGGCTTTGTTGTATGAGGCTGAAGGAAATGTAAAAAAGACGCAGTTGCGTTACAATGGAAATATTGTTTATAATCCTATCAAAGATTTGACTCTTTCTGCCGTATTCTCTTATATTCGTGACAATATGAACCGTGGCTACGGTGAAACTTTGAACCATATTTCTGCTTTGCGTGATGGATTGGCTGGTTGGTCTTCGGTAGGTGCTTATACCAAGATGGAGAAGTTGATGGAACTTACTGCACAATATAACAAAGAAATCGGTGCGCATAAATTTAGTGTCTTGGGTGGTTATAGCTACAATGAAACAGACTTTGAAGAGCTTTGGATTGATAACTATGGTTTTCAGGATGATTATTTTGGCGGATGGCATAATATTGGCATTGGTTCTGCTTTGAAAGACGGTAAAGCGAATATCGGCTCAAAGAAAACTCCTACAAATTTGATCGGTTTTTTTGGGCGGGCTACCTATTCGTTCAAGAATCGTTATTTGTTGATGGGAGCTCTTCGTTATGAAGGAGCCAGCCAGTTATGGGGTACTGATAATGCATGGGGGCTTTTCCCATCTATATCTGTAGGATGGAGAATTACCGAAGAAGCATTTATGAAGAATCAGAAGATATTTGATGATTTGAAACTTCGTGTGGGATATGGTGTGACGGGTTCACAGCCTAAAGATCCTTTCCTGGGGGTGGCTATGTTGAAATACGGCTCGTATGCTTTTGTAAATGGGAATTGGGTACAGACCATTGTTCCGGCATCCAATCCGAATCCTGATTTGAAATGGGAGGAAAAGAAAGAAACCAATATTGGTTTGGACTTCGTTTCATGGGGTGGCCGTTTGTCCGGTTCTATTGATTATTATAACCGTGATGTGGATGGCTTGATATACGAATATGGAGTACCGACTCCTCCGAACTTGTATAATAAGACGATGGCCAATGGGGGTACAATGAGAAACCGTGGTGTGGAAGTGTTGGTAACTGTGGTTCCTGTTCAGAATAAAGATTTTGAATGGAGCACTACCGGAACATTCTCTTTGAACTCTAATAAGCTAATCAGTTTGTCTGGCAGCATCTTTAAGTCGGATTATGACTATTTTAATACGGGTACAGTGGAATACTCCGGTCAGGTAGCCGATTCTCACAGAGTACAGGTAGGTGAAAGCATCGGTAATTTTTATGGCTTTAAAGTAGTAGATGTGGACAGTGAAGGTCGTTGGATCTACGAAGACAGGAATGGTGAGTTGGTGAACTATAAAGATTTTACTCATGCTCCCGAAGATAAGCATGTTATTGGTAACGGTCTTCCTAAATGGTATGCGGGATGGAACAATACTCTTCGTTATAAAAACTTCGACTTGAATGTGACGATGCGTGGCGCGTTTGGTTTCCAGATAATCAATGGTGGACGTATGAATTATGAGAATGTAAAAAACAGCCGTTTTGAAAATCGTTTGAAGTCTGTGAATGACTTGGTATTTGGCAAGCATACGTTGAGTCCGGAAGTGGAACCGGAATTCAATAGCTATTATGTAGAAGATGGTGACTACTGGAAGATTGACAATATCACTTTGGGATATAGCTTCGGTCAGGTAGGTAAATATATAAAGTCACTCCGTATTTATGGTTCGGTATTGAATGCTTTGACTATAACCGGATATAAAGGTATTGATCCGGAAGTATCAACAGATGGTTTGACTCCGGGGTATGATACACGTGACAGATATCCGAGTGTGCGCTCATTTACTTTCGGCGTTAATGTGAAATTTTAATGAACTAAAAAGGAATTGAAGATGAAAACAAATATAAAATTATGGACAATGGGACTGATGACAGCCGCATTGTTGGGAAATACAGCTTGTACTGATTTACTGCATGAGAGCTATGGACAGGTAGTGTCTGAGGATTACGTACCGAAAACGGAGGAAGATGTCAGTTATCTGGTAAATGCCGCTTATATACCTTGGCGTGAAACGTTGCTGCAATGGAACGGAGTGGTTCGTGCACAGGAATTGTGTGCGGATCAAGATGTTCTTCCTGCCCGTGATGGTATTGGATGGGTAGACGGTTATATCTATAAAAGATGGCATCAGCATACTTGGACTACCGAGGATGACGGTGTGCTTCAAGGATGGGAACGTACGTACAATGGTGTGAATACCTGTAACCGTATTTTATCTCAGATAGAAGAAGGTGTGATCAGTGTGGATGGAGAAACGAAAGAAAAGTTGATTGCCGAATTGAAAGTACTGAGGGCTTCATATTATTATATTTTGATTGATTTGTATGGTAATGTGCCCATTGTGACAGATTTTAAAGATACTTCTTTGCCGCAACAGTCTACTCGTAAAGAGGTCTTTGACTTTATTGTGAAAGAAATAACGGAGAATATGGATTTGTTGTCCGAAACGCCGAGAGGTTATTATTATGGACGTTTCAATAAGTGGGCGGCTCATACATTGCTGGCCAAAATGTATTTGAATGCTGAAGTTTGGTCGGGTACTGCTCAATGGCAGAAATGTATTGACGAGTGTGATATCGTGATTAATTATGCCGAGAAGTCCGGAGAATATGCATTGGAGAATAATCAGAAGGATGTTTTTGTAACGCATAATGAGAATTCTAAAGAAATTATCTTTGCATTGCCGTTTGATGAAATTTATGTGACAGGATGGAATGATTTTGATTTTCATATGTACACTTTAGCACCTGAGAATCAAGATACTTACCAATTGACTGCACGTCCTTGGGGGGGCGTGTGCGCAGTGCCTCAGTTTATTAATTCTTTTGATGAGGATGATGCACGTTTAGAGGATAACTATATTCAAGGTCAGCAATATACCTATTCCGGTGAAATCTTGAAGCGTAGTATTGATGGAAAACCATTGATTTATACGGTAGATGTCCCCTCTATTGATCAGTCGGATGTAGATGATGGGTTCCGTTGGGGTAAATTTGAATATGCCACCGGTATAACCAACCGTTTGAGCAATGACTGGCCGTTGTTACGATATGCGGATGTATTGATGATGAAAGCGGAGTCATTGATGCGTTTGGGCAAATCGGGAGCAGGTGCTTTGGTGACTCAGGTACGTGAACGCGCCTTCAAGAATGAACCTGAAAAAGCGCAAGTTACAGACGCGGAACTGATGGGAGGAAGTGTATATGATTATGGTCGGAGAGATAGTTATAAGACAGAACATGATGGAGGAACGGATATTAAATATGGTCGTTTCCTTGATGAGCTTGGTTGGGAGTTTTGTCAGGAAGGACGCCGCCGTCAGGACATGATTCGTTTTGGCATCTTCACTACAAAAGCTTGGTTCTCTCATGATAAGAGTGATGAAACCAAAAATCTGTATCCTATTCCAAATAAAGTATTGTTGACCAATAGTAATCTGAAACAGAATCCGGGATATTCTAAATAGTATTTATTGGATGTTTTTTTAAGGATGAAAAGGTTGTTTTTTCTTTTCTACATTAAATTAGAAAGAATTATGAGTAAAAAGATTTCAATAAGTTTGTTGCTCCTCTGTCTGGGATTATTTTCCCAGGCACAGAGCTATCAGAAAATGCCGCAAGGAGTTAAGACTACTGTACAAGGTATGGATGTTGAAGTGGCATTTTATTCTCCATCCATTGTCCGGGTATATAAGACACCGGAGGGAAGCTCGTATGAAAAGAAGAGTCTTGTAGTAATGAAAGAGCCTGAGGAGACTTTTGTGGAGTTTGCAATGGAGAAGGAGTATATTCGTTTAAAGTCGGATGCATTACAGGTGGAGGTCAATTCATCTACAGGTGGAATCAATTTCTATGACGCTACCGGAAAGGTGTTGTTAAAAGACAAGGATTATGGAACACAGTTCACCCCGTTTGATGATGCGGGTACTTTTTCTTACAATGTCCGGCAGGCTTTTTTATTAGATAAGGATGAAGTGATTTATGGATTGGGGCAACAACAGACTGGAAAAGTGAATCAGCGCAATCAAAAACTTTTTCTTCGTAACAAGAATATGAGTATCTGTATTCCTTTTATTCATTCAGTGAAAGGTTACGGACTTTATTGGGACAATTATTCCCCAACTATGTTTACGGATAATCCGCAAGAAATGTCATTCGATTCTGAAGTGGGCGATTGTGCCGACTATTATTTCATTTATGGTAGCAATGCGGACGGCGTGATAGCCGGAGTCCGTGATTTGACCGGGCAGGCTCCTCTTTATCCGCTGTGGACACTTGGATTCTGGCAGTGCCGCGAGCGTTATAAGAGTCCGGATGAACTGTGCGAAGTGGTTGATGAATACCGTGATCGGAAAGTTCCTTTGGATGGAATCATTCAGGATTGGCAGTATTGGGGATGTGATTCTAACTGGAACTCCATGAAGTTCCAGAATCCTCGCTATATTAATAAGATGGGCGACAAAGAATACATGAAATATCTTCCGAATGGTGAGAATCCGGATGCACGTTATGGTACTCCAAGAATAAAAAGCCCTCAAGAAATGATTGACTATATACACAAGCGGAATGCGCATATCATGATTTCTGTATGGGCCTCTTTTGGTCCGTGGACAGAGATGTATCATAAGATGGACAGTCTGAATGCTTTGCTTCATTTTGAGACTTGGCCGCCTAAAGCCGGAGTGAAACCTTACGATCCGTTCAATCCTGTAGCAAGAAGTATTTATTGGAATGAAATGAAAAAGAATATCTTTGATCTAGGTATGGACGGCTGGTGGTTGGATTCTACCGAACCCGATCATCTGGAGATTCAAGATAAAGATTTTGATACAAAAACTTATTTAGGTTCTTTCCGAAGAGTTCACAATGCTTTTCCTTTGATGTCCAATAAAGGTGTTTATGAGCACCAGCGTGCTACCACTTCCGACAAGCGGGTATTCTTACTTACCCGTTCTTCATTCTTGGGACAGCAGCGTTATGCTTCACATTCATGGAGTGGAGATGTCGTTTCTACTTGGGAAGTGATGCGCAAGCAACTGGCAGCTGGCCTGAATTATTCTTTGTGTGGTATTCCTTACTGGAACACTGACTTGGGAGGATTTTTTGCTTGGAAATATAATAATGATGTTAATAATATTGCTTATCATGAGTTACACGTCCGTTGGTATCAGTGGGGAGCTTTCCAACCTATCATGCGTTCTCATAATTCCAGTCCTGTTGCTGTAGAGATCTATCAGTTCGGCGATAAAGGTGATTGGGCTTATGATGCATTGGAGAAATATACCCATTTGCGTTATCGCTTATTACCTTATTTATATAGTACTACTTGGGAAGTAACAAATAAGGCAGGCAGCATTATTCGTCCTTTGGTGATGGATTTTCCGAAAGACAAGAAAGTACTTGATATGGATACGGAGTATATGTTCGGACGTAGTTTTTTAGTACGTCCGGTAACTGATTCTCTCTATACATGGCAGGATAAAAAACAGAATGGTTATCAGAAAAATATGCGGAAAATAGAGAAAACGGATGTATATTTGCCTGAGGGAAGTAACTGGTTTGATTTCTGGACTGGGGCAAAGTTGGCTGGTGGCCAAACCATACAGCGTGAAGTACCTATTGATATCATGCCTGTTTATATCCGTGCCGGTTCTATAATTCCTTGGGGACCTGCGGTGCAGTATGCCACAGAAAAAAGTTGGGATGACCTAGAGATTCGTGTTTATCCGGGTGCTAATGCAACTTTTATTCTTTATGAGGATGAGAACGATAATTACAATTATGAAAAGGGAGTTTATTCTACTATCACTTTCCGTTGGGATGATAGTAACCGTACTTTGCACATCAGCGACCGTGAAGGAAGATATCCCGGAATGTTGGAAAAGAGGAAGTTCAAAGTAGTTCTCGTAAATCATAGATCAGGAGAAGGCGATAAACCATTGAAGGGAGGAAAGATGGTGAATTATACCGGTACAGCAATTGAGGTGAAACTTTAGAATGTTCATATTGAATATCCAGCAGAATAAATAAAGAAACGATAAAATACATTATGAATTTACTTAAAACCATTTTATCCACTTCCGTTTTTGCTATAGCTTCTGTAGCTTTGCATGCTCAGCTACCCGCAAAAGTAGAAAGTTTTCCAGTCAGGGATGTGCGGCTCACCGCCAGCCCTTTCAAACACGCAGAGGATATGGATATCCGTTATCTGCTGGGAATAGACCCCGACCGTCTGTTAGCTCCTTATTTGAAGGAAGCTGGTCTTTCCCCTAAAGCCGAAAATTATACCAATTGGGAAAATACAGGGCTGGACGGTCATATTGGCGGACATTATTTATCGGCCCTTTCCTATATGTATGCCGCTACGGGAAATAAGGAGATCAAGGCGCGTCTGGATTATATGATAAGTGAACTGAAACGCTGCCAGGATGCCGCCGGTGACGGTTATCTGTGTGGAGTTCCAAACGGGCGCAAAATGTGGAAAGAAATAGAGGAAGGAAACATTCGCACGTCCGGTTTCGGATTGAACGACCGCTGGGTTCCTCTTTACAATATTCATAAAATATATGCCGGCCTTCGTGATGCAACTCTTCAGACCGATAGCCGGGAGGCAAAGGAAATGTTGGTGAAACTCACGGACTGGATGATTCGTCTGGTATCCAAGTTGAGCGATGAACAGATACAGGATATGCTGCGCAGCGAACATGGAGGGCTGAACGAAACATTTGCCGATGTGGCCGCTATCACCGGCGACAAACGCTACTTGAAACTGGCTCACCAATTTTCTCATCACACCGTGTTGCAGCCTTTGTTGAGACAGGAGGATAAACTGACTGGTATGCACGCCAATACCCAAATACCGAAAGTGATAGGTTTCAAACGTATTGCCGATTTGGAAGGCAACCGGGATTGGAGCGAGGCCGCCCGCTATTTCTGGGAAACAGTGGTAAACCATCGAAGCATCACCATCGGAGGTAACAGTGTGCGTGAGCATTTTCATCCGGCTGATGATTTCAGCAGTATGCTCACCAGCGAGCAGGGGCCTGAGACTTGTAACACCTACAATATGCTCCGCCTTACAAAAATGCTGTATGAAACGAGTGCGGACGTTCATTTTATGGATTATTACGAACGGGCGCTTTATAACCATATCCTTTCCACGCAAGATCCTGTGCAAGGCGGATTTGTTTATTTTACCCCGATGCGTGCCGGTCATTACAGGGTCTATTCGCAGCCTCAGACCAGTTTCTGGTGTTGTGTGGGATCGGGGATGGAAAATCATGCCCGTTATGGTGAAATGATTTATGGACACAAGGATAATAATCTGTATGTCAATCTTTTCATTCCGTCTACCTTGCGCTGGGGAGATACCCAAATTGAGCAACAGACGGCTTTTCCCGATGAGGAGGGGAGTACTCTTGTTATTTCTCCGGAAAAGGGAAAGAAAGAATTTACCCTTCTTTTCCGTATTCCCGAATGGACGAAGCCGGAAGCATTACGCTTGTCTGTTAATGGTAAACGGCAGAACGTAACGGTCAAAGAGGGATATGTTAGCCTGAACCGTACTTGGTCAAAAGGTGACAAAGTAAGGCTGGAACTGCCGATGCATTTGCGTGCCATTGCACTGCCGGATGGTTCTGCCAACTATTCCATCTTATACGGACCGATTGTGCTGGCCGCCCGGTTGGGCAAGCAAAATCAGGATGGCATGTTTGCCGATGACAGTCGTGGCGGACACATTGCTGCCGGACCGCGCCTGCCTTTACAAACGATGCCTGTCATTGTGGGGGATAAGAACAATCTTCTTTCTCATCTGAAAAAAGTGGAAGGTAAGCCGTTGACATTTACATTGTCCGGAGTTTATCCCGAACGCTATGAGGGTATGACTGTGGAACCGTTTTTCCGTTTATACGAGTGCCGGTATATGGTCTATTGGCCTGTGCTGTCCGTACAGGAGTTGCAGGCAAGGCAGGAACAGTTGGCAAAAGAGGAAAAGGAGCGTGCCGCATTGGATGGTATGACCGCCGATAAAGTGATTTGTGGGGAACAACAACCGGAAAGCGACCATTTCATCCGGATGGAGAATTCCCGTACGGGGGATGATGAAGGGATTCACTGGCGTGAGGCGGCCGGTTGGTTCAGTTATCGTATGAAGACGAACGGAAAGCAGGTCAATAAAGTGCGTATCCGGTTCCGTTCCGAGATTCGTAAGGATGCAAAAGTATGGATAAACGGGCAGGAAGTAGGACGATTGGCTGGTAAACCGGTTTCGGATGTATCGGTTGGGATATTTGATGTACCTGCATCTATGCAATCCAATGAGCAACTGGAGATAAAGATCGGTAAAGGAAATGAGAAAGTGACTCCGCATATTTATGAGGTGCGGCTGGTGGCTGAATGATGATAGATATACGAACCGGCCATGCCTCAGTTGGCATGACCGGTTCGTCTTTTCAGATAATTCCGTTGTCTTTCAAGACCGCTTGTAACTCTTTATCAGTGATATTCTCACGCTCTGATTTATCATAAATGAAATGTAAGCCAATCTCTTTTTCTTCTTTGGATAGAGTGGCGATGAGAGTGATCACTCTTGCTCCGCTTCTTTTCCCTTTTCCTTTTGATGCTATACTCATGCGTACTTTGTGTAGGCCATTGCCTAAATCAGTACCCATGTCAGGGTTCTGCATGAGTTCTGCGGCTAAAATTGTCAAGTCTTGCTTCAATGATTTATATCGCTTGGAAAGTTTCTTAACTTCTTTTTCGAAGTGGCGATATACTTTGATTTTATAGTTCATTGAGCAATTCTTCTATGGGACGGCCTTTCAGCTTTCCTTCACGCATCAGTTTGATGTCTTTGCAAGCCTCGGACAGCCCGTCCATTATTTCACTTTTGGTCATGTAGGGTTCTTCATCCTCTGCCACCATGGTAGAAACAGATTCCATTTCCTTTTTAGCATGAACAAGAGTCTTCCTTACAGACTCCAACACCTTTACATTCTTGATGTCCAGGATTTCCCGAATCAGTTCGTTTTGTATTGATTCCAATGTGATTGTACTCATGACGTTCTCCTTTCTTCTTATTATTTATCTCGTATGGCAAAGATAGCGAAAAGGTGGCATGTCTGCTTGTTTTCTGCATGAAAAATAGTTTTCATTTAGAGGTTGTACCTAAAAGAAATACCTTTTTTCATTTAGTTTTCCTATTTTTGCAGGAAACAAACCGAACAGCTAATGAAAATTCTCCATACAGCAGACTGGCATCTGGGCCAGACTTTTTATGAATACGACCGGCGGGAAGAGCATCTCCATTTTTTGGAATGGCTGAAACAGCAGATAAGACAGCATGAAATAGATGTATTGTTGATAGCAGGTGATGTATTCGACAGCCCGAACCCTTCGGCGGAATCACAACGAATGTATTATCGTTTTCTAAGAGAAGTTACGTCCGAAAACCCTTCTTTGCAAATTATCATCATTGCCGGAAATCATGACTCGGCAGCCCGTCTGGAGGCTCCCAATCCCCTGTTGGAGAATATGAATGTCACCGTTCGCGGTGTCGTGCGCCGCAATGCGGAAGGTGATATAGACTTGCAACACCTCATTGTCCCCCTTTACACAGAAGGGGAAGTGACCGCCTATTGCCTTGCCGTTCCCTATTTGCGTCAGGGGGATTATCCTTCGGCTGAAAATTACTCAAAAGGAGTCCAACTGCTTTATGAGCTGCTTTTCAATGAAGTGAAGGAGAAAGGACTTCCCGTTATCGCCATGGGACATCTGCAAGCCACCGGCTCGGAAATCTCGGAGGACGACCGTTCGGAACGTACCGTTATCGGAGGCTTGGAATGTGTATCCCCCGATGCTTTTGATGAGGCTATCGCCTATACTGCATTGGGGCATCTGCATCGCTCCCAGCGTGTGTCCCATCGGGAGAATGTGCGTTATTCCGGAACTCCTATGCCCATGTCTTTTGCTGAGAGGAACAATGCTTCGGGAGTGGTCATGATAACGATAAGTGCTGAGGGTACCGGCATAGAGAGATTGGCATTTGAACCGTTAGCCGGTGTGATGAGTATTCCCCGTCAGGCCCGTCCGCTGGAAGAAGTGCTGCAAGCCATCGGCGATTTGCCCGATGGGGATGTCACGTTGCGGTCGCCCTATCTGGAAATAAAGATTTTGATGACCGAGCCGGAACCTTCTTATAAGTATAAGATAGAGGAAGCGTTGAAAGGAAAAGCGGTCCGCCTGGCACGCATCGCCGCTATGCTTCCACAAAAAAAGGCAAGCGGCATTGTCGCCACTTCCTACGAGGAGTTGCAAACCATCCGTCCGCTGGATATGGCACTGGATGTCTTTAAACGGAAATATGGAGGGACGGAGATGCCCGATACCATGAAACAATTGCTGGAAAGTGTAATCAAGGAGGCAGGAGTATGAAAATAGTAGCGATAAGAGGAAAGAATCTGGCTTCATTGGAAGGTGAATTTATGATAGACTTTACCGTCGAACCTTTGTGCTCGGCAGGTATATTCGCCATTACAGGCAGTACCGGAGCCGGAAAGTCAACCTTGCTGGATGCTTTGTGTCTGGCTTTGTTTGACTGTACGCCACGTATGAACAAGGCGAAAGAGAATAACGTCTCTGTCATGGATGTTGCCGACAGAGGAATTGCACAGAACGATAGCCGTTCCATCCTTCGCCGGGGTACTGCCGAGGGGTACTCGGAAGTGGATTTCGTCGCTTTGACAGGAGAGGTGTTCCGTTCACGCTGGACGGTGCGACGTTCGCGTGGGAAGGTTAGCGGTTCCTTGCAAAAAGTGGAAATGACGTTGACCAACCTTACCTCCGGAGTGGAACAGCAAGGAACAAAGACCGAATTATTATCCCGCATCAGTGAACTGATCGGACTCTCTTTCGAACAGTTCAACCGCTCTGTGTTGCTGGCTCAAGGAGATTTTGCTACCTTCCTGAAGGCTCGTCAGCCTGATAAAGCCGAAATCTTGGAAAAACTGACCGGAACGGAAATTTACTCGCGTATCTCTGCTTCTATTTATGAACGCACCAAGCGGGCGGAAAGTGAATATAAATTATTGCAGGAACGTATCAAAGGCATTGAGTTGCTGACAGATGAGCAATTACAGCAACTTTCGGCTGAAAAGGAAGAATTACAAGTCCGCTTGTCCGTTTCGAAGAAGAAAGAGGAGGCGCTGTCCGGCAAGTTGAAATGGCTGGAAGAAGAAGGACGCTTGAATACAGGATGCATACAGGCAGAAGAATCACTTTTCGGCATCAGAAAAGAAATAGAAGCCGCCCGTCCACGTTATGAACTGTTGGCCCGTATAGAGCAGGCTCAGGATATCCGCGATGTGTATATGGAACAGCGTAACGCCCGGAAGCAGATAGATGCCGGTCGTTCCCGGTTAGGCGAAATAGAGGTTGCCATCCGGCAGAATGCGGCTTTACAGACTTCCGCGAACGTGCAGTGGGAAGCCGCTCAGAAAGAACTGGCGGAATTTAAGGCCTATTTGTCACAGCAAGAACCGCAATTGGATAAAGCCAGAGCATTGGATGTGCAGTTGGTGGAAAATAGAAAGCAATTAGCTGAAAGTCAGAAAGAAGCGGCTTTGGCATTGCAGGCTAAAGATAATCTGCGTCAATCCGTTTGTAAGACAGAGAAGGATATAAGTTTGTTGATGGAGAAGCAAACCGCCTTGCAAACCTGGTTTGAACGATATACTGCTTATTCCCAATTGATTCCTGCCGTTGAACTGATTACCAGCTTGCTTACCAATCTGGAAATGGCAAGGGCGCAAAGCGTATCGAACCGTCAACTGCTGGATAAAGTAAAGAAAGCGAGTGAAGCGGAGGAACAGCGGTTGAAATCGGTACAACAGGAAGCCGAGCGTCTGAACCGACTGTTGCCGGCAGAGGTGCTGTTGCTTCGTGAGCAGTTGGAGGAAGGAAAGCCATGCCCGGTCTGCGGGAGTTTCCATCATCCGATGAGGGAACAGACCAATGTCCAATCCTTGCAGGAAGAGGAACTGAACCGTGCGAAAGAACAGGTTGCTAAAGAAACGGAACAACTGAAAAACACGCTGAATGCCCGCCAACTGGAGATGGCCCGTCTTTCCGCATTGATTGAAAATTATGTGGCGCAAGTTGATGATACGCTGAAAAAAGTAGAAACATACGTATCCATTATCCCCAATTGGAAAGATTTGTTGGAGCAGGGCACATTGAAACATTATGTCCAGCAATTCGGCAGGCAATGGAATGCCCGTTTGCAAGAGCAGACCGAAATAAAAGAGGCTCTTACCTCAAAATCAGCCCAAAGAGATAGTTTGAAAAAAGAAGAAGCCAATGCCATTGGTTTGTACGAAGAAAAGAAACAAAAAGAAGAAAGACAGCAGGCAGAATTGAACGAACGTGCTCGTCTGCGGTCTTCCCTGCTGAATGGTGAATCCACCGAAACAGTGGTTGCAACCCATGCAAGACGGCAAAAGGAACTGGAACAACAACTGGAAAAAGCCATGAACTTGCATCATTCTTTAACTGTGCAGGCGGAATCTTACAAAGGGCAGACCGCACAGATGGAAAAGGAATTAGTCCGTCTGACTGCTGTCTTGCAACAAGATGAATTGAAAATAAACGAGTGGCTCACGCTTCAAAAGGAAACGTATGCCGAGTTGGAACAATTGCTTTCCAAAGACAAAAGCTGGATACTGGCTGAGAAACAAGCGTTGGGCACACTGAAAGAGAAGGAAACCACTCTTCAGGCGGTCCTTGCGGAGCGAAGGCAGAAAAGGGAGGAGCATCAGCAAGCTCCTCTGAAACCGGATACCACGGAAAACAAGGAGTCGCTGATTGAAACATTGACTGCCTGCACTGCTGCCAAAGAAATGGAAACCGGACGTTTGGCCCAAATAGAGGTGACGATACAGAACCATATAAAAGGTAAGGAACGCATAGCCGGCATCGAGAAAGAGTTGGAGGAAAAAAACTCTATCTACGAGAATTGGGCGAAACTGAACGAACTGTTCGGTTCCCAGACTGGCGCCAAGTTTAAGGAAATAGCCCAAGGTTATACGCTTGATGTCCTTTTGCTTTATGCCAACAGGCATTTGCAAGACCTTGCCCCCCGTTACGAACTGCAACGCATCCCTGACACGCTGGCCTTGCAGATTGTGGATCTTGATATGATGGGTGAGGTGCGTAGTGTCCATTCCCTTTCGGGCGGGGAATCTTTCTTGGTATCTCTTGCCTTGGCATTGGGCTTGTCTTCCTTGTCCTCCAATCGGATGAATGTGGAATCGTTGTTTATTGACGAAGGTTTCGGATCGCTGGATATGGACACTCTGCGCATTGCGATGGATGCTTTGGAGCGGTTGCAGATGCAAGGGCGTAAGATAGGGGTGATTTCCCATGTGGCGGAGATGATGGAACGTATCCCTGCGCAGGTGCAGGTGGTGAAGACCGGAAGCGGAAGGAGCAAGGTGCAGGTGATGGGACCAATATAAGGATTGGACTCCATTACAGATGATGAGTTATAAAGGCAAGTTACAAGGATAGCATGTGGCAGGTGATATTCTATGTGGAAAGATCTGTCATATTTCGTGTATGTGAAAGTGCTTTGTATGGTTTGTTTAAAAAAATGTTTTCCAACAAAAAAAAGTTCTTGACATTGTTGCTTTTTTGGTAAAATACATGTATGTTTGGAATGTTCATCAAAATGGACAAGGAATTATAAACAAAAGCGTTTAGCTGGTTCTGTATAAGTGAAAAGTCGAAATTTCCGATACAAGGCTGATTCGGTTAAATTGAAAAATATGTTGCAATGAATAAGAACGGTATCGGTATAAATGCCGGACTATCAGATGAAAGCTGCAACTTACCGTTTTTACAGGCATTCAATAAAATAAAAAAGTGACGGACTATGAAAAAAACATTAATTGGATTATTGGGCTCGACAGTTATATGCGTACTGTTTCTTGCAGGTTGTATTTGTAAATCACGGACGACATGTGATGGCGAGGAAGTGGAAGAGCATGTACATTATTTCCGATATGATTTTATCACTCCCAATAACAGATATCTTCTTCTGGATTACTGCTACTGGCAGATTGACAGGATCAGTTCTTCAGTATTGAGCATATATGAAACCTTTGAGAATCCTGTGGTTGTGATGGGGCAGACCAGGGAATATAAGAGTTTCTCGGCTGTCCCGTTGGGGAATGACTGATGCGCTATGTCTGATGTGTTTTTAGGAACAGAGGCGTTACAGGCATAAGTGAGGGAAAAATATGATTTTTGTCTCTATATTGAATACTGTTTTTACTTATTACTTATGAGAATCGGACCGGTGTTTTTGATGGGATTTTGTATTAATGTTATAACTGTACGATTACACCGGAAATTCCATATCAAAGACAAGGACGTTTTTTAAAAAGATCAAGAGCTTTTTAAAAAAGAACAGGAGCTTTTTCAAAAACAACAGGATGTTTTTGATGCTTTTCTACTCGTATTGCATAACATGGCAAAATACCTTGTTTTTCTTTCAGAAGTTTCAGCTTCTCCGCAAACGTCCTGTTCATCGGCTTTTCGGCTGAAGGATATACACGATAAAATCCTTCAGCCGAAAAAGATCTTTCAGCGTGACAGGGTAAGCGATGTCGTATTGGTTGGTTTTCTATCGGTATTCGGATTTACCTTTATACATTTATTGACTACGGCTGAAAGAAAGAACTACGCGGTTGAAGGATCTCGGTGCATCAATCTGTCAGCCGGAATGCCGATGAACAGGACGTTTGCGGAGAGGCTGAAACTTCTGAAGGATTTTTGGGGGCATTCTTCAAGAGAGGGGTATTTCTCTTCAAAAGATGGATACGCATATCAAAAAGAAGGTGGAAAGACGTTGAAAACTTGTCGCAAGATGTCGCAATTCTTGTAGCAAGTTTTTCGGAATCTTGTAGCAGGATTGCAGATTCTTGGTATAGGAATATCTTGTTTGATTTTATAGCTGTCCGGTAAAAATGCCGAAGTTCCCCCAAAAAGGTCTAGCTTTGGGATAAACAGATTCGGTTTTAATGGTAAACAAATATGATTGTATCATTCCACAAACATGTAGCTTGTTTGCGATATATATTCCGATAATTTTAGTATATTTTGTAGAATGTGTCTGTGCAAATTAGACGTAGCATTTACCGTCTGTGAAAAGTAGGATACTTATTATTGAACCTGAATCCGAATCCCAGCATCAGATAGTTGGGATCATGGAAATCCTGTAAATTATATCCGATATGAAGGAATGAGTTGCGCGTAACTTCTATCTTCAGTGCCAATATCTGGTAGAAAGATTTTAAATCTCCGCCTGCATGAATCACATTTGTGCCCAATCCTATTCCTACTGTGAAGTAAGGCATCACGTACTCGGCACGTCCCGAAACTCCCAGTGCCAGTTGTTTGCCGGCAGACGGCTTGAGGAGCTCATCGCCGTATCCGTCCGGGCTATACACATTCGCACTGCCGTCATAAACCCCGTCTAATGAAATACCCGCACGGAATTTATACCCGAAATTATACATTGGCGCGAAATTAAATCCCAGTACCGGATAAGTTTCAGGAGAAGCAACCATTTGTCCCTCTCCAATCGTTACTCCTTTTCTGCGCCATGAACCGAACAATACCAGGTCATAACTGATATGACGGGGAAATTTAGGTACGGGTGATTGATACAAGGGCTTTGCAAAACATTCTTCTTTTCTATTGATATTGTAAACCAATCCTACCTTTAGTCCGATGGAATTGAGTCCCGCATTCGGGAATTTGGTATTACCGTTAGAGAAATGCGTTACTGCCACACCTGTTGTGAAATCAAATTTGGGAGAAAGCATCCAGTTGAAATAGAAGTTTGTATTCAGATAGGCGTTTACTTTCGAACCTATCACTTTATTATATGGATTCAAATCGCTGTGATATGGTTTCCAGCCAAATGAAGCGCCGAAATTCCATTCATAGTTTAATGACAATCGTTGGTTGAAACGGGCGATACGCGCTCCTTGAAATAAATAGACAGTAAGCGGGTTGCCCAATTGCGGCTTCTCATACATATTGTAGTAGCCCACGCCAATACCTTGGTAGGCCCCTCTGTAAATACGGTCGTTATAGGTGTTCGGATGAAACTGGAATGAGTACTTCAAGTGAAGCGACAGGGAATTCTCTATGGGTTTCCAATTCAGATTTTCTCCTCTGAAAAAGGAACTGGTGGGGAAAATATATCCGGGACGTGCCTCAATGCCGATACGGTGGATAAAATGACGTTTCAATGACAGGGAATCTACATAAAGCCGGTCGGGGATGTTGGTTTTGTCTGAAATGGAAACCGCTGTTGTGTCTATAGGGTTTCCCTCTGTATATTGATTGATTGTGTCTTTAGCAAAGGTCATGTTACTTAAGAACAGTAATGCATCCAGAAGTATCACGAGTTTCCATTTTTGTATTGTGCCTTTCATATGCTGTGTAATGTTTTTGTGCGTTTTACCGATCTATCGTATGGTCTGATTTTTTTATTTGTGGCACAAATATAATCATAGTATTTGAAAAAAGAAATTTGTTAGATATAAAAAGGTTTTGTATAACCTTGATAACCACTATTTAAACTATTTTGAGGATGGATTGTAATGTCATCCTCTACCATCGGCTCCCCACATCATTTTATTGCGGAGTGTGTTGAAAAAGATATGGCTGTTTCGTTTTACTACATTTATTTTATAGTCGGCTTTGCGGATAGTGAGCCGGCTTCCTTCACGGCAAGTTTCGCTACGTCCGTCGATGGCAATCAGGAAATTGTGGCTGCGGCTCTCTATATCCAATGTGATTTCCCAGTCGTCGTTGATGACAATGGGGCGTACATTCAGGCTATGCGGTGCTACCGGAGTGATGGCGATGGTGTTGCTGTGTGGCACGATGACAGGTCCCCCGATGCTCAGCGAATAGGCTGTAGAACCGGTAGGAGTGGCGATGACCAGCCCGTCCGCCTGGTAGGTGGTGAGATAGGCTCCATTGATGGCTGTGTGGATGGAAATCATGGAAGAACTGTCACGCTTCAGTACCGCTATCTCATTCAGACCGAAAGGGTAACCTTTCAGTTCCTGTTCTTTGCAGGATACTTGCAATACGCTGCGGTCTTCTATCCGGTAGTTTCCATTGTAGATGTCATTGAATGTGTCTTCCATCTCTTCAGGAGAAACATCAGCCAGAAAACCTAATCGTCCGGTGTTGATACCTAGTATGGGAATGTTGCGTGAACCCACACGGCTGGCGGCTTTCAGGAAAGTGCCGTCGCCTCCGATACTTAGTATCATGTCGGCTTCAAAATTATTTCCATCGAAAACACCGGCGTGACGGATGCTTATCTTGAGGTCGTCCGTCAGAAACTCGTAGAACTCCCGGCAGATGTGGACTTCAGCGTTATGTTGTGATAGAATGGATAGCAAACGTTCCACATGAGCCGATTTCTTGGCTTGATAAGTGTTTCCGAAAAGGGCGAATTTCATTGGGCGTATATTCATTAGTTAATTTTATAAATCTTTTGTTTGTCAAAATGGACCAGGTTTTAATAAAACCTGCTAACTTTGCACATCAGAACTGCAAAGATAATAATATATTGCCAAGATGACAAAGTTAAGTGTAAATATAAACAAGGTAGCCACCTTGCGTAATGCCCGGGGAGGCAACAATCCGGACGTGGTGAAAGTAGCCTTGGACTGTGAGGCGTTTGGTGCGGAAGGTATCACTGTACATCCCCGTCCCGATGAACGGCATATCCGCCGCAGCGATGTGTACGAACTTCGTCCGCTGCTTACCACAGAGTTTAACATTGAAGGGTATCCCTCACCGGAGTTCGTTGACCTGGTGCTGAAAGTGAAACCTCATCAAGTAACGTTGGTGCCCGATGCGCCCGATCAGATTACGTCTAATGCCGGATGGGATACCAAGACCAATCTTTCTTTCCTTACCGAACTGATGGATACGTTCGGCCAGGCAGGCATCCGCACCTCTATCTTTGTCGGTACGGACAAGGAGATGATAGAATATGCCGCCAAAGCGGGAGCCGACCGGGTGGAACTTTATACGGAACCATACGCTACGATGTACCCTCGGAATCCCGAAGCGGCCATTGCTCCTTTTATAGAAGCGGCGAAGGTGACACGTAGCTTGGGAATGGGGCTGAATGCAGGTCATGACCTTAGTCTGGTGAATCTGAAATATATGCATACGCATATTCCTTGGCTGGACGAGGTGTCTATCGGTCATGCATTGATAAGCGATGCGCTTTATATGGGATTAAAACAAACTATTGAAGAATATAAAAATTGTCTTCGTTCATGATGAATATCACTTTACTGGCTGCACAGGCGGCTTTGGCGGATACCCTTGCCGGGGGTAATCCCGTATTGACTCCCGTTTCAGAGGAGGCTCGGATGAATCTTTGGGATATGGCGATGAAAGGTGGATGGATCATGCTTGTGCTGGCATTGTTGTCTGTCGTCTGTTTTTATATTTTCTTTGAACGCATGGCGGTTATCCGCAAGGCGGGGAAGGATGATCCTTTGTTTATGGAACGTATTCGTGATTATATCCGCACGGGTGAGATAAAGTCGGCTATAAACTATTGCCGCATCACCAATACTCCTTCTGCCCGTATGATTGAGAAAGGTATTACCCGTATGGGACGTCCTGTTGCCGATGTGCAGGCTGCTATCGAAAATTCCGGCAATATAGAAGTGGCAAAACTGGAGAACGGACTGCCTGTTGTGGCGACTATTGCCGGCGGTGCTCCGATGATTGGTTTCCTTGGTACTGTAACCGGTATGGTGCAGGCTTTTTGGGAAATGTCCAATGCCGGGAACAACATTGATATCACGTTGCTTTCAGGAGGTATTTATGAAGCGATGATTACTACTGTGGGTGGTCTGGTTGTGGGTATTGCGGCTATGTTTGCCTATAATTATCTGGTAACCCGTGTGGACAAGGTGGTAAGTCAAATGGAAGCGCGTACCATGGACTTCATGGATTTACTGAACGAACCCGTTCAAAAGTAATAGCGTATGGCACTGAAAAGAAGACATAAAATATCACCTAACTTCAGTATGGCGTCTATGACAGACATCATATTCCTGTTGCTGATATTCTTCATGATTACCTCTACCATGGTGTCGCCCAATGCCATCAAGGTATTGCTTCCGCAAGGCAGGCAGCAGACTTCGGCAAAGCCGCTTACGAGGGTAATCATTGACAAGAACCTGAACTTCTATACTGCTTTCGGCAATGAGGATGAAATGCCGATAGGCTTGGAAGAACTGCCCGCATTCCTGCAAAGGTGTGCCGAGAAGGAACCCGATATGTATGTGGCTCTTTATGCGGATGAGGCTGTGCCTTACCGCGAAATAGTAAGGGTACTGAATATTGCTAATGAAAATCACTTCAAGATGGTGTTGGCTACACGTCCGCCTGAGAAGAAACGTTAAGCTGTAAGCATGAAGAAAAATAAGATAACAGGACTGATTGGTACGGCTGTACTGCATATACTTCTCCTTATCCTGCTGCTGGTGATTGCTATCCGCCGTCCGCAGGTTCAGGAAGAGGGGGGTGTTCCTGTTATGCTGGGAAATATAGAGCTTTCTCAAGGGAATGCCGACCCTTATACGTTGACGGATATAGATATAATGAATGAGCCTGAGGCTCCGGCTCCCGATGTATCTGAACCGGAAACGGTTCCTCCCGTTGAAGCGAAAGAGGAAATCATCACGCAGACAGAAGAGGAAACGGTGGCAGTCCCTAAAAAGGAACCTAAAAAAGAAACCCCTAAAAAAGAAAAACCCAAGAAGGAAACTCCTAAAAAGGACGTACCGAAAAAGGAGGCGGTGAAGCCGAAAGAGAAGACTGAGGCCGAGAAACGCGCTGAAGCAGAAAAAGCGGCAGCTGAGAAGAAAGCGGCTGCCGAAAGGGCGGGAGGGGGAGGGGGGGAGTACTTATC
>OGQP01000366.1_pt1 | contig 32338 bp, 24 predicted proteins | sample 1553251 | NCBI WGS metagenome assembly OGQP01 (sample SAMEA2580016, study PRJEB22360) | human gut metagenome | biome: human gut; feature: human-associated habitat; material: faeces | place: Denmark | collected 2008/2010 | reverse complement strand
AAGTTCGAGCCCCCAACCACCCCCCGCCACCGAAAGCCGCTGCCGGTATACGGCGAGGGTCTGAACGTACGCGACTGGTTGTACGTAGAAGACCACGCTCGCGCTATCGACCTTATCTTCCATAAGGGCAAGGTGGCTGACACATATAATATCGGCGGTTTCAACGAGTGGAAGAACATCGACATCATTCACGTCCTCATCAACACCGTCGACCGTCTGCTCGGTCGTAAGGAAGGCGAAGACCTCAATCTTATTACTCATGTAACCGACCGTATGGGGCACGATATGCGCTATGCTATCGACTCACGCAAGTTGCAGAGCGAACTTGGATGGGAACCGAGCCTACAGTTCGAAGAAGGCATAGAAAAGACAGTGCGCTGGTATCTTGACAACCAAGAGTGGATGGATAATGTAACCTCTGGCGACTATCAGAACTATTACGAGTCAATGTATAAGAATAGATAAGCAATTATGAATATCGGATTTGATAACGAGAAGTATCAGAACATTCAGTCGGAGCACATCAAAGAGAGAATTTCACAATTTGATGGCAAATTGTATCTCGAACTTGGTGGTAAACTCTTTGACGACCATCATGCAAGCCGCGTGCTGCCAGGTTTTCAACCCGACAGCAAGTTGCGCATGTTTCAAAAGATAAGTGACAGCATAGAGATTGTGATTGTCATTAGTGCTACCGACATCGAAAAAAACAAAAAACGCGCCGATCTTGGCATAACTTACGACGAGGATGTGCTTCGCTTGCGTGGCGAGTTTCAGAACCGTGGCTTCATGGTCGGTTCGGTTGTCATCACTCATTACAACGGACAGCCCGCCGCAATCGCCTTCAAGCAGCGTCTTGAGCGCAGCAACATCAAGACCTACTGCCACTACCTCATTGAGGGCTATCCGCATGACGTCAAGCTCATAGCTTCTGACAACGGCTTCGGTAAGAACGACTACGTAAAGACCGAGCGTCCGCTGGTTATCGTGACGGCCCCTGGCCCTGGTAGCGGCAAGATGGCAGTATGTCTTAGCCAGCTCTATAACGAGAACAAGCACGGCGTAAGAGCGGGCTATGCGAAGTTTGAGACATTCCCGGTTTGGAACCTTCCGTTGAAGCATCCGGTGAACATTGCATACGAGGCAGCAACGGCAGACCTTAACGACGTCAACATGATTGACCCGTTCCATCTTGAAGCTTACAACAAAATTGCGGTGAACTATAACCGCGACATCGAGATTTTCCCCGTATTGAACGCTCTCTTCGAAGGCATCTACGGCGAGAATCCATACAAGTCGCCGACAGACATGGGCGTGAACATGGTAGGCTTCTGCATCAGCGACGACAAGGTTTGCTGCGAGGCATCGAAGAACGAGATTATTCGCCGTTACTATGAGGCTACAAATAAGCTGGCTCTCGGCGCATGCAACGAAGGAGAAATCAGCAAAATACAGATGCTGTTCAACCAGGCGAAGATAACAACCGACTTCCGTCGCACCACCGTTGCAGCACGCGAGTGCCTGAAGCGTACAGGACACACATCGTCAGCTATCGAACTTGAGGACGGCACAATCATCACTGGCAATTCAAGCCCGCTGTTGGGCTGTAGCGCCGCTCTTCTGCTTAACGTGACGAAGCATCTTGCCGGAATCGACCACACAACAAAGCTCATTCCGCAGTCGATGATCGAACCGATACAGTACACCAAGACCAATTATCTTGGCGGTCACAACCCGCGTCTGCATACCGATGAGGTGCTCGTGGCGCTCTCTGTACTCTCTGAGAACGACGAGAACTGTCGCAAGGCATTGGAACAATTGCCTAAGCTGCGTGGCTGTCAGGTTCATTGCACGGTTATGCTTAGCGAAGTGGACAGAAAGATTTTCAAGAAATTGGGCATTGGACTTACATGTGAACCTGTGCAAAAGAAGCAGGTTCAATAGACATTATAACTACGTCCGGTTTGTAATATTCTCCATATTACAAACCGGACGTTTCTATTCAACAACAAATTTTAGTTCTACTGGCAACTTTAACCATTTACGATTGACGACAATTTTCATGCGACTACCACTCTTTTGCTTTAGTACATAAGAACCATCTTTGGGGTTAAATATAAGTGTGGCAGTCAAATCTTCAGAACCATAGTCGTTTGTTATCTCAAGCGTAGCAGTATGTTTATCTTCTATCTTTGCAGAAGTAATTAACCATTTGCGTGGATCGCGCATAGCACCAAAGTAGCCTGGTGTCTCACCAAAAAGTTCTTGACCAGGTACAACAATGTTATTTTGATAGAGATTTATATGCATGTAGACTTGATATTCGTCATTACAGATACGAGCATTGAACACTTTGTCTGTTTGTGACATTATTTTTAGAGATACAAGAAAGAAGAAGAGAAGAAAGGGTACCTTTTTCATATTATTTAAGTATTGGTTATATCATTATGTTCTTTGTATGACAACTTGTTATGCTGTAATGTCCATGCAAAAATAGGGAATTTATATCAAGAATAAGGCTATTTTACGAAAAAAAATGTGTCAATAATCGTTTATTTACCTTTTAAATGTTATTTTTGCACGCAACATTAAACTTTTTATGAAAAGAGACATTTTATTTCCAGACTATATTTTTGAATCAAGTTGGGAAGTTTGCAATAAAGTAGGAGGTATATACACAGTACTTTCTACGAGAGCCAAGACGCTTGTAGAGCAGCTTGGTGACAAACTTATTTTCATAGGTCCTGACTGTTGGGGAGAAAAAAACAACCTATACTTCACAGAAGACAACAAACTCTTCGCTACATGGAGAAAGAAAGCTGAAGCAGAAGGCTTAAAAATAAAGATAGGTAGATGGAACGTACCAGGCACCCCTGTAGCTATTCTTGTTGACTTCAACCCTTATTTCGCAGAAAAGGATATGATTTATGGTCAACTTTGGGAGAAATACCATGTTGATAGTCTTCATGCATACGGCGATTACGACGAAGCTTCTATGTTCTCATACGCAGCAGCACTTGTTGTAGAGAGTTTCTATAATAGCGAGATAAGAGGCAATAAAAAGTCTGCAAAGGTAATTTACCATGCCAATGAATGGATGACAGGTCTCGGTGCACTCTATATCAACGACCATCTGCCACAGATAGCAACGATTTTTACAACACATGCAACAAGTATCGGACGCAGCATTGCAGGCAACAACAAGCCTCTCTATGAATACTTGGAAGCTTATAATGGTGATCAAATGGCAGCCGAGCTCAATATGGAGAGCAAACACTCGATAGAGAAACAGACTGCATTGCATGTAGATTGCTTCACAACTGTGAGCGATATCACAGCCACAGAGTGCAAGGAACTTATGGACAAACCAGTAGACGTAGTGCTGCCGAATGGCTTCGAAGACGACTTTGTGCCACAGGGCAAGACTTTCGACAAGAAGCGTGTCGCAGCCCGCAAGCGTCTGCTCGACATAGCACGTGCTCTCTCTGGCGACGAGATTGAAGACGACGCAATCATCATCTCTACAAGCGGACGTTACGAATGGCGCAATAAAGGTATTGATGTGTTTATCGACGCGATGAATCGTCTGCGCACCAATGCAGAGAACCTTAAGAAGGACATAGTTGCCTTCATCGAAGTGCCGGCATGGGTGAATTGTGCACGCGAAGACTTGGCAGAGCGTTTGGCTGCTATGGAGGAAGGTGAGAAATTCGACACTCCGCTCCCTACCCCAGTCATCACTCATTGGCTGAACGAGCAACAGAACGACCGTGCATTGGGCATGATGAACTGGCTCGGCATGCACAACGCCAAGGGCGAACGCGTAAAGCTGGTGTTCATTCCGTGCTATCTCACAGGCGAGGACGGCATTGTGAACCTTTCTTATTATGATACTATCCTGGGCAACGACCTCTGCATCTACCCGTCTTACTACGAGCCGTGGGGCTACACTCCGCTTGAGGCTACGGCGTTCAAGGTGCCGTGCATCACAACCGACCTTGCAGGCTTCGGCCTTTGGGCAAACACCGTTATTGGCAAGGAAGGCACCATCGAGGATGGCGTGGAGGTAATCCACCGCACAGACTACAACTACAATGAGGTGGCTGACAGCATAAAGGCGGCTGTTGAGAAGTACGCCAATGCTACGAAGCAGAAGCAGGGACGCATACGCAACAAGGCACGCGCTCTGGCAGAACACGCATTGTGGAGCAAGTTTATCACCTATTACTATGAAGCATACGACATCGCACTGCGCAAGGCGGAGGCAAGATGCTCGAAAGCTGGCGAGTAATTAAAAGGTAAGAAAAATACAACTAAATAAATAATAATTAATAACTTATGAAAATCAAAGCAGACTATGCTAATACCCCTCAGTGGAAGGAGGTAACCATCAAGTCTACACTTCCTCCAGAGTTGAAGTGTCTTGATGAACTCGCACACAACATGTGGTGGGCGTGGAACTACGAGGCTCGCAACATGTGGAAAAGCCTTGACAGCGATCTCTATGAAGAGGTTGGACACAACCCTGTAATGCTTCTCGACCGCCTTAGCTATGAGCGCAAGGAGGCTATCGTGAAGGATAAGGCAATCATGGAATCGGTAAAACAGGTATACAAGAAGTTCCGCGAGTATATGGATGTGAAGCCAGACGCAACACGTCCTTCTGTGGCTTATTTCTGTATGGAGTATGGTATCAATCAGGTTGTAAAGATTTACTCTGGTGGTCTTGGTATGCTCGCAGGTGACTATATGAAGGAGGCTTCTGACTCTAACGTAAATATGTGTGGTGTCGGCTTCCTTTATCGTTATGGCTACTTCAAGCAGACCCTCTCAATGGATGGTCAGCAGATTGCAAAGTACGATGCACAGAACTTCAACTCACTCCCAGTAGAGCGTGTGCTCGACGAGAATGGTCAGCCTATGGTTGTTGATGTTCCCTACATGAACTATCAGGTACATGCATATGTATGGGTAATGAACGTGGGTCGCATCAAGCTCTACTTACTCGATACAGACAACGATCTGAACTCAGAGTTCGACCGCCCTATCACACACGCTCTATATGGTGGTGATAACGAAAACCGCCTGAAGCAGGAGATTCTCCTCGGCATCGGTGGTATCCTCACACTCAAGAAGCTCGGTATTAAGAAAGATATCTATCATTGCAACGAGGGTCACGCAGCACTCTGCAACCTCCAGCGTCTTATTGACTACATCAAGGAAGGTCTGTCGTTCAACGAGGCTCTTGAACTCGTTCGTGCTTCTTCACTCTATACTGTTCATACTCCAGTACCGGCCGGTCACGACTACTTCGACGAATCACTCTTCGGCAAGTATATGGGCGGTTATCCTCAGATGCTCGGCATCACATGGGACGAGTTCATCGGCATGGGTCGCAACAATCCTGAGGATCACTCAGAGCGCTTCTGTATGTCTGTATTCGCTTGTAACACCTGCCAAGAGGTTAACGGCGTAAGTAAACTTCACGGTTGGGTAAGCCAACGCATGTTCGCTCCAATTTGGAAGGGTTACTATCCGGAGGAGAGCCACGTAGGCTACGTAACAAATGGTGTTCACTTCCCGACATGGACAGCTACAGAGTGGCGTAAAGTATACGCTAAGTATTTCGACAAGAACTACATTTACGACCAGAGCAACGAGAGCCTGTGGCACGCTATCTACAATGTGCCTGATGCAGAAATCTGGGAGACACGTATGGCACTCAAGAAGAAGCTCGTCAACTATATCCGCGAGAAGTTCGCTGCTACATGGTTGAAGAACCAGGGCGATCCTTCACGTGTTGTTGCCCTTCTTGACAGCATCACACCGAACGCTCTTTACATCGGCTTCTGCCGTCGCTTTGCTACATACAAGCGTGCTCACCTCCTCTTCACCGATTTGGAGCGTCTTTCTAAGATTGTGAACAACCCGGAGCGTCCGGTTAAGTTCATCTTCTCAGGTAAGGCACACCCGGCTGACGGTGCTGGCCAGGGCTTGATTAAGAAGATCTTCGAGATCAGCCAGCGTCCTGAGTTCCTCGGTAAGATCATCTTCCTCGAGGACTACGACATGCAACTCGCTCGTCGCCTCGTATCAGGCGTTGATATCTGGATGAACACTCCGACACGTCCGCTCGAGGCTTCTGGTACATCTGGCGAGAAGGCTGAGATGAACGGTGTTGTAAACCTCTCAGTTCTCGACGGCTGGTGGGTTGAAGGCTATCGCGAGGGTGCAGGTTGGGCTCTCAAGCAGGAGCGTACATACCAGAATCAGGGTTATCAGGATCAGCTCGACGCAGCTACCATCTACTCACTGCTTGAGAATGAGATTCTGCCGCTCTACTACAACCGCAACGAGCAGGGCTTCAGCGAGGGTTGGATAAAGACAATCAAGAACTCTATCGCAACTATCGCTCCTCACTATACAATGAAGCGTCAGCTTGACGACTACTATGAAAAGTTCTACAACAAGGAGGCTGCAAACTTCAAAAAGCTCGCTGCCGACAATAATCGCCTTGCCAAAGAGCTCGCTACTTGGAAGGAGACAGTTGCAGAGCGTTGGGACTCTATTCGCGTAGTAAGCAAGGATGATTCTATGCTCTATGCTGCCGAGACTGGCAAGAAGTACACTCTTCGCTACGTTATCGACGAGCAGGGTTTGAACGATGCTGTTGGTCTTGAGCTTGTTTCTATCAAGACAGACAAGAACGGAGAGGACCACATCTTCAGCAAGCGCGAATTCAAGATGGTAGGCCGTGATGGCAACAACTACACATTCGAGGCTACATTTGAGCCTGACGTAGCTGGTGCATTCAAGAGCTGCGTACGTATGTACCCGAAGAACGAGAACCTTGTTCATCGTGAGGATTTCTGCTACGTTAAGTGGCTTGACTAATTGATTAATATATTCAAGTTGACGAGTAGACTCGTTGACAAATAAATAATAAGACGAGTAGACGAATAAACGTTTTCGTAGCGTTACTATGATGCTATACAAACCTTTATCTGTCTGCTCGTTTTGCATTTAATGACCCAATTTATAGAAAACTCCGTTAATTAGACATTTAATCTGTTAAACTTTTTAAAATTTCCATCACCTAACACACTTAATAATATAAATAATTTGTACCTTTGCAGCCGATTTAGTCCGTAAAGGCTCAAAGAAGTTGCGGCACGATGCTTGCACGCCTTGCGGAAAAACCCGTTTATATAAATAAATAAATGTACGCAATCGTAGAGATTAACGGTCAGCAGTTCAAGGCTGAGCAGGGCAAGAAGCTCTTCGTTCACCACATCAAGGACGCTCAGGAAGGCCAGACTGTTGAATTCAACAAGGTACTGCTTGTTGACAAAGAAGGTTCAGTACAGGTAGGTGATGGATGTAAAAAAGAAGGTTCATTGCGGGTGGGTCCCCCTGCCGTAGAAGGTGCTAAAGTTGTATGTGAAGTTGTAAATCCTCTTGTAAAGGGTGACAAGGTCATCGTATTCAAGATGAAGCGCCGCAAGGACTATCGCAAGAAGAATGGTCACCGCGCACAGTTCACAGAAGTTGCAATCAAAGAAGTAATCGCTTAAATTTAGGAGGAACAAGAAATGGCACATAAGAAAGGTGTAGGTAGTTCTAAGAACGGACGTGAATCAGCTTCTCAAAGATTAGGCGTTAAAATCTGGGGTGGCCAGAAGTGCATCGCAGGCAACATCATCGTTCGCCAGCGCGGTACAAAGCACAACCCAGGCCTGAACGTAGGTATTGGTAAGGATGACACACTCTATGCATTGGTTGACGGCGTCGTTAACTTCCGCAAGGGTCGCAAGGACAAGAGCACTGTGTCTGTAATACCTGAAGCAGAGGCTTAAATTTAATAAAAAAAACTATTCCAAACAAACATATTAATCCCAATCCTCATACACTTGAGGATTGGGATTAATGCTTTTTATACATTACTACCCTTCCGTACACTAATAAATTCTTCGTTTTTTATTAGTTTTTATGCCGTAAGAAATATTTTTTATGTAATTTTGTATCTCGAATAAGATAACGAAGAATTTTATAATTAATATTTCAGATATGCTTACACTTAAACTCATCAGTGAGGAAACAGAACGTGTTATCCGCGGTTTGAACAAGAAGCACTTCAAGGGTGCTGAGGAAGCCATTAACGAAGTGCTCGCAATCGACAAGCGTCGTCGCGAGACACAGCAGGAACTTGACTCGAACCTTGCAGAAGCAAAGAAGATGGCAGCCCAAATCGGTACTCTTATGAAACAGGGCAGCAAAGAAGAGGCTGAAGAAATAAAGAAAAAAGTAGCTTCTCTTAAAGAAGTGAACAAACAGCTTGAAGAAACAAAGGCACAGGCAGAGAAAGACCTCGTGGCTAAGCTTTGCACTATTCCTAACATTCCGAACGATGATGTTCCGGAAGGCAAGGACGCAAGCGACAATGTTGTCGTTAAGGAAGGTGGTGAAATGCCGAATCTCCCGGAGGACGCTATGTGCCACTGGGATCTTTGCAAAAAGTTCAATCTTATCGACTTTGATTTGGGCGTTAAGATTACAGGTGCCGGCTTCCCTATCTATGTAGGCAAGATGGCTCGCTTGCAGCGTGCTCTTGAGGCGTTCTTCCTTGATGAAGCTCGCAAGAGTGGCTACCTTGAGGTACAGCCTCCTTACGTTGTGAACGAGGCTTCTGGTTACGGTACCGGTCAGCTTCCTGATAAGGAGGCTCAGATGTACCAGTGCCAGCTCGACAACCTCTACCTTATCCCTACAGCCGAGGTGCCAGTAACAAACATCTTCCGCGACGAGATACTCGACGAGAAAGATCTGCCTATCAAGCGTTGCGCTTACTCAGCTTGCTTCCGTCGTGAGGCTGGATCTTACGGCAAGGACGTTCGCGGTCTGAACCGTCTGCATCAATTCGACAAGGTAGAGATTGTACGCATCGACAAGCCTGAGCATTCATACCAGTCGCTCAACGAGATGCTCGACCATGTAGAGGGCCTGCTTAAGAAGCTCGAACTCCCCTACCACATCCTGCGTCTTTGCGGTGGTGACATGAGCTTCACATCTGCTATCTGCTACGACTTCGAGGTATGGAGCGCCGCACAGAAGCGTTGGCTTGAGGTTTCTTCCGTATCTAACTTCGAGAGCTATCAGGCAAATCGTCTGCATTGTCGCTATCGCAATTCGGAGACAAAGAAGACCGAGCTTTGCCACACTCTCAATGGTTCTGCACTTGCTTTGCCGCGTATAGTGGCTGCAATCATCGAGAACAACCAGACACCTGAAGGCATCCGTGTACCGAAAGTACTCGTACCATACTGCGGTTTCGAGATGCTCGACGATAAGAACTTTTAATTAATTACAACGGAGATTTGAGAGTTAAGATTTGCACGTTGCGAAAGCGTATGATATTTACACGTATAACAACAGGCAGTCGTAGCTCTCAAATTTTTGTTTTAATTCATCTACAAAGCAAACATCAACAAATCTAATCCGTTACTACCTATGAACAAAATTGTCCTTAAAAAGCAACTTTCTGAAAAGGTATTCCTTTTTGAAATCGAAGCGCCATTGATTGCCAAGAGCCGTAAGGCTGGTAACTTCATTATCGTCAGAGTTGGCGAGAATGGCGAGCGTGTGCCGCTTACTATTGCTGATGCAAGCATTGAGCGTGGCACTATCACTATTGTGGTGCAGAAAGTTGGATTGTCATCAACCAAGCTGTGCGATCTTAACGAGGGCGACTACATCACCGACGTTGTAGGACCGCTCGGCAATCCTACCCATATAGAAAACTTCGGAACTGTAGTATGTGCTGGTGGTGGCGTTGGCGTAGCTCCAATGCTTCCTATCATCCGTGCATTGAAGGCTGCTGGCAACCGCGTGCTTTCGGTTATCGCAGGTCGTTCTAAAGAACTTGTTATTCTCGAAAACGAAGTTCGCCAGAGTTCTGACGAACTCATCATAATGACCGACGATGGTTCGTATGGCGAAAAGGGTGTTGTGACCGTAGGTATCGAGAAGTTCATCACTCAAGAGGAGCATGTGGACAAGGTGTTCGCAATTGGTCCTCCTATCATGATGAAGTTTTGCTGCCTCATGGCACAGAAGTATAACGTACCGGTTGAGGTATCGCTCAATACTATCATGGTTGACGGCACGGGCATGTGTGGTGCTTGCCGACTCTCTATTGGCGGCAAGACCAAGTTCGTATGTATCGACGGACCGGAGTTCGATGGTTCGCTTGTCGATTGGGACGAGATGTTCAAGCGTATGGGCACTTTCCGCGATGCTGAACGCGAAGAGATGGAGCATTACGAAGAGCATTTGCGTGGCTTTGCAAAGCAAGAGGAACTTCACACTTGCGAGACTTGCATGGATGTAGAGCCTACAACCGAAACCATCGAAGAACTCACCAATCGCGATTCTGAATGGCGTAAGGAGCTTCGAGCTGCAATGAAGCCTGCAGAACGCAAGGCTATTGGGCGTGTAGCAATGCCTGAGCTTGACCCCGTGTATCGTGCGACCACACGTACCGAGGAAGTAAACAAAGGCTTGACAAAGCAGATGGCTGTACGCGAGGCTCATCGTTGTCTCGACTGTGGAAAGCCAGCTTGTGTAGAAGGCTGCCCGGTCAACATCAATATTCCTTCATTCATCAAGAACATCGAACGCGGACAGTTCCTCGCTGCTGCCAAGGTTCTTAAGAGCACATCTGCTCTGCCTGCTGTCTGCGGTCGTGTATGTCCGCAGGAGAAGCAATGCGAGAGCAAGTGTATCCATCTTAAGATGAACGAACCGGCTGTAGCTATCGGCTACCTGGAGCGCTTCGCTGCCGACTTCGAGCGCGAGAGCGGCAACATCGCTCTGCCCGACCTTGCTCCGAAGAACGGTATAAAGGTGGCTGTAGTTGGTAGCGGTCCTTCAGGACTCAGCTTTGCTGGCGACATGGCTAAGAAGGGTTATGAAGTGCATGTGTTCGAGGCATTGCACGAGATTGGCGGCGTATTGAAATATGGCATCCCCGAGTTCCGTCTGCCCAATCACATCGTAGATGTTGAGATAGAGAACCTGAAGAAGATGGGCGTTGAGTTCCAGACCGACTGCATCGTTGGAAAGACGATAACTGTCGACCAGCTCGAATCTGAAGGTTTCAAGGGTATCTTCGTGGGCTCGGGCGCAGGTCTGCCTAACTTCATGAACATCAAGGGCGAGAATTCGCTCAACATCATGTCATCTAACGAGTATCTCACTCGCGTAAACCTCATGGATGCTGCCAATCCACTCGCCGACACACCTCTTAATATAGGTAAGCATGTGCTCGTTGTAGGCGGAGGCAACACCGCTATGGACTCTTGCCGTACTGCTAAGCGCTTGGGTGGCGACGTTACTCTTGTATATCGTCGTTCTGAGGCAGAGATGCCGGCACGTCTTGAGGAGGTGAAGCATGCAAAGGAGGAAGGTATCAATTTCCTCACGTTGCACAACCCGATAGAATATATCGCTGACGAGAAGGGCGCCGTGAAGGCAGCCGTGCTTCAGGTTATGGAACTTGGAGAGCCTGACGCAAGCGGACGCCGCTCACCGGTGCCGGTTGAGGGCAAGACCGTAACACTCGATGTCGACCAGGTAATCGTTGCAGTTGGCGTATCTCCAAACCCACTTGTTCCAAAGTCGATCGAAGGTCTTGAGCTTGGCAGAAAAAACACTATCGCCGTTAACGACCAGATGCAGAGTTCGCGTCCGGAAATTTTCGCAGGTGGCGACATCGTTCGTGGCGGAGCTACCGTTATCCTTGCTATGGGCGACGGCAGAAGAGCTGCTGCGTCTATGGACGAGAAGCTCAGAGGATAAGACAATGAACGGATAACAAACAGATAACGAAAAATAACGAACGAAATAAAGGAGTCGGAAACAAGCAACCGGCTCCTTTATTTCTGACAAGAATGACAACTTACGATAATAACAATTGAAAGAAAACACAATGTCAGGATTCTACACAATAATACTTCTAATATTGAGTAATATCTTCATGACTTTAGCTTGGTACGGACATATCAAGCTACAGCAGACTGGCACGTCGAGCCATTGGCCGCTTATAGGCGTCATCGCATTCTCGTGGATGATAGCCTTCTTTGAATATTGCTGCCAGGTACCAGCCAATCGTATCGGCTTTCAAGGCAACGGCGGACCGTTCTCACTTGTGCAGCTGAAGGTTGTACAGGAATGCGTCAGCCTCATTGTCTTTGCCGTGATAGCCAACGTAATGTTCCAGGGCGAATCGCTCAGATGGAACCATCTGCTTGCCTTCGTGTTCCTCGTAGCGGCAGTTTATCTTGTTTTCAAATAAGAAGCCATGCCGAAGTCTCCCGAACAAATTCTATACCATACGCTATACAAGCGTTTTCAGAAAGCTCTAACAGACTTCTCTATGCTCTCTGACGGTGACCGCATACTTATCGGTCTCTCAGGCGGTAAGGATTCGCTCTGTCTGCTTGAGATGCTTGCACAGCGACAGCGCATTTACAAGCCACGGATAGAAGTAGAAGCCGTACATGTGCGCATGGCGAACGTGAGCTACGAATCAGACACATCTTATTTGGAGTCTTTTGCCAAAGAGCACGGCGTGAAGCTGCACATCGTGCAGACTGCATTCGACGATACCACTCCTTCTGACAAACCTGTTTGTTTCTTTTGTTCGTGGCACAGACGTAAGGTTTTGTTCCGCTTCGCACAAGAAAACGGCTTCAACAAGATTGCACTCGGACATCATCAAGACGATATTATTCACACTGCGATGCTCAACACCTTCTTCCAAGGCTCGTTCTCTACGATGCCAGCCGTGAAGCAAATGGACAAGATGCCTGTGACTATCATACGTCCATTGTGTTTGGAACACGAAAGAGATATAGCACAGTATGCTCAACTCAGCCAATACGTAAAGCAAAAAAAGGCATGTCCGCACGAGCGTAACACCAACCGTACACAGATGAGACGCATATTTGAAGAAATAGAGAAAACGAACCCCGAAGCACGCTATTCCGTATGGCACGCCTTGCAGAAAGGCGGAAAACTCGTGGAATAACACGGTCAAATTACATTTCGGTTACAAATAGTTGGCTATAAAATTGCCTGTTTGATAGAAAATTCATACATTTGCACTAAATTAAGAATACGGACTATGAAGTTAGCAATAATGACTAAATCCACTTTCTTTGTGGAAGAAGACAAAATACTTGCAGCCCTCTTCGATGTTGGGTTAGACAATTTGCACCTTTATAAGCCAGAGACTTCGCCTATTTATTCAGAGCGACTATTGTCGTTGCTGCCCGATAAAGCCTACGAGAAGATATTCGTACACGGACATTACTACCTCAAGGATGAATATCGTCTTGCAGGAATACATCTTGATAATGCTGCGGAGCCAGTGCCTGAAGGCTATAAAGGTAAAGTCGGACGCACGTGTCGCGACCTCACACAGCTTAAAGAACTCAAAAAACAATCAGCATACATTTTTCTTGGTAACGTTTTTAATAGCCAGTCAGAGCCATTAGAACCTTCTACGTTCACGATGAACGAATTGGAGGATGCTGCCGACAAAGGATTGATTGACAAGCGAGTGTACGCATTGGGTGGAATGAATGTTGATAACATACAAATAGCACGCGACCTTGGTTTCGGCGGAGTGGTTATCCGTGGCGACCTCTGGAACAAGTTCAACATCCACAATCAAATGGATTACAAAGAACTCATAAATTACTTTGAGAAATTAAGAAAGCTTATATATTAAAACCTAACAAATAACAACAATTAAAGATGAGTGAACAAAACTCTTTTTTGGTATTCTCAGGTACAAGCACGAGATACCTTGCAGAGAAGATCTGCGCAAGTTTGGGTTGTCCTTTAGGCAATTTGGTAGTAACCAGATTCTCTGACGGCGAGTTCGCAGTATCGTACGAGGAGTCTATCCGCGGTCGCGACGTATTCCTCGTTCAGAGCACATTCCCGAATTCAGACAATCTTATGGAATTGCTCCTTATGATTGACGCAGCGAAGCGCGCTTCTGCACGCCACATCATCGCCGTTATTCCTTATTTCGGCTGGGCTCGTCAGGACCGTAAGGACAAGCCACGTGTTAGCATCGGTGCGAAGCTTGTTGCCGACCTTCTGAGCGCTGCAGGTATCGATCGTCTTATCACAATGGACTTGCATGCTGACCAGATCCAGGGCTTCTTTGATGTACCGGTAGACCACCTTTACGCTTCTGGTGTTATTCTGCCTTATCTGCAGAGCCTGAACCTGAATGCTGACGAATTTGTTATCGCTTCGCCTGACGTTGGCGGTTCTAAGCGTGCTAACACTTACGCTAAGTACCTCGGTTGTCCGCTTGTGCTCTGCAACAAGACCCGCGCTCGTGCAAACGTTGTTGACACCATCCAGATTATCGGTGACGTTAAGGGCAAGCACGTGATTATCGTAGACGACATGGTAGACACAGCAGGTACAATCACAAAGGCAGCCGACGTAATGAAGGAGGCTGGTGCGCTGAGCGTTCGTGCTTGTGCTTCTCACTGTGTAATGTCTGGTCCTGCTTCTGAGCGTGTTCAGAACTCTGCATTGGAGGAGATTGTTTTCACCGACTCAATCCCTTACTCAAACCGTTGTGCTAAGGTTAAGCAGCTTTCTGTTGCGGACATGTTCGCAGAGACCATCCGCCGCGTTATCAGCAACGAGAGCATCAGCTCACAGTATCTCGTATAATAAACCGTAGATCGTAAGATTTCTATTAGATATTGAGATACGAGTAAAATATAAAGGGCAAAAGTAGATTCTTATTTTCTACTTTTGCCCTTTTTCCTGTATATATGCCAATTTATATGCTAGTAACAAGGATCACCCCAAAAGTTTAACGCATTAACATATTTTGCACCTGAAGCAAAGATCGTAGAATCATGTCTATAAACAGAATTGATACAATTACAAAAAAAATCGTACCTTTGCAAGAGACATTTCAGATAACAAGACATTAATAATTTAATTTTAGAAACGAATGATTTAAATAATAACATGCAGATACTATTAGCAAATGCCAAAATTATGTTTGGCAAGACAGACAGAAAGCCACTCTCAACACCACTCTTCCAGACCACAGCCGACATACTGGCTGCAGAAATGGCAAAAATGAATATGGAGGATTTGGCTCGTCAACTTGATTGCAGTAAGAAGATTGCCACGGAAAACTGGATACGCTACCAGAACTTCGTGGTTGCCGAAAAGATGCCAGCCCTGCTTGCCTACAATGGTCAGGCATATAAGCATCTGCGTGCTGCCACCTTGAGCGAAGAGGCTTTAGAATACGCTCAGAAACATCTCTGGATTACATGCTTTCTCTACGGATTACTCCGTCCCATGGATGCCGTCGTACCCTATCGTATGGAACATTACGTCTCCCTCGAAACCACAAACGATAAACCCATCAACCATTTTTGGAGAGACAAACTGACAGATGTGCTTATCGCGAGCGTGCAAGCTGATGATGGCATTCTCCTGCATCTCTCTACCGAGGAATACGAGCATCTTTTCGATTGGAAAAGGGTATGCAAGGAAGTGACGGTTGTTCAGCCTCACTTCTACATACGACAAAAAGACGGCAGTTTGAAGACGCAGGCGGTATGGGCAAAATCATGTCGTGGAGCGATGGTACGCTTTATTCTGAACAATCGTCTCGTCACTCCAGAGGAACTTAGCGGATTCAGTTATGAGTGTTTTGAATTCGCTCCACAGTTAGGTGACACGACCGTTCCTCATTTTGTAAGAGAAGCATGACGAACATAAGCCATAAGAGCTGGGTGATTAGGAGAATTTCACCTGCTCCACTTCTTTCACAAGCGAATCCTTTCCGTTGAGCAAGTAATACTTCACTCTTACTACGTTGTTTATCTCGGCGGATCCTTTCACTTTTATATGTAGAGTTTTGCCATACACGGTGGTGTCTCGGCGCGATGGGTAGGACACGAGTTGCAGGAATTGTTTGGTCGAACCGCTACCGATGTAGTACAATCCAACGCTATCTGCAACGATTGTCGTATCTGCCACCTTTGCTCGCGTCTTCTTGTTTATCAAACCCGTGTCGACAGGTTCAAACACCGAAGACGCAACCGTATCACCCAACTTCGGTGAAGGAGCGAAACGACAGCTTGCAACAGCAAATCCCATAGCAACGATGCACGCAGCAATGAACAATATCGATTTCATCTTATATTTTTTTTAGAATATACCATTGTTTGAATATACATGTAAGGAAGGAGGCTAAAGCCTCCAACCTTCCTATTCCTTCATCGACAGCGATATACGCTGGCGCTTGCAGTCCACTTCCGTCACACGCACTACCACATGCTGATGCAGCTTCACAACATCGTTCGGGTCCTTCACATATCGGTCAGCAAGCTGCGAGATATGTACCAGTCCGTCCTGATGCACACCTACATCTACGAAAGCCCCGAAGTTCGTGATGTTCGTCACGATGCCAGGCAGAAGCATACCTACCTGCAAATCGCCTATCTCGTGCACACGTGGGTCGAACTCGAACACCTCAACCGCAGCACGCGGATCGCGTCCCGGTCGCTGCAGTTCAGTCATGATGTCGGTAAGCGTAGGCATACCGACGGTCGGTGTGACATAGGCATCGAGCTTTATGGTCTTCTGCAGGTTCTTGTCCTCAATCAGTTGTGCTACGGTACAGCCTTTGTCCTCTGCCATGCGCTTGACGATGTCGTAGCTCTCGGGGTGAACGGCACTGTTGTCAAGCGGATTCTTCGCATTAGGAATACGCAGGAAGCCGGCACACTGCACGAACGTAGCCGGACCAAGACGCGGCACCTTCTTCAGTTCCGCACGTGACTTGAACGCTCCATTCTTCTCTCTGTACTCTACAATGTTCTTAGCTGTCGTGGTGTTCAGACCGCTGACGTATGTTAGCAGATGGCGACTGGCGGTGTTGAGATTGACACCGACGGTATTCACACACGACTCTACAACCATATCAAGAGATTTCTTCAGCTCCGACTGGTCTACGTCGTGCTGATACTGTCCGACACCGATGCTCTTAGGGTCAATCTTCACGAGTTCAGCGAGCGGGTCCATGAGTCGGCGACCGATGGAGACGGCACCACGCACCGTGACATCCTCGTCGGGGAACTCCTCGCGTGCGGCTTCAGAGGCAGAATAGACCGATGCTCCGTCCTCGCTGACGACGAAGACGTGTATATTGCTATCGAGACCGATCTCTTTAAGGAATGCCGCTGTCTCTCTGCTCGCCGTGCCATTGCCGACGGCTATTGCCTCAATGGCGTATCGATCGACCATGGCGAGCACCTGGCGTGCTGCGCCACGGGTGTCGCTCTTGGGCGGATGCGGATAGATAGCCTCGAAATGGAGCAGTGTGCCCTGTGCGTCGAGACAAACCACCTTGCAACCGGTGCGGAAACCAGGGTCTACACCCATGACACGCTTCTGTCCGAGCGGAGCAGCAAGAAGAAGTTGGCGCAAGTTTTCAGCGAATACGCTGATAGCCTCTTGATCGGCAGTCTGTTTGCTCGACACGGAGAACTCTGTCTCGATGGAAGGCTTGAGTAGTCGCTTGAAAGCATCGTCGGCAGCCTCGGCAACGAGTTTACTGCACGCGCTGCGCAAATCGAGGCTATGCCCCCGGAAAGGATTTTACTGCCCTCTCCGTAGCCACGGACGTATTGCGCCTTTATCTTATCTTTGCATACCTCGTCATTAGCAGAGATGCTCACCTTCAAAAATCCCTCACGCTCACCACGACGCATTGCCAACAATCGATGCGACGAACAACGGCGGAGCGACTCTGAGAACTCAAAATAGTCGCGGTATTTCTGCGCCTCCTCCGTATCCGCTTTAGCCTTCACCACCTTCGAGGTGATGACGGCTTCGCGTCTGTACACACTTCTTACCGATTTGCGCACATTCTCGTTTTCGTTGACAGCTTCGGCTATAATGAACTTCGCACCCTCGAGAGCCTCTTCCATCGATTTCACTTCGCCTTTTACGAAACGCTCAGCTGTACGATTGATGTTCTTATCGAGTTGCAGCAGAATGGCGTTGGCAAGCGGTTCAAGTCCGTTCTGACGGGCAATGTCTGCCTTTGTACGGCGCTTCGGCTTGTATGGCAGATATATATCTTCAAGTTCGGACAGCGTCCAACAATCTTCAATACGCTTGCGCAACTCGTCGGTAAGTTTGCTCTGAGCCTCGATGGTAGAAAGTATTGTCTCCTTGCGCTTCGCAATGTCTGTGAGTTTCTCGCGCATCAGCGCAATGTCTGACACCTGCACCTCGTCCATGTTGCCGGTCTTCTCCTTGCGGTAGCGACTGATGAACGGTATGGTGCAATTCTCGTCGAGCAACTGTAGTGTATTCTCCACTCCGCGCTGTGGCAAGCCAAGCGCATCAGATATTATTCGTGTATATGTATTCATCTTGTTTGTTTTATACTACAAATTTAGTGGAAATAGAAGAGAACACAAAATAGAATACGACTTTTTTAGCCTATACTTCTAACTTCTACCTAAGTAAAGTTGATGTTTTACTATCTGCAAGTGGCACTTAAGCATAGCAGATGTGGCACTTAAACATTGTAGAAGTGCCACTTAATCACGATATCTAAAGAACTAAAAGACAATATATAGGCTTTTTACAAAAGCCTGTCAAATGAAAAAAAATGAGAACAGACCATTCGGAGTTGCCACAATCGTGCATTTCATAACATGAAACTCCGAACGGTCTGTTCTCATTTGTAATTAATTATGTCCACTTATCTTCTTTGTAACATAAGCATCAATCACAGCCACAGCCGTAATGTTCACTATGTCACGTACCGAACTCTCAAAGTCGGTAAAGTGGATTGGCTTATTCAAGCCCATCTGAATCGGGCCTATGATCTCGGCATCCGGGTCAAGTGCCTGCAACATTTTGTAGCTGCTCTGTGCACTGCTCATATTCGGGAACACGAGAGTGTTGACATCTTTACCCTTCAGACGTGTGAATGGATACTTGTCATCGCGCAACTGCTTATTTAGCGCAAAGTTCACCTGCATCTCGCCATCGATACACAAGTCAGGGTAGCGTTGCTGCAAATCATCGACTGCCGCATGCACCTTAACCGGGCTACCTACCTCGTCGGTGCCGAAGTTAGAGTAGCTAATCATTGCTATGTTAGGTTCCTCGTTGAAGAAGCGTACGGTGTTAGCCGAGAGGCGTGCCACATCGGCAAGAATATGCTCGTCGGGATGGCGGTTGATGAGTGTGTCAGACACAAAGAATACGCCTTTTTTTGTATTAAGGATATGCATTGTTGCAAATGTGCTATACTCCTTACGAATACCAATCACCTCCTTCGCAACCTTGATAGTGTTAGAATACTTAGTGTAAAGACCGGTGATGAATGCATCGGCATCGCCCGTCTCTACCATCATCATACCGAAGTAGTTGCGCTCATACATCTTGTCGTATGCCTCCTCGAAGGTGTAGCCCTGACGTGCACGCTTCTTCGCGAGATGCTTAGCGTATGTGGCACGGCGCCCCTGCTCCTGATCGGCACGCATGTCTACGATGTCAATGCCCTCAAGACTCAGCTTCAGACGCTGGGCAAGTCGTTGCAGACGGTCTGGGTTGCCGAGAAGTACTGGATGGCAGATGCCCTCAAGGCGTGCCTGAACGGCAGCCCTCATCATAGATGGGGGACCGCCCTCGGCGAACACTACGCGCTGCGGATGCAGACGGGCTGTGTCGTGGAGGTTGCGTGTGAGCTTTGTCTCCTGACCCAGCAGCTCCATAAGATTCTTCTTGTAGGCGTCCCAGTCGGTGATGGCTTTGCGTGCTACTCCACTCTCCATTGCAGCCTTGGCAACAGCCGCACTCACCTCTGTGATAAGACGGGGGTCGACGGGTTTCGGGATGAAGTATTTCGGACCGAACGTGAGATCGTTAACGTGATATACCTCATTCACGATATCTGGCACGGGCTGCTTCGCAAGGTCGGCAATGGCATGAACGGCAGCCATCTTCATCTCCTCGTTGATAGCCTTGGCGTGAACGTCGAGTGCTCCACGGAAGATGTACGGGAAACCGATTACGTTGTTAATTTGGTTGGGATAGTCGCTTCTGCCGGTAGACATGAGCACGTCGGGGCGACTTGCCATTGCGTCCTCGTAGCTGATCTCGGGCACGGGATTGGCAAGGGCGAACACGATTGGCTGGTCTGCCATAGAGCGAATCATATCCTGCGAGAGCACGTTGCCCTTAGAGAGTCCGACGAACACGTCGGCGCCCTTCACGGCTTCCTCAAGGGTGTGTACATCCGTACGCTTTGTAGCGAACAGAGCCTTCTGCGGAGTGAGGTTCGGACGGTCGGCGGTGATAACACCCTTCGAGTCGAGCATCACGATATTCTCAACTCTTGCGCCAAGCGCTACGTACAACTTAGTGCAGCTGATGGCAGCTGCTCCTGCTCCGTTTACAACAATCTTTACATCGGTGATGTTCTTGCCAGCTACCTCAAGCGCATTCTTCAAACCGGCTGCCGAGATGATGGCTGTGCCGTGCTGGTCGTCGTGCATCACGGGGATGTCGAGTGTCTTCTTCAGACGCTCTTCAATATAGAAGCACTCTGGTGCCTTAATATCCTCAAGGTTGATACCACCAAAGGTTGGCGCAATCTTCTCTACAGCCTCGCAGAACTTCTCCGGATCCTTTTCAGCAACCTCGATATCGAATACGTCGATGCCGCCATATATTTTAAAGAGCAGGCCTTTGCCTTCCATAACTGGTTTACCGCTCATTGCTCCAATGTCGCCAAGACCTAATACGGCGGGGCCGTTTGTAATGACGGCGGCAAGATTACCTTTGTCTGTGTACTTATACACATCGTCCGGATTCTGCTGAATCTCGAGACACGGGAAAGCTACACCAGGAGAATACGCCAAACTAAGGTCGGTTTGGGTGTGGTAAGGCTTGGTCGGCTTCACCTCAATTTTGCCAGGACGTCCACTTTCGTGATACTCCAATGCACTTTCTTTTGTGATTTTAACCATTGTATTAAATAATTATTAGATATAAAATTTCACCGCAAAGTTACTGAAAAAGCTTGGATTAAAAGCATTGCTTAAAAGATTGTTTCGCCCGTTTTATTTAAAATAACATAAAAACTCGCAACACTTTGAAAGTTTTTTTATACTTTTGTGAAAAATTATTGCGATATTCATCATATTATAAACAAAGATTTATGCACAAGGAAAGTTCTCAAACATGCTATAAGTTGGAATTGCGCAACAGAATACTAAAGGCTGCTATGACAGAATTTTTACACAAAGGCGTGAAGTCTGTAAAAATGGATGACATAGCAAATGCTCTTGCTATATCCAAACGCACGTTGTATGAGATTTACTCTAACAAAGAGGAGCTTCTGCTTGAGGCAGTGCGTATTCATGAGGAGGAGTTCAACGACCACATGGTGCAGTATAGCCAGAACAAGAATCATAGTGTGATGGATATCATTATCGAGTTTTACAAGAAGAAACTACTTGCTATTGCGGACGTATCTCCTTTATTCTTAGTTGAACTACGCAAGTACAAGCAGGTTGTAGCATATCTCGAACAGTTAAATGCTGAACGCCACAACAACGCCTTGCTATTCTTCAGACGTGGTGTAAGAGAGGGATTCTTCCGTTCGGACATCAACTTCGACATTATTCTTAAAACAAGTTCTGCGTCTGCCAACTACGCTATGGAAACCCAAATGTATAAAGAATATAGCATAACTACAATCATGCACAACACCATTTTCCTTTATCTGCGCGGTATTTGCACCACGAAAGGCATAAAGGAACTTGACGCTGCAATCGCCGAATAAGCATCATATAAAAATTTAATAAAGCCTTAGTAAAACATTCATACACAAGAATGTACGTACATTTACCAAGGCTTTATTTTGTATATAAAAGAGTACAATTTTATCTTTACAAACGCGTCACAGACTTTACTCCCTTCACGGTGCGCAGCTTCTTCAATAATGCGTCGAGCTTCGACGTGTCGTCAATAAGCACGTTGAGATTGCCGCTGAACAGTCCGTCGTGACTGTCGATGTTTATCGACTTCATCACAATCTTTTGCTCCTTAGAGATGATGCTTGTGATGTTGTTCACGATGCCGAGGTCGTCGTTGCCTACAACGCGCAACGTTATGTTATACTGCGATGTTCCCTTGCCGCTCCATCTTGCTTTCACTATTCGATAGCCGAAGCGCTTGCGCAGTTCGGGGGCATTCGGACAGTCCTGGCAATGTATCTTGATGCCGCCGTTCACGGTCACGAAGCCGAATATCTGGTCGCCATAGATAGGATGGCAGCATTGTGCCAGCGAGTAGTCTACGCCTTTAAGGTTGCGGTCGATAACCAGCTCGTCGTCTGACGACTTTGTGCGGAAACTGTTAGCGTTATTGTCTTTGTCAAGCACAAACTCTTCTGCCGAACGTATCGCAGCGCCCATCTTCTGGTTTGCGCCGTGTTCTTTCTCGGCTATGTATCCGTCCACAACATCGTTGATGTCTATCTTCTCGTCTACGAGTTGTCTGTAGAAGTCGGAAGTCTCCTTGAAGCCCATCTTCGAGATGAGATGGTAAAGCACGCTCTCCTCAAGCTCTATCTTTCGGTTCTTGAACTTGCGCTCGAGCATCTCTTTCGCAAACACTCCGTCCTTCACCTTCAGCTCCTTCAGCGCAAGGCGTATCTTCGACTTCGCACGCGAGCTTTGCACGATGTTCAGCCACTCCTGCTTCGGCGTCTGGTTGTTCTGCGTCAGAATCTCTATTGTGTCGCCCGAGTGAAGCACCTCTCTGAACGACACGTTTCTGCCATTTATCTTTCCGCCGACGCACTTGTTGCCGACGCCTGAGTGTATGTGGTAGGCGAAGTCGAGCACGGTCGATCCTTTCGGAAATTTCAGCAGATCGCCTTTCGGAGTGAACACGAACACCTCATCTTCGTACAGATCCATCTTGAACTGGTCCATAAGCTGCAAGCTGTCGCCTGCTTCGAGCGCTGCTCGTATGTTGTTGAGCCAATCGTCTATGCCCGAATCGCCCTTGATGCCCTTATAGCGCCAATGCGCAGCCAGACCTTTCTCGGCTATCTCGTCCATGCGCTCGGTGCGTATCTGCACCTCCACCCACTTCTGCTCCGGACCGAGCACGGTTATGTGCAGACTCTCGTAGCCGTTCGACTTCGGCACCGAGAGCCAGTCGCGCAGACGCTTCGGGTTAGGCTGGTACATGTCGGTAATGAGCGAGTAGGTCTGCCAGCATTGCATCTTCTCTTCGCTCAGCGGCGAGTCGATGATGATGCGTATAGCGAAGAGGTCGTAGATGCCCTCGAATCCGCATTGCTGCTTCTTCATCTTCTGCCATATCGAGTGTATGCTCTTCGTTCTGCCTTTTATATGACTCTTTATGCCCATGGCGTCGAGCTTCTCGGCGATAGGCTTTATAAACTTCTCTATATATGCGTCGCGAGAGCGCTTCGTCTCGTTCAGCTTCTCCTTTATCATATAGTAGGCGTCGTGCTCAAGATACTTCAGACTAAGGTCCTCCAACTCGCTCTTCAGCTTGTAGAGGCCCAGCTTGTGTGCCAGCGGAGCATACAGATAACTCGCTTCTTCGGCCACCTTTTGCTGCGCTTCGTTGTTTTCCGTATCGCGGATATGGCGCATAAGCACCACGCGCTCCGATATCATAATCAGTACCACGCGCATGTCCTCGGCGAACGAAAGCAGAAGGTTGCGAAAGTTCTCGCTCTCTATCACCGGCGACTTGCGGTATAGCTCGTGAATGCGTACAAGGCCTCGGATGATATGCGCTATGCTCGCACCGTATTCCTTCTCTACCTGCTCGATTGTGAGACTCTCGTTCGCCACGCTGTTGTAGAGCAATATCGACAGCACGCAGTCGCGCTTCATGCCTATTTCCTCAAGCTCGAGCAAAGCGGTGCGAAAACTCATAAGTATAGGATTTAGCCCGAAAACATCTCTATTTATCTTATTCTCTTGGAGTTCTGATTCGATTTGGGCACGTACCTTGACAGCATCTTCTTCCGTATACTCGTCACCCATCAGCGACTTCAACTGCTCGGCTATCTCAAGGAGCGTTGTCCTTTCTTCGTCTGTAAATTTGAACTTTTCTTCCATAATTACTATGTTGTAAAAACATTTAATATGAAGACAAAGGTAAAAATAAAATCTGACAAACAATAGCTTTACACAATTGTTTATTCGTCATTCACAGAATTTATAATTAATTTTGCATATAAATACTAATCTCATATATATTATAGCAATGGCAAAGATAAAGATCGAGACACCGAAGGGCGACATCATCGTGCGCCTCTACGACGACACCCCGAAACATCGTGACAATATGCTGAAGCTCGTTGAAGAGGACTTCTACAACGGAACGCTGTTCCATCGCGTCATTAAGGACTTCATGGTGCAGGGCGGCGACCCCGACAGCAAGAATGCGCCGAAGGGAAAGCAGCTTGGTGCAGGCGGCCCCGATTACACTATTGAGGCTGAGTTCACACCTACACACTTCCACAAGCGCGGCGCTCTTGCTGCAGCACGCTTAGGCGACGAGGTGAACCCCAACAAGGAGTCGAGCGGCAGCCAGTTCTACATCGTGCTCGGCGAGAAGTACAACCAGGGACAGCTCAAGCAGATGGAGAAGCAGATGAAGCAGAACCAGGAGACCATCACATTCAACGACCTTGTGACCTACTACAAGAAGGAGATTATGGAGATGCGCAAGAACCGCGACCGTGCCGGACTGCAGGAAATGCAGGAGCGTCTTATGAAAGAGGCGAAGGAGATATGCAAGCAGAATCCCGTGGGCTTCAGCGCTGAGCAGATGGAGGCTTACACAACCATTGGCGGCACTCCGTTCCTCGATGGCGAGTACACCGTGTTCGGAGAGGTAGAGGAAGGACTGGACGTTGTAGACGCTATACAGAACGCCGACACCGACCGTGCCGACCGTCCTACTGAGGACATCGCCATGACTATCACACGTATTGACTAACAATCCATTATGACACCGACAGGAGAGAAAGCACTTACCGTATACAAAGCAAGTGCGGGTAGCGGAAAGACGTTCACGCTATCCGTAGAATACATAAAGTTGCTCATCAAGAACCCGATGAGTTTCCGTTCGACACTCGCTGTTACGTTTACGAACAAAGCCACTGAGGAGATGAAGACACGTATCCTCAGTCAGCTTTATGGTATATGGAAGCAGCTCCCGAAGTCGAAGGATTATATAGAAAAGATAAAGAGCGAGCTTGGTGTGACCGAACAGTTTATGTCCGATCGCGCCAAGGTTGCTCTTTTTAATATTGTACACAACTACAGCTACTTCCGCATCGAGACCATCGACTCGTTCTTCCAGAGCGTGCTGCGCAATCTTGCACGCGAACTCGACCTCACGGCCAACCTGCGCATCGAACTTAACGACCGACAGATTGAGAGCATCGCCGTCGACGAGATGATTGACGAACTGGGCGAAAAGGACGAACTGCTGAAGTGGATTCTCGGTTATATAAAGGAGAACATCGACGACGACAAGAACTGGAACGTCATCGGCTACATAAAGTCGTTCGGCGAGAACATCTTCCGCGAGTTCTACAAGACAAAGAGCAAGGAGCTTAACACATTGCTGCACGAGAGGGGCTTCTTCGAGCAGTACACCAAGCGCATCAGAACCATACGCGACGAAGCCGAAGCGGAACTGAAAAGTGTTGCGGCGGAGTTCTTCAAGGCTCTCGAAACGGAGGGCGTTGACATCACCGACCTTAGCTACGGCAAGTCTGGACCTGCCGGCTACTTCATCAAACTGCAGAACGGACAATACGACGAGAGCATCATCACCAGCAGAGTGCAGAAGGCGCTCGACGAAGCCTCTGCCGACTGCTGGACGAAGAAGAGTGCGCCGCAATCGCTGCGCCACTTCGCCGAGGAGACCATCGTGCCGTTGCTCGAAAAGGCAGAATCTACACGCCGAAGCAACTGGAAGATGTACGCATCGGCGGTGCTCACACTGAAGCATCTCAACCAGCTGCGCCTGCTCAACAGCATTGAGCGGAAGGTGCGCGAGATGAACGTCGAGGCAAACCGCTTCCTGCTCAGCGACACCCACACCCTACTCCACTCGCTCATCAAGGACACCGACTCGCCGTTCATCTTCGAGAAGATAGGCTCGCATCTGGAGAACGTGATGATCGACGAGTTCCAGGACACAAGCACCGTGCAATGGCAGAACTTCAAGGTGCTGCTCGAGGAGTGCATGAGCCACAGCGAGGAACACGGCAACCTGATTGTGGGCGACGTGAAGCAGAGCATCTACCGCTGGCGTTCGGGCGACTGGCGTATGCTGAACAACATCAAGGGCGAGTTTCCGCAGGTGAGCGACATGCTCGACATACGCACGCTGACGCACAACTACCGTTCGTCGCGCCGTGTCATCAACTTCAACAACGCTTTCTTCGAGCGTGCCGCCGAGATAGAGTTCAACGACCTTAAGGAGTGCTGCGGCGAGAACGACATGCAGCTTGCCGAACAGCTGAAGAGTGCGTACGCCGACGTGTGCCAGCAGGTGCCGGAGAAGCGTGAGGACACCGGATACGTACACATCGAGCTGCTTCCGCAGGACGACTACACCGACATCACGCTCAACAAGACGGTCGAGACCGTGGACCATCTGATAGAACTCGGCGCAGACCCTTCGGACATAGCCATCATCGTGCGCTCCAACAACACCATACAGCAGATTGCGGAGCACTTCGCCTGTGTGCGTCCCGAACTGAAGATTGTGTCCGACGAGGCTTTCCGTCTCGACAACTCTACGGCGCTGAACATCCTCGTAGCGGCGATGCACTCGCTGACGCACCAGGACGACAAGCTGACACGGGCGTACATCGCAAAGGCTTACCTCACGAAGGTGAAGGGCGTAGACCTCGAAGCTGCCAACCGCATGGTTTCTACCGAGGAGGGCGTAGAGGAAGCGTTGCCTGCCAGCTACCGCGACCACAATGAAGAACTGCTCCAGATGCCTATCTACGAACTTGCCGAACGTCTTTACAAGATATTCAGTCTTGAGCGCATCTGCGGCGAAGACGCCTACGTCTACGCTTTCTTCGACTGCCTCACGAGTTTCCTCACCTCAAACACAGCCACACTCGACGACTTCGTTGAGGAGTGGAACGAGAACTTCGCGTCGAACACCATCCAGGCACGCTCCATCGACGGCATTCGCCTTATCACCATACACAAGAGTAAGGGCTTGGAGTTCAAGCACGTCATCATTCCGTTCTGCGACTGGCGCATGGAGAAGACCAACACTATATGGTGCGAGCCTACGGAGGCTCCGTTCAACGAACTGCCGCTTGTGCCGGTAGACTTCAGCGCAAAGCAGATGATGGGCACTATATACGAGCGCGACTACATCGTGGAGCATCTGCAGAACTGCGTAGACAACCTCAACCTGCTCTACGTGGCGTTCACGCGCGCCGAGCGCAGCCTCATTGTTTTCGCACGCCACGGCAACGCATCGCTGCGTTCCTACGTGATAGAGCAAGCGATAAGCAACATGCAGCTGCCCGACTGCTCGCTCGAAGGCGATCTCACCACCTCACCATCTCACCACCTCTCAGGGGGTGCACTTGTCTCAAGTGCACCAACCAATCTCAACACCTCACCACCTCACCACCTCACCCTGACCTACGGCAAGATAGACACCACCAAGGAGAAGAAAAAGGCTGAGGAACCGAACATCTTCACGCCGCACGTAGAGAACCTCCTGCTGCCGATGAAAACCTACGCCTCTACCGTAGAGTTCAAGCAGAGCAACAAGAGTCGCGACTTCATCAGCGACGAGGCTGACGACGAGCAGGCAGAGCAGCAGTCGTACATCAAGACGGGTCTGCTGCTCCACTATCTGTTCTCTAACATCGAGACCGCCGACGACGTAGACCGCTGTCTGCACGACATGGAGATGGAAGGTCTGTTCGACGAGAGCGTCATCACGCCGAACAAACTGAAGAACATGCTCCACAAGCGCTTCTCTAACCCGAAGGTGAAGGAGTGGTTCGGGGGCGGCTGGACACTCTTCAACGAGTGTTCCATCCTCAGCTACGACCCACACACCGACAAGCTCACGGAGCACCGCCCCGACCGCGTGATGAAATGCGGCGACGAAGTGCAGATCGTCGACTTCAAGTTCGGCAAGCCGCAGCCCGAGCACACCGACCAGGTGCATCGCTACATATCGCTCACACACAGCATGGGCTACACCGACGTGAAGGGCTACCTCTGGTACGTCTATTCGGACAACATCGTTGAAGTATAACAAAAAATAAAAACAACATGAAAAAGACATTCTTAGAATACGTCGCAGAAGATATAATCAGCAAGTACGGCACCGACCTCTCGCGCATCGCCGTGGTGTTCCCCAACAAGCGCGCCGCTCTGTTCCTCAACGAGCACCTTGCCCGCCTTGCGGGTCAGCCCGTATGGAGCCCTGCCTACATCACCATCAGCGACCTCTTCCGCCAGCATACCGACCTCAAGACCGCCGACCCTATAAAGCTCATCTGCGACATACACAAGTCGTTCACGAAGTGTACGGGCATCGACGAGACGCTCGACCACTTCTACGGCTGGGGTCAGCTGCTGCTTGCCGACTTCGACGACATCGACAAGAACATGGCAGACGCCGACAGCATATTCTGCAACCTCAAGGACATCCACGAGCTCGATGACATATCCTATCTCGACGACGAGCAGAAGGAGATGCTTGCGCGCTTCTTCGCCAACTTCAGCGGCGACATCGACTCCGAACTGAAAAAGCGCTTCCTCAGTCTGTGGTCGCACTTCGGCGACATCTACCACGACTACAACCGCCGCCTCACCGAGCAGGGCATAGGCTACGAAGGCGCCATATATAGAAAAGTGGCAAGCGAGCAGACACTCCACCTGAAGTACGACAAGTATCTGTTCGTAGGCTTCAACCTCCTGCAGAAGGTGGAGCGCGTGCTGTTCAGCCGACTAATGAAGGAGGGCAAAGCGAAGTTCTACTGGGACTTCGACGAATACTACATGCCCTCACCATCTCAACACCTCACCACCTCACCATCTCAACACCTCAACCTCTCCGACTTCCCCAACGAGCTCGACAACACCGACCCCGACATCTACGCCAACATGCGCCGACCCAAACGCATACGCTTCATCTCCTCGCCCACGGAGAACGCGCAGGCGCGCTTCGCGAGCAACTGGCTCCTCGAGAACCACCGCTACCGTGCCGGTCGCAAGACAGCCATAGTGATGTGCGACGAGAGCATACTGCTGCCCGTTATGCACAGTCTGCCGCCCGAAGCCGACAAGGTGAACATCCCGGGCGGTTTCCCCCTCGCCATGACGCCCGTAGCCTCACTCGTGATGCTCCTCTTCGACCTCTACACGCTCGGCTTGCGCAAGAAAGGCACCGCCTTCAACCCCCACTACCTTAAGAAGCTCATGGCGCACCCCTACGCACACCACCTCACCATCTCACCATCTCACCACCTCACCATCTCACCATCTCACCATCTCACCATCTCACCCATCCTTCACCACATCGCCACCCTCATAAAGCAAGTCGGCATAGCCACAAAGCCCGAGGGCGACCCACTCACCCAGGAGTCAGTCTTCCGCATGTTCACCATACTCAACCGCCTCGCCACATTAGCCGACAGCGGCGACCTCCTCGTCGACAACACCACGCTGCGCCGACTCGTCTCGCAGCTCGTCAGCTCCTCGTCCATACCCTTCCACGGCGAGCCCGTTGTAGGCGTACAGATAATGGGCGTGCTCGAGACGCGCAACATCGACTTCGACCACCTCCTCCTCCTCTCCTGCAACGAAGGCAACATGCCCAAGGGCATCAACGACTCGTCGTTCATACCCTACACCATACGCAAGGCGCACCACCTCACCACCATCGACAACAAGGTGGCTATCTACTCCTACTACTTCCACCGCCTCCTCCAGCGCGCCCGCGACATCACCATCGCCTACAACAACTCTACCGACAACGGACACACCGGCGAGATGAGCCGCTTCATGCTCCAGCTCCTCGTGGAGAGCGGACAGAAGATAGACCACTACAGTCTGACGGCGAATAACCACCCCACCCCCCTCATGCCGAAGCCCATCCAGAAAGACGAAGCAGCCATCGGCAAACTCGAGCAGATGAGCCGCCTCTCGCCATCGGCTATCAACACGTACATACGCTGCCCCCTCGCCTTCTACTACCAGTACATAGCCCACATAAAGGAGCCTGACAGCGACCCCGAGACCATCGACAACCGCCTGTTCGGCAACATCTTCCACCGCGCAGCCTACCTTATATACAAAGACATCACCGACCGCAGCCCCCTTGTCGAGAAAGCCCACATACAGGCCTACCTCAGCAACCGCACCCTCCTGGCAAACGTCGTCGACCGCGCCTTTGAGGAAGAAGAATGCACCGCCAACAACGGACTGCAGATCATCAACCGCGAAGTGATAATCGAGTATATCACCAAGCTGCTAAAGATAGACCAGCAGCTCTGCCCCTTCAGCATCCTGGCTATGGAGGAAGAAGCGAAGGTGTACACGCAGCTGTCCTTCACCACCTCACCATCTCACCACCTCACCACCTCACCATCTCACCACAACCTCACCATCGGCGGCATCATCGACCGACTCGACGCCGTCACCGACAAGCAGACCGGCAAGCGACGCATACGCGTAGTCGACTACAAGACCGGCAACAAGCCGTCGAGCGCGATAAAGAGCATCGAGGAGGTGTTCGACCCCAACAACATCCGCAGCAAACACTCCAACTACTACCTCCAGGCGATACTCTACTCCCTCATCGTCAGCCGCTCCAAGCGTTGGAACCCCGCTGGCCACCCCGTCAGCCCAGCCCTGCTCTTCATAAAGCAAGCCCCCGCCAACCACTACGACCCCACGCTCCACATCGACAAACCCCCCATTAGCGACGTCACCGTCTACGAGGAGGAGTTCCTCACAAAACTCAAGCACACCCTCGCCGACATCTATTCCCCCGACACCCCCTTCACGCCCACCGACGACAGAAAGAAGTGCGAGCTTTGCCCCTACAGAATGCTCTGCGGACTATAGTAACTCTTTGCAAAAGTCATCGTCACCCGTACGCCGTCCGATCAGACCCCGAACGCAACCCAATCGGGCAGCGGACGCAATCTGATCGGACGGCGTACGCGAACGGTGACGTTTCGACGGCAACAATAATACTAAATCTGCACTATTGGGAATAGAATGATAGGCATTTGATCCTAAATATATAATTCCAACAACGAAGATTAAGGTTGGCGAGAACAAGATGGTTGACTAAAAAACCGACCAACCAATAGCTATTATAATGAACAACAGAAAGCAAGTTAATTTACAATATTACGACTCGCCATGCGGCAGACTCGTCTTGGCTTCCATAGGCGACGAGTTGTGCATTTGCGACTGGAACGACATGCCGAGCGCAGAGCGCAACATGCGTCGGCTTGCAAGGTATGCGAATGCCTCTTTCAAGACAGAAACATCCTCTGTCCTGGAAGAGACAAAGAGGCAACTCGACGAATACTTTGCCGGCAAGCGCAAGTCTTTCGACATACGGCTACGCCTGGGGGGGACCGATTTCCAGTATGAAGTGTGGAACGCTTTGCTAAACATCCCGTACGGAACGACAAAGAGCTACAAGGATATAGCTCAAAGCATCGGCAAGCCCCAAGCCGTAAGAGCCGTTGCCGGAGCCATCGGGGCAAACGGCATCAGCATCCTCATCCCTTGCCATCGGGTCATAGGCTGCAACAATTCCTTGACGGGCTATGCGGGAGGATTGGAGGCAAAGAAAGTTTTGCTTGGGATAGAGACACAAAAATGAATAATGTCATTAAGGGCATCAGCGGCAAGTATGGCAACAATTCAAACGATCAGCGAGTACAGAAACAAAAGCGTGCCTTCGCCTTCTCCAACATCAACCAGGGTATCTACAAATACATGGACGATAAAGGCAACATCAAACTGCCAGAAAATAGACCATAAAGTTTTTATTCTCACATATTTTTAGTAACTTTGTGGCGCATTCGCAATCAAAGCGTTTGCAAAACATACATAAGGCGTCATCAACGCTTTGCTCATTGATTATTCTGAACGTAGGA
>OGQP01000364.1_pt1 | contig 32431 bp, 26 predicted proteins | sample 1553251 | NCBI WGS metagenome assembly OGQP01 (sample SAMEA2580016, study PRJEB22360) | human gut metagenome | biome: human gut; feature: human-associated habitat; material: faeces | place: Denmark | collected 2008/2010 | reverse complement strand
CGCCGGCTTTAGCCGCCAGCGGAAAAACCCCGGACCCCGCCTATCTGGATCATCAGCAGTATTACCGTCTGCCCGAAAGCGGACCAATAACTGCCCGTATCCTGCACAACCAGCCCCGTAACGCAAACGGCCGAGGTCGATGTGAACAGCGCCTCGTGAAACGGCGTAACAACTCCGGCAGTCGATGAAAACGGCAGCATCAATATCAGCGCTCCAAGCACTATGACGCCGGCAAAGCCCAAAACGATCAGCTTAAAGGATGACAGTCGCTTTTTTCTATGTGTAATTTCAGGCATATATACTTCTCCTGTTTTTGTTTGTTTACAAAGAGTATATTATGAAATATAAAAAAACGGTGTAATGATCCGGTGTGCCGTATTAAGATTGCATTAAGGCGCTCATTCTTTGAAAAAACAGTGCAGAGCATAAGGAAAAGGGCGAGGTTTCCGCCCCTGTTTCTTATATCGGAGATATGGAGGATATGTTGAACATGATGGCGGCGGAGCTGCAAGGTGTTTGCATATGGCAGAAAAAAGAGAAATAGAAATTATCAGACTATAAAATAACAGTATTTGAAGCGTAGATGCGAGAAGCATTTACGCTTATTTTTATGCGGTTGTCTTGAATAAAGGCAACCGCATTTTTGCATGATACCGAAGGCTGTAATAATAAAATTAAAGTTCTTAAAAGAAACGCATACGGTTACAAAAATTTCAGAAGATTCAGAACTGCATATAAGGCATTTTTAAACTGACGGGTTTCCAACACAAAATGAAGTCCGATACTGTCTGAATTTCAAAATATAAATCAATATGCAGTTAATGAATAATATTGCAAGTCTTGCTTAGGATGTGGAATAAGGATTATGGCTGAGAGATAGAATTTAAAATTTATTAAAGCTCTGTCAGCTGAAAACAATAATGCGAATTTATTTGTGTTTTTGATATTTTCGTATAATTTTAAAAAAGTTGCACTAATTTATAAAAAGTAATCTCAAAAAGTATCTTTTTTCTAATGAAAAAAGATGAGAATTATTGTAAAATCTTTATATAGTATGTGTGATGTTGATTTGTGGGATTTCATAAAGAACCATCAATGGGAGATGTGACAAATATTATCATTATAGTTTTTTGCTTTGGAATGTTGAATAATAGTAGTGAAACCGATGACAAATAAAACACTAAAATTATATAATTAAATAAATTAAGTGATTACTTTGGGGATGAAAAGAAATTGTTTTTGGCAATGTCATACCATTTGCTGGATTAACAAACAAGCAGGACAAAATGTTTCTTAAGGATTGAGGCGCTTTAATTGAAATAATTTGTAGCTAAAAACAATAACAATGATAGATTTGATGATAATTTAAATAGTATATATGATACACAAATGATAACTTTTTACATCACATTAAATGGAAAATTTCAAGGAAAAAGAAAACAAATAATTGTTGTTGTATTTTGAATATGATGTGATATAATTGCATTATAAGGTCAAAATTGATTGTTGCTTGTTTTAAAAAACCAGGTTCAAGTTTTAAGCAAAAATGGAGTTGATGTCGAAAAAAACTATTGTATGATTTTAGATGGAATTTTTGAGGATCTTCCGAATATTAAAATAATGATTTTAGAACCGTTTGTACTGAAAGGCTCAGCTAACTGTAATACAGAAGAAATCCCGAACAAATGGGATTTATTTCATATAGGGGTTATGGAAAGAGCAGAAGCTGCAAGAAATGTTGCGGAAAAATACAATATTCCCTTTATAACGCTACAGGATAAATTTGGTGCAGCTGCAAAAATTGCGGAAAATTCATATTGGCTGTCTGACGGAGTGCATCCAACGGCAATGGGACATGAGTTAATTAAACGTGAATGGATAGAATGCTTTAAGACTTTATAACAAGGGGAAATCATAGTGGATTACAATTTGAAATTAATCGATATAAATTTAAGAGACCCATTTATTCTCCCGGATAACGGTAAATATTATCTTTATGGGACAAAAGGTTCTGCTATATTCGGAGAAAGCGACTGTTTTCCGGTTTATGTAAGTGAGGATTTGGAAAATTGGAGTGAGCCGAAAATTGTTTTTAAAAAACATTTGGGATTTTGGGGGACAAAGAATTTTTGGGCACCCGAAGTGCATAAATATAACGAAAAATATTATATGTTTGCATCGTTTAAAAGCAATACTGCCTGCCGGGGCACGCAGATATTGGTTTCAGATAGACCGGACGGCGAATTCGTTCCATTAACTGATGAACCCATAACTCCGCGTGATTGGGAATGTCTGGACGGAACTTTATACGTTGATAAAAACGGCAAGCCATATGTTGTCTTTTGTCATGAGTGGCTGCAAGTACACGATGGCGAAATGTGCGCCTTGGAATTGACTGAAGATTTAAAGCAAACGATAGGTGAGCCAATCCTACTTTTTAAAGCGTCGGAGCCTTCATGGGCTGACAAAAACAGGATTGACTTTGTGACCGATGGACCGTTTTTATACAAAACCGAAAGCGGAAGGCTTCTTATGATATGGTCAAGCGGTGCAAACGGCAATTATGTTGAGGCTGTATCGTATTCGGATAACGGCGAAATAACAGGAAATTGGAAACATTGTGATAAGCTGATTTTCGAAAAGGACGGCGGTCACGGAATGATATTTGACGATTTTACGGGACAAAAATATTTAGTATTACATTCGCCGAATATACCCGGCAGGGAGAATCCTGCCCTTTTTGAAATAATTGAGAGAAACGAAATGCTTGAATTAAAAATTTAACAGATGAATTACATTTTAAGATAACAAAGTCTTCTATGTTTTGCAGTGGAAAGGAACTGTTCGTAATGCTTAATAATTATTATGAAAATATGGATGAAAAACCGCTTGACAGAATATGTGAAAACGGTGGGGCTACAGCAATCTTCAGAAGTATTGCTTGTATAGGTGACAGTCTTGCATCAGGTGAATTTCAACTTCCCGAAAAAGATGGTAAATGGTCATATCATGATATGTATGAATATTCGTGGGGTCAGTTTATCGCAAGAATGATAGGCAGTAAGGTGTATAACTTTTCAAGAGGCGGAATGACTGCAAAATGGTATTGTGACAGCTTTGCTGATGAAAACGGATTTTGGGATAAGGAAAAAGCGGCTCAATGCTATATTATGGCTTTGGGTGTCAATGATGTTACTCAGATTATCCAACAAAAGTTACAGTTCGGATCAATATCGGATATTGCAGATAATTATCTCGAAAATAAGGAAACATTTGTTGGTTATTATTCCAGGATAATTGCAAGGTATAAGGAAATATCACCGTATGCAAAATTTTTTCTGGTCACGTGCCCCAAGTGTTGTGAACGCGAAGAGCTTTATGATATGCATAGTAAGTTGATTTATGAAATTGCAGATCATTTTGATAATACATATGTAATTGATCTTAGGAAATACGGAGCAGAATATGATGCCGATTTTAAAAAGGCTTATTATCTCTGCGGTCATATGTCACCCACCGGCTATTTGTATACGGCTAAAATCATATCATCATACATTGATTATATAATAAGAAATAACCCGAATGATTTTAAAACAGTAGGTTTGATAAATACTGAACTGCAAAATAAAATTAAAGATATTTCCTTAAATATCAGTAATGCTTGTTTAATGGGAGAAGTTTAAAATGGATAAAATAACGGACAGATTTTCGCGTTCCGTAAAGCGGCCGATCAGGGTTATGCAATTCGGCGAGGGAAATTTTCTTCGCGCGTTTGCAGATTATTTTATAGACATACTTAATGAAAAGACCGAATTTAACGGCTCGGTTGCGATTGTAAAGCCTATACCGTTCGGCAGCCTGAAAAATTTTAAAGCACAGGATAATCTTTATACGGTTGTACTGAGGGGAAGAAAGGACGGCGAGGTTGTTAATACCTCAAGGGTTGTTACAAGCGTTGAAAAGGTTGTTGACGCAGCAGAAGACTATAATGAGTATATGTCTTTAGCGTATCTCGAAAGCCTGCGCTTTGTTATATCCAATACCACCGAGGCGGGCATTACGCTTAATGAAAGCGACAAATTCGACGGACTGCCCGGTTCATATCCCGGCAAGCTTACAAAATTTCTTTATGAGAGATTTAAAGCATTCGGCGGGGATACCTCAAAAGGACTTATTATACTTCCGGTTGAGCTTATCGACAATAACGGAAAGGAGCTTAAACGCTGTGTTAAAGCTCTTACAAAAATTTGGAATTTAGGTGATGAGTTTGACGCTTGGCTTGAAAACGCAAATGTTTTTTGCTCAACGCTTGTTGACAGAATAGTTACAGGCTATCCGAGGAACGAGGCTGAAAAAATCTGCGGAGAGCTTGGCTATGAGGATAAGCTTTTAGATGTAGGTGAGCCGTTCGGTCTATGGGTTGTTGAAAGCGACAGGGATATATCGGCGGAGCTTCCGTTTGAAAAGGCGGGACTGCCCGTTGTGTTTACGGATAATGTAAAACCGTATAAGGACAGAAAAGTAAGAGTGTTAAACGGAGCGCATACCGCTTCTGTTTTGGTGTCGTATCTCGCGGGAATAAATATCGTTCGCGATATGATGCACGATAAGGTGTTCGGCAGGCTTGTTCGGCAAATTGTCGATAACGAAATAGTGCCTATGGTACCGTTGCCGCTTGCGGATGTTAAAAGCTTTGCAGACAGCGTTTACGAAAGATTTGATAATCCGTTCATAGATCACGAGTTGCTTTCAATTTCGCTTAATTCCGTTTCAAAATGGAAAGCAAGAATTCTGCCGTCCTTTAAGGATAATTACAGGGCGACCGGTAAAACACCTCGGCTTTTAACATTTTCGTTCGCTGGGTTGTTGGCATTTTACCGTTCTTCTGATTTAAGAGAGGACGGACTTCACTCAAAAAGAAACGACGGTACGGAATATGTCGTTCACGATAATAACGAGGTACTTAAAGCATTCGCAGAAAACGCTGATAAGCCGACTGCGGAATATGTTGCGGCAATAGCGTCAAATACAGATTTTTGGTGCGAGGATTTAACGCAGTACGGCGATTTTGTAAGAAACGTTGCGGATTATCTTGAAAGAATAACCGTAAGTCCGATTGCCGCCGCCGAATATATTACGAAAAGCTGATATGAAGATAATAAAAATTAACGAAAAGGATAATACGGCGGTAGCGCTTGAAAACCTTAAATGCGGAGAAAGAATCGGTGATCTGACTCTTTTACAGGATATACCTATGGGGCACAAGCTGGCTCTATGCGACATTAAAAAGGGTGAAAAGGTTATTAAATACGGTTATCCTATCGGCAGTGCGGCGGAGGATATTAAACGCGGCAGTCATATTCACACTCATAATCTTAAGTCCGACGTTGCGGGAAAGCTTTCTTATACATATAAGCCCGATTATACCGAAATACCTGAAACCGCTCATAAAACATTTATGGGATATGTACGGGAAAACGGCGATGTCGGTATAAGAAACGAGGTATGGATAATTCCGACAGTCGGCTGCGTAAATTCCGTTGTTAAGGCTATAGAGAATAATTCAAAGCAGTTTATAACCGAAAATATTGACGGTGTTTATTCTTACAACCACCCATATGGCTGCTCACAGCTCGGCGGAGATATGGAAAACACCCTTAAATATCTTGCAGGGCTTATACGCCACCCGAATGCAGGAGCGGTGCTTGTTGTGGGGCTTGGCTGTGAGAACGGAAATATTGGCGAACTTAAAAAATATTTAGGGGAAACTAACTGCGAAAGAGTTAAATTTCTTGTTTCGCAGGAAGAAAAAGACGAGATTGAGAAGGGAACGGAGCTTGTAAAGGAGCTTTGTGCCTATGCGGGTAAATTTAAAAGAGAACCCTGCGATACCGGAAAGCTTAAAATCGGTCTTAAGTGCGGCGGCTCTGACGGTTTTTCCGGCATTACCGCAAATGCGCTTGTCGGCTCGTTTTCAGATATGCTTATAAGCAAAGGCGGAGCCTCGGTTTTAACCGAGGTACCCGAAATGTTCGGCGCGGAAACAATTCTTATGAACAGGTGCAGAACGGAAAAGCTTTTTAATAAAACCGTTGATTTAATAAATAACTTTAAGGAATATTTTTTAAAGTACGGCGAGAAAACCGATGAAAATCCATCTCCCGGCAATAAGGCGGGCGGAATTACGACCATTGCGGATAAATCCCTCGGCTGCGTTCAAAAGGGCGGCAGTGCTGTGGTTGAGGACGTGCTTTCATACGCCGAGCCGGTTAAGAAAAAGGGACTTTCGCTTTTGCAGGCACCGGGTAACGATTTAGTTGCGTCAAACGCCTTGGCGGCAAGCGGCTGTCAGCTTGTATTGTTTACAACCGGCAGGGGAACTCCCTTCGGCTGTCCCGTTCCTACGGCAAAGCTTTCAAGCAACACTACGCTTTACGAGAAAAAGAAAAATTGGATTGATTTTAATGCTGGAGAGCTTATTGAAGGCAAAAAAATGACTGAGCTTACAAACGAATTTTTCGATTTTGTTTTAAAGGTCTGTTCGGGCGTGCAGACAAAATCGGAATTGCTTGATAAAACCGAGCTTGCAATATTTAAAGACGGCGTAACGCTTTAGAAGGAGATATTATGGGTATAATCAACGATAATTTTTTATTAAAAACCGAAACGGCAAGAAAGCTCTATGAATCGGCAAAGGATATGCCGATTATAGATTACCATTGCCACATAAATCCGCAGGAGATATACGAAAACAGAAAATTTGAAAATATAACACAGGTATGGCTCGGCGGAGACCATTATAAATGGCGGCTTATGCGCTCAAACGGTGTTCCCGAAAATGAGATAATCGGCAATGCCGACGATTATACGAAATTTTTGCGCTTTGCCGAGGTACTTCCAAAAGCAATAGGCAATCCTATGTACCATTGGTGCCACTTGGAGCTTAAAAGATTTTTCGGGTACGACGGAGTGCTGAACGGAGAAACTGCAAGAGAGGTATACGACCTTTGCAACAATAAGCTTCGGCAGGACGGTATGAGAGTCAGAGCAATAATTGAAAAATCCAATGTTAAAATGATAGGCACAACCGATGACCCTGCGGACGACCTTAAATGGCATAAGCTGTTGCACGAGGATAAATCTTTTAAGACTGCGGTATATCCCACCTTCCGTCCGGATAAGGCGGTAAATATTGATAAAGCAGGCTTTGCGGATTATATTAAAAAGCTTGCCGAAGTATCACAAACCGATATTAAAACCGCAGACGATGTTAAAGCCGCGCTGGAAAAACGTCTTGATTATTTTTGCTCGCTCGGCTGCCGCGCAACCGACCACGGTCTTGATTATGTTGTTTATGAACCGACAAGTGAAGAAGAGGTTAACGGTATATTTAAAAGAGCCTTAAGCGGTGAAGAAATTTCACAGCTTGAGGCAGACCGTTATAAAACTGCGCTTATGCTCTTCCTCGGTGAAAAAATTGCCGAAAAGGGAATAGTAATGCAGCTTCATTACGGCGCGCAGAGAAATACAAACACCGTTATGTTTGATAAACTTGGCGCAGATACGGGCTTTGACTGCATTTCGGTTAAAAACTGCGGTGAGGCGCTTACAGGCTTTCTTAACGCGTTAAATGTTAAGAGCAAGCTTCCCAAAACCGTTATTTATTCGCTTAATCCTAACGATAACGAGCTTATTGATACGGTACTCGGCTGTTTTCAAGGAACCGAGGCACAGGGGAAAATTCAGCACGGTTCCGCTTGGTGGTTCAGCGATACAAAAAGCGGTATGCTATCGCAGCTTAAATCGCTTGCCAATTTGTCTTTGCTCGGAAACTTCATCGGTATGTTAACCGATTCGAGAAGCTTTTTATCTTACACCCGTCACGAATATTTCAGAAGAATACTTTGTAATCTTATAGGTGAATGGGTTGAGAACGGCGAATATCCGAATGATGAAAATACAATTAAACAATTGGTGCAGGATATTTGCTATAATAATGCAGAAAAGTATTTTAATACTTAACAGTGACATTACATATAATTGTTTTAAAACACTTTTTGAGTGCTGTTCCATTAATTGCAGGCATATTTTTTGTTAAACAAAAGTTTGAAGACATAATCAAATTTCGAATATAACCTTAAGATTTGGATTACAGATATTCCCTATATGTTTTGAAATGTATATATCATTGGAGGCAGGAAAATGGAAACAAGATTTGAAAATGATTATAGAGTTTCAAAAAAATATCCGTGCTTTGTTGATTACACGGAAGTAGATTTTTTTGCGGGTATGCCAAAATTGCATTATCATCCATATTACGAATTTTACTTTTTAATTTCCGGACAAATAAAATATTATTTTTTAAATAAAATTCTTACTCTAAAGCCGGGAAATGTTATAATCATTAAACCAAACGAAGCTCATAGAACGGTTGCAATTGATAATGCTCAGGGATTTGTTTACAAACGTTATACACTTAATGTTGATGGGTCAATAGTTTCCAAAATTCGAAAATACAACAAGGATATAAGTTTGTGCCTGAACGGTGATGTTTTGTTTTTTAAAGACGGTTTTGCTGAACTTATAGAGATAATTGAAAAAATTAAAGCAGAAACGGAAGCATATGATATATTTTGTATGAGTTCTGTTAGGAATTATGTAGAAAGAATACTTATAGAACTTTCTAATCCGCGAAAATGCAATATAGATAAATCGGCAATAAGATTAGGAGACCTTCAAATCCAGGAAGCAACAGAATATATTATTCACAATTATAATAAAAAAATACAACTAAAAGAATGTGCAGATCTTTGTCTCATGAGCGAATCAAATTTTACTAAAAAATTTCATAAGACAATCGGAATGAACTTTAAAAGCTACATCAATTGCATTCGAATTGAAAAAGCTTGTGAAATATTGAGAAATTCGGAACTGCCAATTTCAAAAATAGCCGAAGTTGTCGGTTATGATGATAATTGCTACTTTAGCAGTGTGTTTAAAAAAATAACCGGAAATACCCCTAAAGAGTTCAGAGACCTAAGTTTGAAAAATGAAGACGATTCACAATGAAAGAAGCAATAAATCAATTGAATGTTGAATTATAGAAAAACAGCACACTTTAATGGATATTTTTTTCTTTTTTGCTCTTTGTTCTAATGATTTTCAAAAATATATGTGATACAATTCCAAATGAACGGAAAAGCTTGCTTGTCGTTTTTTGCTTGAGCCGTTATTGTTCATTCGTGAACTTTATGACTTTGAGGAGTTGTGTTAATATGGAAAGAAGAAAAATCAAGGTGGCTTACATAGGCGGCGGATCGCGCGGCTGGGCATGGATTCTTATGAAGGATCTTGCAAAAAGCAGTAAGATATGCGGTGAGGTTGCACTGTACGATATAGATTTCGAAGCTGCTAAAGACAATGAAATTATAGGAAATTCCATAAAAGAAAATAATCCCGAGGCTTCCGAGTGGACGTACAAGGCTGAAAAGAACATCGGGGACGCTTTAACTGGTGCGAACTTTGTTGTAGTTTCAATATTACCCGGAACATTTGACGAAATGCGTTCCGATGTTCATACGCCGGAAAAATACGGAATATCCCAGCCTGTCGGAGATACAATAGGACCCGGGGGAGTTATTAGGGCGTTGCGTACAATTCCGATGTTTGAGGTTATAGGTAACGCTATAAAGCAATATTGCCCTAAAGCATGGGTAATAAACTACACTAACCCGATGGCTGTTTGCATAAATACGTTATATAAGGTATTTCCCGAAATAAAAGCTTTCGGTTGCTGTCATGAGGTTTTTGGCACACAAACGCTTCTCGCAAGGGCTGTCGAGGAAATTTTAGGTGAGCACTCGGTTACTCGAAATGATATTCGTGTAAACATAGTAGGCGTTAATCACTTTACTTGGCTTACCGAAGCTTCTTATAAGGGCACGGATTTAATGCCGATATACCGTGAATACGCCGAAAAACATATAAAAGAGCCGGCAAAGGTTTCGGGAGACTCAAACTGGGTCAAGAGCGGTTTGAACAGCATAGATGCCGTTAAATTTGATTTGTTTTTACGTTACGGTCACATAGCTGCCGCAGGCGACAGGCATTTATCGGAATTCTGCCCAGGCAACTGGTATACAAAAAATCCTGAAATGGTTAAATCATGGGGATTTGCCCTGACTTCGGTTGACTGGAGAGTTGAAGAACTGGAAACTCGCCTTAAAAAGAGCGAAGATTTAAGAAGCGGAAAAACAAAGATTGAACTTGGGCATACCGGAGAGGAAGGCGTGCGCCAAATGGAAGCGATACTCGGTATGGGCGATTTTGTAACAAACATTAACCAGCCGAACATCGGTCAAATATCCAATCTGCCATTGGGTACGGTTGTTGAAACCAATGCCGCACTTACTTCCGACAGCGCAAGACCCGTTATGGCAGGTGCCGTACCGGATAATATTATCGGTCTTATAGCTCCTATTGCCGCGGTGCAAAACTTAACGGTTGAGGCAGGCATGAAGCGTGATTTGAATTTGGCTTTTGAGGCATTTATAAATGATCCTCATGTTCAAATGCTGACGCTTAGTGACGCCAAAAAACTCTTTAATGAAATGATTGACAATACAAAAAAATATTTGCAGGATTATAAAATATAGCTTGAGTTTAATCAGAATAAGGATATGGTGACAGTATGAATAAACTTAATTTACCGAATATTTGGGGCCATGGAGCTATTTTTGCATATTCAGGTTTGGAAGGGGAATGTCACTGCAAGGAAAGCCTTGTAGGAACACTCGGTGAGGACGGAATAAGTATTAAATTCAGAAACGGTGACAATGCATTTTTGTATGTGGGTATAGATAATCTTGCCAACTTGTTTTATGATGCTGTTCTGTCCGATACCGTAAGCGCCGAGGCTCTTTACAAAAACGGCGAAAAGCACGGGTTTGATATGCTGTTCGTTTCACAAAATGTCATAGTCGTTCGCGGTATCGGCATCACTGCCAAATTGGTCTATATCGATGACGTTAATGCCGAAACAAATGAGAATATTACGGTTTATACAGGCAAAAAAAATCGGTTTGCACTGTCATCGCGAACAGAAAACGGCATCACAACATGTGTACTGTCATTCGGAGATAATGCGGAAGCGCTTATCGACAGCGGATTTAACGCCGATATTGAAAAGATAAAGAAGGCAAGATACAACTTCTTTGAAAAACTTCCGTGTCCGAAGTTTAAGGACGTTGCCGAAGAAATGCTTTATTACAAGTGTTTCTCCATAATGCGTTCTATGGTTTACACCCCCGAACAGCAGATAAGCTATTTGTGGACTACCCCCGACCGCTTTCCGCACAAGGCGATGTGGCTGTGGGATACGGCATATCATACCGTGGGTATGAAGCACATAAGTACCGACCTTGCCAAGCAGAGCATTAAGGCTATGCTTCAGTTTGAGCATAAGAACGGATTTCTGCCGCATATGGTAATGCCGACGTGGCAATCCTCCGTGACGCAGCCGCCCACACTCAGTTGGGCTGCGCTGGAGGTCTATAAATCCTGCGGCGACAAAAAGTTTCTTGAGGAGGTTTTTGAGCCCCTCTGTAAATATTTGCAGTGGGATATAGATAACCGCGATATTAACGGCAACGGTCTGCCCGAATGGCAGGTGGATGACGATCCGCTGTGCCGCTGCGGCGAATCGGGAATGGATAATACCCCGCGTTTCGATGAGGCGGAGGAAATGGACTGTGTGGACTTTGCGGGATTCCTTGCAAACGATATGAACTGCCTTTCCGAAATTGCCGGAATAATCGGTAAAGAGAAAGAACAAAAGCTGTGGCACGAACGCTTTGAGGCAATAAAGAAAAAAGCAAACGAACTGTTGTGGGACAGCGAGGACAACTTTTATTATGACAGGCGCGTGTCCGACGGCAAGTTCCACAAGGTAAAATCCGCGGCGTCGTTTATACTGCTGTTTGCGGGCGTTTGCAGTGACGAACAGGCAAAGCATATGGTTGAGCATCTTAAAAATCCGCGCGAGTTCGGCACGGCGTTTCCCATACCCACGGTATCGGCAGACGATAAAACCTATCCCACAAAGGATATGTTCAGAGGTACTGTATGGACCAACTTTAATTATCTTACCTATTTGGGGCTTAAACGCTACGGCTTTGAGGATGAGGCACGCGAACTTATGGATAAAACGGTTGAAATTGCGAAAAAGTGGTTCTTAAGCGACGGCGTCCTCTATGAGTTCTATGACAGCACCGATGAGGTAAGCCCCAAAAGACTTTCAAGGAAGGATATTGCCCTGCAGCCGTATATGCCCGAGGTGCGCTCTCAGGCAGTTCGCGATTTCAGCTGGATAAGCTCGTTTACCGTAGACTACATAATAAACAGAGGCAAAAATGGCAGACAGTGAAGTAAAATACAAGAACTTAGGCAGTGTTGTAATAATGACCGCGGGTATTCTGTGGGGCGCAATGGGCATTTTTGTAAAGCGGCTTACCCTTGCGGGATTCACTCCTGTCGAGGTATCGGCAATGCGGTATATCTTTTCTGCATTTATAATTCTGACCGCTGTATTTTTGCTCGACAGAAAAAGTCTGATTATTGAAAAAAAGGATATCTGGAAATTCGCATCGGTAGGGCTGATAGGACTTTTTGCGGCATCAACATTTCTGTGTCTCGGCATATCCCTTTCCTCAATTGCCGTTGCCGATGTTCTTATGTATACCGCGCCTATCTGGGTTCAGATTGCATCGGTTATACTTTTCAATGAAAAACTTAACGCCGTAAAGATTTTATGTATTGCACTTACATTTTCGGGGTGCGCCCTTGTAAGTGGCATTAGGTCTTTAAGTAATCTTAACACCAACGTACTCGGAATACTTTTCGGGCTGCTTTCGGGTATTTGTTATGCTTCTTACAGTATTGCCGGTACTTTTATTCTGAGAAAATACAGCGGAACAACGCTCACGGCTTATGCTACAATATTTGCCGGTTTGGGAGCGCCGTTTACGGTCAATGTTAAAAGTATTGCAAATAAGATTGCCGCTGATTACGTTTCCTTGCTTTATGTGTTTGTTATTGCCATTTTCTGCACGGTTGTCCCTTACTTTTTATACAGTGTGGGTCTTAAAAGCACCAATGCTTCCAAAGCGGCTGTATTAAGCTGTATGGAGCCCGTAACCGCGGCTTTGGTAAGTGTTATTATCGCAAAAGAAACACTTTCTCTGTTTCAGATGACAGGTATTGCCTGTGTGCTCTCGGCAATTATTTTATTAAAATTGGGATTTAAGAAGAAAGGAAATAATTATGTACAGAATTCTTGCAATCGGTGCTCATGACGACGAGTGCGAATATGACGTCGGCGGTGTATCGACGCTGCTCGCCGATATGGGCAACGAAGTTTTATTTGTAAACCCGGCGTGCATTATTCACAACAAGAAGGTTGATGAAGCTACTGTTGAAAGATGGAAAAAGTGCGCTTTCGAGGCGGCAAAGCCTTTAGGAGCCGAAAAAATTGTTGTGGGGCCCAGGGACACTCAAATATTTGAACCGAATTATGAGATAATTACCGAGCTTGAAAAAATAATATTGGATTTTAAACCCGATATTGTATTTATTCATTGGCCTAAGGACAATCATGTTGAGCATCGTATGGTAGCGGAAGCGTCATACAAGGCACTTTGTATAGCCTATGTGCACGGAGCGTATATTCACGAAATATATGCCTTTGAGGCCGGTATAAGCCAGTGTACCGATTATTTTGCTCCGCATTTCGGAGTGGATATAACCTCTGTAATGGATCAGGTTAATGAGGGATTGAGTAAATTTGATACCGACACTGCAAAAGGCGAATGGTTGGTAAAGGAAAAGAAAATGCAGGCGGCATACAGGGGTATGAGTATGCCGGCAAATTTCGAATATGCCGAGGTATACCGCATTGTTAAATTCCCAAAAGGCGGTGACGATTTCATTTTAAGGCAACTTCTCGGCGATAAGTTCAGATGGTACGGAACGGGAATGTATCCTGAAATGGGTTCGGACTATTTTGACTGATTTTTATTAAATTAAATACACATAGTTAATTTGGGGTGAAACGCTATAATTCGTGATATTCATTTGCATTTGATTCATGGGATGACTATTGCCGAGGCAAAAGATTATTTTGAGAGAATAATGAATTTTAACGGTGTCGAGAAGATTACATTGCTTTCTATTCCGACTGCAGGTAAATTAGCATTAACTCAAAATCTGTTTATCTTAGCGTTAAAGCAGTCGATGTTCCCGAATTGTTTTGCATACATGGGTCTTACTCATGAATCGGGGCATTCCGATTATCTCACCCAATTAGAGCGCGGAATTCGGCAGGGCTTTGATGGATTAAAAATATTGGAATCAAAGCCCGACATACAAAAAGGTTTGGGAATCCGTATGTCAGATCCAATGTTTGATGAAATGTTCGATTACGCTGAGGAGCTGAAGTTTCCTATTATTATGCACGTTGCCGATCCGGACGCCAGTTGGGATCGGAATAAAGTTGACAAATGGGCTTTAGAACATGGTCGATGCTATGACGGTCCCGGCTTTTTATCTCGCGAAGATTTATATGATGATGTTAAGAAAATTCTTAATAAACACCCGAATTTATACCTAACTTTAGCACATTTCGGTTTTCTTGCGGAAGAACTGGAAAGAGCAGAGCGTTTATTAGAAGGTTATCCCAATGTTTGTTTTGATATAACACCCGGTAAGGAAATGTATCTTTCTTTTTCTGCAAATCCGATAAAAAGTTTTTTCAGAAGTATGCGGATAGGATTTTCTTTGGTACAGATGTTAACGATCAAGATGTTTTTCATTATCATTGTGATTTATATCATCTGGTTCGCGATATGCTTAGCGGATCTGAACAGTTCGATTTGTGGAATAATCACTACACTCCAATGAAGCTTGAAAAAGAAATATGCGATAAAATATTTTATGAAAATCATCGTGCGCTTTTGGGTGACATACCAAATCATATTGATAAAAAAGCTGTTTCGGAGGAACTGAAACGTCTATATAAATCCTACGATATGCTTAGTGAGTCGGATAAAAATGCACTTGTATTTTTAATTGATTTTTTCAAGTAAAAGCAAAGCTTATGACTGTTGCTTATATTATGTAAATTTAATTATAAAATATGGATAATACGCAACAGTGAAATTTCTGTGTTAGAGATTACGAAGGATTTTAAGAAAGAAGCAAGCGAACCGTTTGTACTTTTTAGAGTTTTGGAGTCTTCATAGGCGGATAAAAACAAAACTGATTGTGAATAGATTGACCGTTTTTATTTAAGACCGAAGACAGCAGATTTTTAATGATATGGTCAAGCAGTGCAAATGACAATTATGTTGAAGCAATATCATATTCTGATTACGAAAAAATAACAGGAAACTGAAACAATCCGATAATTTGATTTTTGATAAGGATGGCGGTCATGGAATGATATTCAAAAGTTTTAAGAAAGAGGAGTATTTTGTATATCATTATCCGAATATCGTACTTAAAGAAAGACCGGTTCTTAAGAAAATAACCGAAAAAAACGGATTTTTTGAAATAATATAATAGATTGGTTTTAGAGGAACTGTACTAAACACAAAAGAGTTTTATTGATACAAAGCTAAAATTTAATTATATACTGATAGGAATTTTGAATATGATAACATTCAACAAAGAAACCAAAGTATTCTGTCTTAACACCAAAAACACCATCTATGCGATGGGAATATGGAACAATGAAAAGCTGTTTCACCTGTATTGGGGAAAGAGGCTTGTAAATCCGCTCGGCGAGGTGGACTTACAGAATTATTTAAGTCGTGCACATGTTGCTAAAGATATAGACGGTGAATATACTTCGGATGTATTGCCGTTTGAATATTCAACCTATGGCGCTGGGGATATGCGCTTGCCATCATCCGAGTTCACCTTTGCGGATGGCAGCCGTATTTCAAAGCTTACATACAAGGGATATGAAATTGAAAACGGCAAACCGAAGCTTGAGGGGCTTCCCGCAACATATGCCGAAGATGGCGACAGCGTAATGACGCTTAAAATAACCCTTACCGATGAGCTGCAAAAGGCAGATGTTATTCTTTCGTACTCGGTTTTCGAGGACTTAGACGCAATAACAAGAAGCGTTCGCATTGTAAATCACGGGGATAAGCTTTTGCTTGATTCGGTTATGAGCGCAACGGTAGATTTTTACGGTATGTATGACAGTGAGCTTTTGCACCTCGACGGCGCGTGGGCAAGGGAAAGACATATAGCAAGACAGCCGATAATGCCCGGAAATCAGGGTGTTAACAGCCGCTACGGCTGCAGCAGCGCTTTCCATAACCCGTTTGTTGCGATATGCGAAAAGGGTGCAACCGAAAATCACGGAAATGTTTACGGCTTTAACCTTGTATACAGCGGTAATTTTACTGCGGGAGCGGAAAAAAACGTTTATAACGGAGTAAGGGCATATATAGGCATAAATCCCGTGAATTTTCAGTTTGTTCTTGAAAACGGTGAAAGCTTTCAGTCACCCGAAGCGGTGCTTGTTTACTCGGCAAACGGATTAGGCGGAATGTCAAGAATTTACCATAAGCTTTACCGCACGCGTCTTTGCAGAGGAAAGTATAGGGATAGCGAGCGATTTGTGCTTATAAATAACTGGGAAGCGACCTATTTTAATTTTAATGAGGATAAAATAGTCGCAATAGCGGAAAAGGCACACGAAATCGGCGTTGACACCATGGTTCTTGACGACGGCTGGTTCAGCAGCCGCATAAAGGACAATAACGGTCTCGGCGATTGGTACGAAAACCGCGACAGACTGCCGAACGGTCTTGAAGGCCTGGCAAACAGAATAAATGCGCTCGGAATGAGATTCGGACTTTGGTTTGAACCCGAAATGGTAAACCCCGGAACAGAGCTTTACAAAAATCACCCCGATTGGATTATTCACACCGAGGGCAGAATGCCGTCGCTTTCAAGAAATCAGTATACGCTCGATTTGTCACGTGACGACGTGTGCGATTATATAATTGACAGCCTTTCGGAAATACTCAGCCGCGCAAATATAGAGTATGTTAAATGGGATATGAACCGCTGCATGTCAGAACCCGGCTCCGCTTATTGGAAGGGCGAGCGTCAGGGCGAGGTAATGCACCGTTACATTTTAGGGCTTTACAGGGTGCTTGAAACCATAACCGAGCGTTTCCCGAATGTGCTGTTTGAAAGCTGTTCGGGCGGCGGAGCAAGGTTTGACCCCGGTATGCTTTATTATGCTCCGCAAACATGGACGAGCGACGATACCGACGCGGTTGAGCGGCTTAAAATACAGTACGGAACAAGTATTGTTTATCCCTTCAGCTCAATGGGAGCGCACGTTTCGGCAGTACCTAACCATCAGGTAAGAAGAATAACAACATTTGATATGCGCTGTAAGGTTGCCATGCCGGGGCAGTTTGGATTTGAGCTTGATCTTAATAAATGTACGGAAAACGAGCTTGAAACGGCTAAACGGGCAATAGAGGATTACCGCAAGTACGGCGAGATTTTCCATAAAGGGGATTGTTACCGACTTAAATCTCCGTTTGAAAGCGATTTCTCTGCCATAGAGTTTATATGCGAGGATAAAAACACGGTTATATTAACTGTAAATTGCAGCAGCACCACACCCAATGCGCCGGATGAATATATACGGCTTGAGGGACTTGACGAGACAGCAATTTACACCGATACCGAAAGCGGCAAAAAGTACGGCGGCGATTTGCTTATGAACCAAGGGTGGCATTTTGTTAATAATTTTGATAATCAGGTGGTATTTATAATATTATATAGGTCGAAATAAATCATTGACATCATTATATCAAGGCACGTACTTCAAGTAAAGGCTAAAATAAATGATAAAATCAGCCTTGACAGAAGTACGTGCCTTTGATTTTTGAGCAGTTATTTAGGTTTATAAAAAAATTGTGCGTATTAAGTTTTACAAAAATGCGAAGAAAAATTTAGATTTTCGCCTATTCAAACAGCTCTTCTGGTTTGAAGTGCACGAGAATTTTCCTTGATGATCCGTTTATACAATCGGCAAAATAGAAAAATCTTCGGCTGTATAAGAACTTATCGGCTTACCCTTTAATGAATTTGCGCAACATTTTATTATGACATTCATTTGCGCCTTTCTCACAGGATATATACGGGTGCGTGAAATATACTGACATCCCGTATTTTTCAAAATCTGCTAATGTGGCAAATTCGGAACCGTTATCTCCGGTCACGGTATTAAACATTTGATTTTTCTTATTTAAGAGCATTTATACAACATCTTCTAAAGTTTATTGCAGTGCCTCTGCCGTATGATTTTTAGCTTTTATACCAAGGCACATTATTGTCATCCTTTCCATAAGTGTAATAACAGGTTTGGTTTCATTCTTTAGCTTGAGAACGCTGTTTATTTCCCAATATTCAAATTCATTTCTCAACTCGACGCTTTTTGGGTATTCCTAGATACTTCGGTCGAATTTAGTTTTGTTCTCGGTAGCTTGCGAATTTGCTGTATTCCGCTTTGGATTTTCCGGCAACTTGATGTTTTAATTGGCAATGATTCAAGCAAAACATATTTGTAAAGCGTTTTGGTACAAACCATTTCTTCACGTTTAAATAATTTGTTATGTAGTGTGTATTCAACTATTATGTCCATGACCATTGCTATTTTTTTAAATTATTTTACAATTTTAGACTTTTAAAAAATAGCAAAAAAAAAAACGGCAAAAAAGTATAAGTGCGGTTTTTTTTAATGAAAAAACGGAGGACTTGTTGTATAATAATTGTGTAATATACCAAATTTGATATGGAGGAATTAATGTGAAAAAAATCTTAGTACCGTTGTTTTTGGTGTTGGTAATCTTATTATCGCCATTATCGCTCGTTGGTTGTGGAGATAAAAATACGAATAGTAAATCATCGGGTGGTTCGGAAGGCAAACAGCCAGAACAAACAGATTTGAGTTTTTATGATAGTATTCCAGAAAAGCTCAAAGGAACAACAATTAGGTTTGCAACTTGGAAGGATCATACCAAAGAAGAAGCGGCACTGGTTCTTGCGGATTTTCAAGCTCTTACCGGTATTAATATTAAATTGGAGTACATTCCGCAAAATGAATATGCATCAAAACTTACTGCAATGGTTTCGGCAAACCAATCTCCGGATATGTTGGTTATTAACGGAAACTGGCTGGATTTGGCAGGATTGTTAACCCCGCTTGAGGATGCTGGAGTTGATACATCGGATAAATTTTGGAATCAAGATATTCAGAATGTATTTAAAATTAATGGCAAGACATATGCCACAAATGCAGCAAAAAGCGCATGGGGAAATCATGGACAGTGTGTGATTTGGAACAAAACTATTTTTAATGATTATGGAATTAAAACTCCCCAGGATTATATTGACGAGGATAACTGGACATTAGAAACATTTAGAAAAATGCTTAAACAGGTATCGGCAGCCGATCCTGATTTGACTGGTGGATTGATAACATACAATACATTTGTCCAATGTTATGCAAAAAACAATATTGTTTCTTATGACCCTTCAAATCAAACTGTTAAGCTTGATTCTAGCAATGATATCAAAGAAGCAATTAAGTGGTGTGTAAATGCTCAAGAGGAAGGCATCGCAAGAGTGGTATACAATGGTCTTGGAAATGGTATGAATTTTGCTGAAGGAAAAGCGGGAATAGCATTTGATTCGGTATATTCAATTCGTAGTAATGGATACTTAGCTTCAATGAATCATGACGATCTTGAATATGCATTGCCTCCTAAGGCTGATGCTAACTCCGAATATCCTATTTATGGTTCATATCGTGCTTACGGTATTTGCAAAGGTTCTAAAAATGCCGAAGCGACAGGATACTTTATAAGATATTTCACCGATGCAAACAGTTATGATATGTCAGAAGTTTACCCTAATGACAGAGCTCTTGAATTTGCAAATAACGCTGCATCAAAAGCAGTTTACAAACCTTATGATATCTCACAGGAGGTATGGAAGATGGTTTATACAGAGTCACAGTTTAAATCGTTCGTTGATTTGACTTCGGCATCTCAGGTAGATACAACGTTTGACTCGATGATTTCAAATTATAATCCTTGTGTTCAAAAAGCGAATCAACATTTATCAAATGTTGTAAAAGGGTTGAAGTAATTTTTTAAAGGGACACAGTCCTTAATTATAACTATAACGTGTCCAATTGCTATTTAAAGTAATTGGACACAGACTCTTCTAACGCAAAACTATAAATGAGAGGTAATATAAATGAAAAAAATTGGCTTAATTATACTGGGTATAACTATTATTTTGCAATCTTGTATATTACCTTGTTTTGCTATGGAAAAGTATATTAACAAGAAAAATGAAAAATTTGTTGTTGAGGGTGAATATACAAAATATATAAAAAACTCAGGATTAAAGGCAGCAACCCAAAGCTTAGGGTGCAAAGCTATTGATTTTTACACAAATGACACTACTGATGCTTCTGTTAGTGGTATTAAAAGTTTTGATTCAGAAGTTTTGATTTGGAAAAGTCGGGCAGGAAGCATTACATACAGATTTGAAGTTCCCGAAAGTGCATTGTATAATATTAGTCTTGAATATCTTCCGTTGGAATACAACGGTTTAAATATAGAGTTTGGATTAAGGGTAGACGGTGAGTATCCTTATGAATTGACAGAAAAACTCGAATTGCCCCTGATATGGATTAATGACGGCGACGTAAAAACTGATTTAAATGGGAATCAATATGCTCCTAACCAAATCCAATTAGACCGGTTTGTTAAAAGGAATCTTTATGACCCTGATGGAGTTATCGTCAATGATTTGCAATTTGCATTGTCACAAGGGGTACATGAAATTACGATAGAGAATTGTTCGCAACCAATTGCCTTGGCTTCTATCGCATTAGTTTCACCTGAAAATGTAAAGAGTTATGAAGAAGTATCTAAAGATTATGATCAGTTCGGATACAAAAATTATTCGGGTAAAGCAATAATTATTGAGGGCGAAAATGCAAAGTATAAAACCACACGTTCATTAGTTGCTAAGTCGGATTCCACCTCTATGGATGTATCGCCAAACTCACCGATTGTCAGCATGCTTAATTATATTGGCTCGTCAAATTGGAAGTCCCCTCAGGAAGAACTTACCTGGGAGATAAATGTTAAAAAGGACGGTCTCTATCAACTCGGTTTTAATTTTAAACAATCTACAGTTATTGATGGTGCTTCATACCGATGGTTGAAAATTGATGGTAAAACACCATTCAGAGAAGCTGAAAATATAGCTTTTAATTATGGCACGTCCTGGCAATATGAAGTTTTTGGAGTTGAGGGGAAACCGTATTTGTTCTATCTTACTGCGGGAGAACATACTTTTTCACTTACGGTAACTCTTGCTGAATATGCTGAATATCACAAAGCATTGAATAAATTAGTTGCAGATATAGGCGAGTTTTACCTTGAAGTTGTAAAGATAACTGGGACATCTCCTGACAAAAATCGTGACTATGACCTTTTTAATCAAATTAATGATTATGAAAAAAGGCTTGATGGATTTCATTCCGACTTGGATGAATTGTCCGAACAAATGAAAATGATGCTAGGCAAAAGGGGAAACAGCTTCATAGCGACAGTTAATAATATGTCTCGTGTTGCAAAGTATATGATTGATAATCCTTACACAGCCCAGAATTATTTAAACGATTTTTATAATCAGTATATTTCTTTAGGTTCTTGGTTATACGAAATGACCAGTATGCCTCTTAGTTTAGATAGAATTGTTTTATCTGCTCCTAATGATACAAATTCGATGGAAAAGGCAAATTTATTTGAAAAATCATTTTTTGGAATGAAACGATTTTTCTTTTCATTCACAAGTGACTATAATACGCTTTCAACGGAAAACGAAAGCGGAAAAAGCTTGAAAATTTGGGTAAATTGGGGTAGAGATCAAGTTATGGTTTTGAATTCCCTTATTCAAGAAAATTTTACCCCTAAAACCGGCATTAGCGTTAATCTTGAAATGACAAATGCTTCTTTGATTAATGGTATGCTTGCAAATATTCAACCGGATTTAGCTTTGCAGTTGTCAAGAACCGAACCGGTCAACCTTGCAATGCGTGGAGCTTTATATGATTTGTCTCAATTTGACGATTACGAACAGGTGCTAGAAAGATTTGGTAATTCGGCAAGTGAACCGTATAAATACAAGGATGGTGTTTATGCATTGCCGGATACACAATCTTTTTACATCATGTTCTACCGGAAAGACATTTTGGGATCCCTCGGTCTTTCTATTCCAAAGACTTGGAATGAATTTATAGAAGCAACATCAGTAATCCAAAGAAATAATTTACAGGTTTATTTACCGTATACCCAGATTACCGCTGCTACCACAGTAAATACAGGCGTTGGAGGTCTTAATCTGTTTGCTTCTCTTTTGCAACAACACGGCGGTTCATTTTATAATAGTGAACTGACCAAATGTGATTTAAAAAATGCAACATCATTTAAAGCATTTACTTTCTGGACAGATTTTTATACTAAGTACAGAGTTCCAACCATATCAAGCTTTTATAACAGATTTAGAAGCGGAACGGTACCGCTTGGTATAGAGGTATATACTCAATATACTCAATTGATGGAAACGGCTCCCGAAATTAAGGGAAAATGGGGAATTGCGTTGGTTCCGGGAATGAAAAAAGAAGACGGTACAGTTGACCATACGGTATCTGGTTCAGGTTCGGGCTGTGCTATTTTAAGCAAATCCAAAAACAAAGTGGAGGCATGGGAATTCCTGAAATGGTGGACTTCGTCAGAAACGCAGCTCTCATACAATAACAATGTTGAAGCAATTTTAGGCAGTATTTCAAGAACGACAACGGCAACGGTGGAGGCATTTAAAAAAATGTCATGGGACGGCGATGATTTGGAAATTCTAATGGAACAGCGTTTGTGGATTAAAGAAGTGCCTGAAATACCTGGTGGATATTTCCTTTCTCGTGCGATAGATCAGGCGTTTTGGGAAGTATATAATAATGATGAAAATCCTAAAGACGTACTTACCGAATGGACCGATTTAACGAATGATGAAATCAATAGAAAAATCAAGGAATACGGTTGATAGGAGCGCAGTAATGAAAAAAAACAAAACTTTAAAAAAGCGTGGAAATATTTTTCAGAGCGAAAATGCTTACTATCTCATGGTATTGCCGTTTTTTTTGATTTTTGTGTTATTTACCGTTATACCGGTATTAACATCTATAGCATTAAGTTTCACAAATTTTGATATGGTTTCCGGACCGAAGTTTGCGGGTGTAGAGAATTACGCTCGTATGATTCTGAGTGATAAAATATTCTCTATTACTGTAAAAAATACACTGTTTTTTGCGATTGTTACAGGTCCGTTAGGCTTTCTGTTGGCTTTTGTCTTAGCGTGGTTTATTAACGAATTTTCACCTATAATTAGAACAATCTTATCATTTTTGTTTTATGCACCCGCACTTATAGGTAATGCTTATTTTGTGTGGCAGATAGCTTTTTCGAGTGATAGTTATGGTTATATTAATAGTGCGTTGTTGTCATTGGGGGTTATAACAGAACCAATTCAGTGGTTGAAGGACGCCAATTATATAGTGCCGATTATAATAATTGTTCAATTATGGCAGAGCATGGGTGTTTCTTTCTTGGCGAATATATCCGGGTTGCAGAATGTTAATGATGAAATGTATGAAGCAGGCGCTATTGACGGCATTAAGAACAGATGGGAAGAGCTTTGGTATATAACTCTCCCTTCCATGAAAAACATTTTGCTGTTTAGTGCGGTTATGCAAATTGCATCAAGCTTTTCAATAAGTGGCATTGCAGTTCAATTAGCAGGTTATCCAAGTGTTGAATACGCAGCAGATACTATAGTTTCTTATTTGCAGGATGTTGGAACAGTTAAATATGAAATGGGATATGCATCGGCACTTTCTGTTGTATTATTTCTTATGATGTCTTTATCTCGCTGGATGATTGGTAAAATAATTGATTTCGTCGGAAAGTAGGAGAGTGTAATGCTTAATAGTTTTAAGACCGTTGGGTTGAAAAAATTCAATTTTAATATTTCGAAGAAAAAACAATACAAGCGTTACACAAGAAGTAAAATAGGAAATTTCTTCTATGTTTTATTTTTGGTCGGTTTTGGGTTGTTTTCTGTGTTGCCGCTTATATATTGTGTGGTGACTTCATTTAAACCGATTGATGAATTGCTTGTTTTCCCACCAAGATTTTTTGTGCTTAGACCTACAATATCCAATTATACGGCATTACCTGATTTATTGTCTAATCTTAGGGTTCCGCTTTCAAGATACATATTTAACAGCCTATTTGTTTCGGCGACTGCAACATTTTTATATGTTTTTGTGGCGACATTGGCTGCGTTTGCTTTGTGTAAGTCTAATATTAAAGGTCGTAAATCATTTTTTTTGGTGATACAGTTTGCACTTTTGTTCAATGCATATACACTATCTATTCCGAGATATTTAATTTATTCTTGGATGAATATAGTTGATACATATTGGGTTGAAATTCTTCCGCATATTGCTTCGACAATGGGAGTATTCCTCATGAAGCAATATATGGAGGGCGCTATACCTAATGCTTTACTTGAGGCGGCTAAAGTTGATGGAGCGAGTCCGTTCACAATTTTCTTTAGAATTGCACTTCCGATTGTAAAACCTTGTTGGCTTACGCTTACTTTATTTGGCTTTCGTGATATTTGGTCAACTGTGCCTGAGGGTACTGTTTTTAACGAAACTTTAAAAACATTACCGACAATAATGTCGCAGATTACAGCAGGTGGTATTGCTCGTTCCGGAAGTGCCATGGCAGTAACGGTTATTATGATGATTCCTCCAATATTAGTATATTTAGTATCACAAAGTAATGTTATTGAATCGATGAGTAATGCAGGAATTAAAGAATGATAGGAGAAGATGCAATGAAATTGTTTTGTAAATCAAAAAAGTTTTTTTCTATCTGTTTGCTTTTGTTGTTTGTTCTTTCCTCTAAAGTTACAAATATTGTCATGGCTGTCTCACCCTCAATAGAGGATGTTCCGTCTAATAGTTATTCATATTGGACGTCATCATCTAAGAATATTTTGGTTAATCAAAAAGCAGTATTTAAATTCAAGGAAACAATTAGTGCTTCTTTACTCGGAATCAACCCTTTTTCAACATTGGCAGACATGGCAGTTGATGACAATGGATATATTTATCTAATTGATAAGGATAATAATGAACTTATCATAATTGACAATAAGTATAATCATGTTAATACCATTAGTAATTTTTTATACAACAATGAAAAATGCGCAATTAGTAAGCTCTCGGGTGTTTATGTATCAAAAGAAAATGAGATCTATATATGTGATTCTGACGGTGGAAAGATTTTGATTTGTGATAAAGACGGAAATGTTTCTAAAGTCATCACCGCACCACAAAAAAATTCATTGCCTGAAGGATTTGTGTTTAAACCTACAAAGGTTATTATTGACCCCAAAAACTATATGTTTATCCTAAGTGAGGGATCATATTATGGCGCGATGGTATATAATGAAACTGATGAGTTTATTGGCTTTTATGGTGCTAATAAAGTTGCAAGCACGGTAGGGGATGTTATAAAGAATTTTTGGAAAACGCTGACTACAACAAATAAAAAAAGAGCAAATAGCGCTAAAACACTACCGTTTTCTTTTACGGATATTAGTATAGACGAAAAAGGCTTTATATACACAACAACAGGAGCTACAACAGAAAAAGGTGAGCAGCTCGGAGTAATAAGACGGCTTAGCCCAAACGGCGTAAATATAATGAAATCCGAAGATATTATCTTTGGAGAAAAGACATTAGGGAAAAAAGCAACGGGGGGTTACATTTCTCAAGATATTAGCGGTTTATGTGTTGATGAATATGGCTTTATATATGCTTATGATAAAACCATAGGAAATATATATATGTATGATGAAGAGTGCAATTTAATAACAGCTTTTGGGGGCGGAATGGGTAACGGTTCTCAAAACGGCACATATATTTTTCCTTGTGCAATTGATTTTTTTGACACAAAATTGTATGTTTGCGATGCCCTTACAGGATTAATTACCATCTATGAATTAACAGATTACGGAAAGCAAATCAGAAGTTTGCAAAGAAAAACTCTTGATGGTGATTATCTTGAAACCAAAACGGGGTGGGAACAGATTCTCAAAGAAAACAAGAATTGTCAACTAGCATATATCGGGCTTGCTAATGTTGCAATTTCAGAAGAAAACTATTCTTTGGCTCTAAAATATGCTGAACAAGGACAGGATAAAACTACATATGCTAAAGCTTTTGAAAAGGTAAGAGATAATTTTATAAGCAAGCATTTTACTTTCCTTTTTTGTATTTCTGTTTCACTTGTTGCGATTGTAATTGTTTTATTCATAATAAAAAAGAAAAAATCTATTGTTTTAATTAAAAATTATGAATTGAAACTAGCGTTATCTACGGCTATTCATCCATTTAATGCATTTGGTGAATTGAAGGAGAAGAAAAAAGGCAAAACTATATTAGCGATTATCTTCGTTGTCTTGTTTTATATATCGTCAGTAATAAAAAATGATTTCTCTGGTTTTCTATTTATTGATACCAGCTCAATAGCTTTTAATTCATTGGTTGTTTTTTTGAGAACTATAGGTGCAGTTCTTTTATGGACCGTATCGAATTGGATGATTGCTGCTTTATTTGGTGGCCTTGGAAAAATCAAGGAAATATTTATAGTTGTTTCATATTCATTGTTGCCAATGACCGTTGCTAACATATTTTATACAGTATTTTCAAGGGTTCTTACTGAATCTGAAGGATCTTTTTTGGCATTGCTACTTCTTATTTCGGAAGTGTATTTTGTAATTATTCTTGCAATAGGTACTATGAAGATACATGATTTTTCATTCGGTAAATTCGTTGGCACGTCATTGTTATCAATAATCGGGCTATTGCTTATAGTCTTTATAGGGGCAATGATAGTAATACTGGTACAGCAGTTTGTTTCATTTTTCTCGACATTGCTCTATGAAATAGTTTTACGATAGGGGGAGATAATATGAAAAAAAAATTACATATTACAGTCATTTGTTATATCTGCATATTGTTTTTTTCCCTCTCGGGGTGTGCAAGTGTTACTAACGCTAAAGCAAATGCTTCGTTTAATAATAACTTTGAGCAGAACAAACTTGAAAGCGGAGTTTTGGCCGAAAATACGAATTTCTCTTTGAATTGGGATAGTAAATTCAATAGAATATTTTTTGTTGAAAAGAATACTGGAATTATCTGGTCTAATCTTCCTGATGAGCTTTTTGAAACCAGATATGATGAAGAAGGAGATGAAATAACTAACAATCCAAGCTTAGAAGCGCCTTTTGTAATGGAATATTATGATGATTCATTAATGAAATCAAAGAAGGCTAATGCATATACTCAATCTGCCAAAATCGACAATTACTCAGCAAAAAAAATAGATAATGGTGTAGAAATAACCTATTATTTTAAACGGTTGAAAATTTCTGTTCCTGTAAAGTTTGTATTGTTGGATGAGTGTTTTTCTGTTTCGGTAGATTCTTCTAAAATTACAGAAAATGAAAATAAAGTTCGAACAATAACATTAATGCCTTTTTTATGTAGTGTTAAAAACAAAGAAAATGGATACCTTTTTGTTCCTTCTGGTAGCGGTGCACTTATTGTTGCTAAAGATGAGAATGAAGTTAGCAAATACTATTCATCGTCAGTATACGGTGATGATTTGCAACGGTATCCAAAAGATCGTTTAAAAACAAGTAATACAGAAAAAATTAAATTACCTGTTTTTGGAGCAGCGGATACTGACGGGAAGGGAACATTGGGAATAATTTCCTCAGGTGCGGAATCGGCAAACATATATGTTGATTATGGAAATCAGGTATTTGGATACTCCACCGTTGCTGTTGAATTTGTTATAAGAGATTATCAAAACGCTACTGCTAACGTTAACTCGGGGAAATGGGAAACTCAGGTTTATATAGATAATCCAATTAATTCAATATTATCCGTTGATTATTATCCGTTGTATGGCGATACAAATAATTATGTATCAATGGCAAACATATATCGCAAATATTTGACAGATACTTACGGGTTGAGTTCAACAAATAATGAATCGTTACTGAATATTAATTTTCTAGGCGGAGAAAACATAGATAAAAACTTCTTAGGTGTTCCGTATAAGGAGATGTATTGCACCACTTCTGTTTTGGCTGCTCAAAAGATAACTGAAGAGTTAAGCGAAAGATCATCGTCCGTTAAAGTGAATTTAATGGGATATGGTGATGCGGGATTGCAAGTGGGTAAAATTGCCGGAGGGTATTCGGTAAATAAAAAGATGGGAACCTCTAAAGATGTTCGAAAGTTTTTTGGCTGGGCAAAAACTAACGGTATTGATTTATTTATGGGTTTTGATATTGCTTCTTTTTCAAAATCCGGAGAAGGACTCAGTACATTTCTAAGCAGAGATGTTGCCCTTGGTGTAAACTTTAGGGCAACTCAGCAGTTTGATTATCATGTGGGCAATAAGGCTGTTCGTGAAGATTCTTTTTCCTACTATTTAGTTAAACGTTCTTTAGTACCGGATATTGTTGAAAATGTTATATCCAAGGCTGAGAGCCTTGATATTGGCGGGATTTCTCTTGATTTAGTTGCAAATTCAGTGTATTCGGATTATAGAGAACAGCAGTATTATGGCTCGGGGAATTTTGCTAAAGACATTGACACAGCAATTAAAAAGATTAAAAAGCATGATAAAAATGTTTTGGTATTATCTGCAAATGATTATGCTGCCTCTAATGCGAATTGTATTTATGAAGCGCCTGTCAATTCAGATAAATCCTCACTTTTTTCGTATGATATTCCTTTTTATTCTATTGTTTTTAAGGGATATGTTCCTATGACAACAACCTCACTTAATTTGGCAGTTGATAAAGATTTATATTTACACTGTGCAGAAACTGGCAGTGGACTTTTATATTCGATTGCTAATAATTATAATGAAAAACTTCGTGGGACTACACCTGATGTTTTTTATGCAACTGAATTTGAGGATCAGAAGGACATAATTATTAAAGAAATTGAAGAATATGAACAATATTTTGAAAGAATTAAAAATGCAAAAATCGTTGATTATGAAGTACTTGAAAATGGGCTTAGGAAGACCGAGTTTGATTCAAGGATTGTAGTTTATGTTAATTTTACGGACTCTGATATTAATTCATCTTACGGCGATATACCGGCAAAAACATTTAGATATTTTGAAAAGGAGTGATTAGATGAAACTAAGGAAAAATGTCGGAATAGAAACGCTTAAGAGTAGATATGCGTATATTTTCGTCACACCATGGATAATAGGCCTACTGTGGTTTTTTGTCTTCCCGCTTCTGCAGTCTGTTTTATTTTCCTTTTCAAATGTCACAATCGGTGTTGGAAAAATCAATTTAGAGTTTGTTGGATTAAAAAATTTTGAGTATATATTAACGGAAGACCCGCTTTTTGTTGACAATCTTTTTGTTGAGCTTGGAAAAATGTTTTATACTGTGCCTCTAATAATTATCATAAGTCTGGTGATTGGCATACTTTTAAATGCTAAATTTAAAGGAAGAATGTTATTTAGAGCAGTATATTTTTTGCCTGTGATTATTGCGGCAGGACCGGTCTTGAAATTATTGTTTATGTATCAATCGGGAAATATTACAAACCAGGCACAAGAGGAAGCGGTTGCAGGCACGATGATAGATGTAAGTACATTAATTGCTTATATAGGTTTGCCCACACAGATTAGCGAATATCTCAATATTGCTTTAAGTGGACTTATGAATATTATTTGGAATTGCGGAATTCAAATAGTTTTGTTCATAGCCGGAATGCAGACAATCCCGGATTTGTTATATGAGGTTTCAAAGGTTGAGGGAGCAACAAAATGGGAAGAGTTTTGGTTTATAACATTTCCGCTTTTATCTCAAGTGGTGATTTTAGTAATGCTATACACAATTGTAGAAATGATGACGCTACAAACTAATAGTGTTATGATGCGTGCTTATACAATTATGTACTCGCAAAACTATGGCGATGCATCTGCTATGTTATGGTTATATTTTGTAATTGTAGGAATAGTATCAGCATTAGTATTCTGGGTATATATGCGCTTTTGTGTGCGTCGGTATGAATAGGAGAGCAAACATGAAGAGTTTTTTTAATGAAATACCTATTCGTAAAAACAAACACCTCTTGTTACAAAAATTTAACATATTTGATGTTACTACTGCGATTTTCAGATATGTATTTTTAATAGCAATGTGTTATGTTGTTGTTTATCCCTTATTTTATATGATCAGTAGTTCTTTTAAGACATACAACGAAGTATTAGACCCAAGTATTGTATGGCTTCCAAGAACAGTAATTTTGGATAATTATAAAAATGCAATTGAAGCACTATATCTGCCTAATTCGATATATCGAACTTTGCTTTTTCAAATGGTTAGTGCCGGTATAGAAATATTATCTTGCAGTTTTGTGGCGTATGGATTGGCGAGATTTGAATTCAAATTAAAAAAGATATTGATGATCTTTTTAATGCTTATAATTTTTGTTCCACCACAGATGATAATTATGCCAATGGTTCAAAATTTTGCGAGTTTGGATTTTTTGGGGATATTAAATATGATAAGCTCAATTATAGGTAGGGATATTACAATAAATACTTTGGACACTGTGATTCCTTTTTATCTCCCTTCAATCTTTGCAGTTGGTTTGCGTGCAGGAATAATGATATTTATATATATTCAGTTTTTCAAGGGATTACCAAAAGAACTTGAGGAAGCGGCATGGATTGATGGCGCGGGACCATTAAAAACATACTTGAGAATTGCACTTCCTTCTTCGGGAGTTGTCATTCTTACTGTGAGTGTTTTTTCTCTGATTTGGCATTGGAATGATTACTACTTATCCGTAATGTACTGTGCTCAGGAATATCCGTTAGCGGTTAGGTTGGCAGATATTGATTCAGTGTTTAATACCCTCAAAATAACCAGCGATATTGTTAAAGGTACAACTTCGATGGCAGCATGTGTGATATACATATTACCTATGCTGATTATGTATATGGTATTGCAAAGTAAATTTACCAAAAGTATAGACCGTGTTGGCATCACCGGTTAATTATAGGAGGTATATATTATGAAAAAAATCATTAGCATATTTTTAATTATTATGTGTGCCATTTCTTGTATGGGTTGTTCTAAAAATGGTATAACATCAAACAATTCTCAACCATATGCTGAAAATTCAATGTACAATATATCGAAAGGTGAAGACACATCAGAACATGATGACTTAGGAGAAAAACCAGAAGTGAACAATGATGGATTTTGTATTGTGGTTAAAATGAAGACTTCGGGTATAAAGATTGAAAATCCTGAAGATTTTTCAAAGTTTACAGTTGGCTATATATCTGATACTGATAGCGAAATATATGCAAAATTTTATAATTTTAAGGAGAGCGGGATGTATAATTCCGGGCATGACCTTCATTCGGGTCTGATGGGGGGATCATGTGATCTTGGCATTATTAATGACGTTAGTTATCAAGCCAATATAGACGATTATGAGATTGTCTGGGATTTTTCAACAAATAATAATTGAAACAGGAGGAAGTTTTATGTTTGCAATATCTAAAACTGCAAAAAAAGGTCTTGCTTTGGTTGTTGCATTTGTATTATTTGCATCATCTTTTTTGGGCATAATTTCATCTAATGTTTTTGCGGATTCTACGGAAGAAACTCCATATGAGGAACCGATAATCGGAGAAGAAAGCTACGATTTTTCAAATGCAAGCGAATATTCCTTTAAAAATGACGGGGATAGCAAATATTATAGTTACCTTGGAAATACAAAGTTATCTGACGGAATTTCTGTTGGCAATGGTGCATTGAAACTCAACTCGGGCAGCAATAGCGGTCGGACTGTTCAAACATGGGTTATCAATAAAAATGGAAAACCGTTTGAATTGGTTCCTGGTGTAGAATATAAAGTCACATTTAATGTGAAACAAACAAAAATTCCAAGCGCTAATTCCACAACGTATATTTCGCTGTCAAATGGTGTGTGTTTAGCCGATAGTGCATGGTCTGATAACCTTGGTGCATCTGCTTCGGTAATGTCAGAAGGTGATAATGATAAGTATGAATATTCGAAAGGCAATAAACAAAATGCCAATTTGACAACATACCC